>Ga0209648_10001314_pt1 | contig 19940 bp, 18 predicted proteins | sample GraSoi2013_115cm_FD_185830 | JGI IMG/M metagenome (GOLD analysis project Ga0209648, IMG submission 185830) | Grasslands soil microbial communities from the Angelo Coastal Reserve, California, USA - Sample 9_17_2013_115cm (SPAdes) (version 2) | ecosystem: Environmental > Terrestrial > Soil >...
CGCAACAAAGAGATTACAGGCTTCCAAACAGAGAAACGGGATCGCCAGCTCGTATTTCCCAAGCTGATCATGTGTAGTCAAAAATTTTGTTTCCGGCAGGTTCCCGTCTGGACGTTTTCCCTCGATCGTCCACAAAATCGTTCGTAAGCAACCACCGTCGGAACGGCAGAACCGTCCGGCCAGTTCATTGGCCTGGGGGTTACTTAATTTCTGAGTTACGCGATACATGCCGGTTTGCCGATTGAGAGTGGTCCGCAAATCGACGGGGTTGACCCGTCCTTCTTCCCCCGCGAGCCAGCTAGCGAGCGCTCCAGGATAAAAAGAGTCGATGGCGAGTCTCAGCGAGTCGATCGAGTCGAGTCGAAGTTCCCAACCAGTCGGCAACGTCGGCGCTCCTTTGAGCGGACGATATTGACCTTTTCGATCGAATCGCGCCAGATCGCGCGCAGCCGCCGGTCCAGTGTATATCCGAAGAGTACTAACTTTTCCGGGTTCCGCATCTTCCCGGTGGCGCACGACGAAGAGCGTATCGGTGATGCGCCGCGCATTGATCTCGCCGAGATTCAGACTGCCATTAGCAAGGATGCGCTCAAGCCGATCGCGGATCATGTCAATTGCCAACTGCTGAGGCACGATGATTGCGATCAAATTGACGGACCATTTCGAGAATGATCTCAGCCATCATCGGATCGGTGCCAATTGCGCTCGCGTAATAAAGAGTACGACCGTTGAGAATGTACGGATTGCGTCGGAAAATTTCCCGTTGGCTAGCTGCCCCAGTCGATTTGGCGTGAATACCCAATAGCACCGGGATGTCTTCGTAGCTGTGGAGACCGTCGGAAATAAAAAATGGGACGACGACTACGGACGGATAGTGCGTCAACGATGGCCAGTTGGAAATTAGCGGTACCTGTTCCATGTAAGCTGCGCCTACTTCAGCATAGATCTGACGCGCTCGGATTTCTTTGACTTGGGTTTTGACGGCCACGGCGGAGTTTTCATTGAGACCGGTTCCGTGTCCAACAATGAGGAGGCTGGTCTGGTCAGGTCCGATATTGGGAGCGGTTCGGCCAGCTCGCTGTAACAGGAGATCAGTCATTTGCGGATGGTTTCCGACCGGCTCGCAATATTTAATCAATTTACTGTCGCGCCGGGTAATCGCTCCGGTTAGCTCCATCTCTCGCGGAATGACTTCCTGGGTGAAATATCCCTCGCTGATAAAATGCGGAACGACATACACCTCCTCAGTTTCGACCATTCGGAGCACTTCCCGGAGACTGGGTTCTTCTTTCCAAAAGGCACACAGCACGTCCGCGAAAAGACCTTTTTGACGGATCGTGTCGGCGTGAGCAAAGGTCGGTGTACTGGAATCCGGATTGATGGTAGAGCCATGGCCGACAACGATGAGACTGCTATCCGGTTTGAATCCGATCGGCTCTTCGTTAACTCGCTGAGTTTCCGCTGTCACGGCTAAAAACATTCAATCCAAACGTTCGCAGATTCTAGTTTTCAAAACAGTCCTACCGTTTCCGGATCTGGTAAAGCCCATCCTTGCCAGCGAGCCAGATACTCCGCTCGAGGAAGGCAGATGTAGTGCGGGTTAGCAGCCGCTCGCAGCCATCGAACGAGCGTGACCAAATTCGACTCTGCCATGGTCGTACATCCAGCCGACGGTCGGTCCGGTCCACGACGAATATGGAAAAAGATCGCGCTTCCGAAACCCGGCACCGGCGGATCGGAGTTGTGCCGGATCTCGATCAGCCAGCGATAGGCGAAATCCCCTAACCGCATCTTCGCTTTTTGGTACCAGGCTGGAGGATTGTCTGGGTCGACTTCAATATGTTGATTATAGTTCGGACTACTCACGTCATCGACCCATGCGTCTCCAGGTTTCACGGTGTGGAAGGGGTACTCAGAACCGCTCGGGAGCGATTGGTCATACGTGTAAATAACACCGATTTTGAAGATACCCGCCGGCGCACGGTCGTCCCTCTCGACCTTAGTTAGCCCAACGCCCTGCCCGACAATCTCGCCGCGCCCCCACGCCAATCCGTGCTTGCCGAAGAGTACATCCATCGGCTCACCTACTTGCTCCCATTTACCGTTTACCTTTTCCAGCCGCTGTAATTTGCCTTTCATGCTGTCCCAGGTTGGCGCGATCCCTACGACGAGTTGAGTTACCGCGCCACTAAGCTGCGATGCCGCAATGGCGTGTTTCGTTGCCGCGAATATTAAACAGATGGCGAGCGTCAGGAATCGGTAGGGATGCACTCCTGCCCGTCCGTTTGGAACCGGGACCGGCGGGAGCCGATCCCTACCGGAGGACCCGTGAGAGCTTTTCCCTACCGAAATCGCCTTGCGCCGGATCATTTCAACGGGCCGCTAGGGCAGATGAGGTCGATAAAGCGCCGGCCCTCGACTGTCAATACCGGTATCGAGCCATGATTTCGAATGTGGTCTTTAGTCATCCAATTTTGAGGATAAGGGGAAGGGTGAACCCAGCTCAATATCGGCTCACTGGTTGACTCCTCGACCGCCCGGATCCGCAGCGGCAATCCTGTGCGGTCAAAAGTTAATTCCCATGATTGGCCGGTCTGACTGCCCTGAACGAGCCAAGGGTAGCGTTCCTGAAGATCCATTTGTGGCGAGCGCGGCACTACCACCCGGTACCAAGGCTCTCCACCCTGCACAAACTGGGCGACTGTGAGCGTTGGATACTTTTGCAATTGGAGATAGAAGCGTCCGATATCAAGACCAGCCAGGTTCATACCGTTGTAGATACCGTGACGATTAATATCTTTCGGGAAGTACTTGCTCTGCCATTCGTTAAAATGGCCATTGAGCATCAAATTAAGCTCGAGGTGAACATGGGCTCGCTCCCGATCGATTCCCTCTCCGGTATGACCCATGATCGCCAGCGGAGCGTTTTGAGCCACCTGGTCTCCAGGATTCACCATGATAACGCTGAGATGGGCGTAAAGGCTATAGTACGGACAGGTGTCGAACGAATGCTCGACTACGACATATCTGCCGTAGTTGGAAGATCCGGCGGTCGTATTGGTGTAAGCCACTTTGCCTGCGGCAATGGCGTGGACCACATCAGTTGGCTCGCCCCTGGCATCTCGATTTAATGGGCGGATATCGATACCCTCATGAAATCGAGTGTAGATGATTGCGGAACCAAAGTGGACCGGATTTCGGACAAAACCGTACTGTCCGCCTTCCCAGGGTTGGCTCACCTGTCCTTCGAAATCACGCTGAACATACTGGTAAAAGCTAGCTGGATCGTCGTGCAGTAGGCCTTGGTTTTCGGTAGGCAGAATGAGCATCGGCTGCTGGCTCTGAACCAGACTCGGGGCGAGCAATAGATATCCTAAGAGACTGATGAAAAACGGTCGCATTTACGACTGTCTCAAATCCTTTCTCTCGAAACAGCTGTCAAACTCTGCTTTGCGGAGAAGGAAACGTTTTCAAATCCGACGGGCTGGTGAATGGATAGGATTTGCAACCAACCTCCTGTTTCGCTAAACGGTGCTCATGAATTTTCGTCTGAAGCTGTGGACTGTGATGGTCTTATGCCTGGCCGGTTGTTCGTCGCAGGGGCTTTATCGTTGGGTTCCCTTTGCCGGACACGGAAAGAAGGATCAGGTCCCAACCAAGCCGAGAGCCGAAAGGAATAACCCGTTTGGTCCAATCACCGGTCCGGTGAACTATGGTTTGGAAATGCGGGTCCTGGTGAGTCCGGACCCAATTAAATTGGGCGATACCCACTCGTTGGAAGCGCGTATTCAGTTGATCAATCGATCGAAGAAATCCCAGAATCTGATCTTCGATACCGGGCGCGAATACGATTTCGTCCTGCGGGACGCCAATGGGAAAAAGCTGGTGCAATGGTCAGACGACCAACCGGCAAATCCGAACCCAGGCTACGTGATTATCAATCCAAATGAGCGCTCCGAATTCGTCGGCAATATCTCGACCCGAGATATGGTCGCCGGAAGGTCCTACGTGCTGGAAGCGATGATTCTCGGTTATGACAAGATGCGGACAACGGTAAACTTGGAACCGATCAAGTAAGTTACCGCCTTAGCCAAAGACTAGCTTGAGCAACGCTCCATTGATACTTGCGAGCATGCTCTCGAATCAGGAATGGCAGATCTTTTGAGCTGACCAGCTCAAATTCATTTCCTAGTTTTTCCTGGATCGCTCGGAGCGTCGTCGTTTCCGACCAGGTTTGGGTCGCTCCCAACCACTCCTGAGTTGGTGTAAATTCAGAGAGCCAGGTGTAGGGCGACGCGATAAGCAAATGACCACCCGGGTTGAGCAGCCGGCGAAGGACGGCAAGCAATTCTTTAGGAGAATGCACACGATCGATCAGATTCGCTGCCAAAATGAAATCAAATGTGCCAAGGTCGAAGCGAAGACGAAGTGCGTCGCCGACCTCAAATTGGCATCGGCCGCGATCGATCGCCGGGTCAAGCCGCCGCAAAATCGAGGTGTAAGCATTTCCTTCTTCGTGCCGGTGGAACCGAATTTCGCCGGACCGTTGGATTTCCTTTGCCGCTGAGATGAACCGTTGCGAAAGGTCAATCCCAATGACGTTCTGTGCCGTTCGCGCTAATTCGAATGCCGAGCGGCCAACCGCGCAACCCAAGTCAAGTGCTCGACCCCCCTGACCTGCCAACGGAACAAATTCTGTGACGCAGCGAACCGGATAGAAGAGTGCATCGTGGGGACCGAACGGATATGGAAGCTGGTCCTCCCCTTCGCCGTAATGAAACAGCAGATACTGATCTACTAGCGCGTCAGTTTCGTAGACGTTCATCTAAGATGAAATAGCCAATACGGACACCTGGCACTTCGGATGGCGCGTCCGGCAGCGGCTGGACTACCTCATTACGAGAGAAGCTTGGCCATATATGGTGCCGGCCGGAAGTTCTCGATCAATACTTCGGTCGTTCCGTTTCGGTGTATCCGAACCTGCGGAACCTGTATCTCCGGCGTTTTGTGCGGGGCAAAAAGGATGTCGTCGTGAGTCGCGTTCTTGCTGTCGGCGAACTTATCCGGAGTCAGGTGGCCGCCAAGATGATCGCTGCGGCCAGTCGCGACATGCAAGGTGCCTAAGATCTTTTCATCCTGAATATCTCGACCCGAAACCGGTAACAATTGGGTGCCGAATCCCAATTCACCGAGTTCTCCGGTGGCCGGATCGCCAGCGATCTTCGATCGGTGCTCCTCGATCGTTTGCTCATTTCCGTGGATCAATTCCGCCGCAATGATTCGCCCATTTTGGACGGTCATCAGACCAATTGTACCATCCTCATATTTAAGCGGGAACGCCCCGGAGGCCCCGGTTGGTACGTAATAAATCTCGCCGGCCGGCAAATTGGCGATATCTGGGCCGCCACGACAAAGGCCGTGGCTTTTCTGCGCTTCCTGTTTCGCGAGGTCCAGGCGGAGTGTGTGCTTCTCGCCATTACAGCTAAAATCGATTTCAACCCAGTCGGCATTAGTCATACCCAGACGCAGCTTTTCCGCATTTCGACTTACCTCATCGTAGTCGACTGAGAGGCCGCTACTGAGGATCGTTTCGTTTAGGCCATGTAGGGTAGCACCCCGAAAACCATATTGCTTCGCAAACGCGGTCAACGGAGCGGTCGCAGAATAAGTCGAGATACAAAGGATTAGCTTGTAATTTGGGTAGACATCCTTTTCCAGACTCACCTCTCTTCCCTCCGGAGTTACCGCTAAGTCAGGCAGATCGAGATTGCTGCCACCAGTGATCTTATATGCAAAAAAATCGCCTCCGGTGAGATTCAGCTCTTTGAGACCGCCGTTTCTGAGACCCTGATAGAAAACTTCGTACGCATGTTTCTGGATGGTAAGGCTCGGATTCTTGAGAAAACCGAAATCCTTGACCTGATGCGGGTCGTCGAGATCAATGAAAATGGCTACCCTTTCGGCCGCATTGGGTTGAAAGACTGTACGCAGCAGGCGCGCCAAGTTAAACGGCGGGAAGGATTTCGGGACAGTGAGGTTTGTTACAGTGGACATAAGGAAGCGTTCTTTTCCGCTTGGGTTTATTTAACAACGAACGGGATAAACGACAAAGCAAGTAGGATACGGAGGTTTTTGGTCAATGGATGCCCCGCATCAGATACGCTGGTGGCAGCGAGAAATTCGGCCGGCAAAGAACCTCCCAGAGGAGGGTGATACGCGCCGGCCGGAAATTGGTGAGTAGAGATCATCCTCAAGAGGGTTTGGCGCCTTTACTGAGCGCCTGAGCTGGGCAGTGGCTTTTCGGACCGCCTGCTCGAGCTTGAACTGTTTGGTGGCTTCATCGATTTCCACCGTCCGACGAGTATTCGCTGGAAGAAAGCGAACTGCCGTAGATCGGTCCGGATTGCGATTGTGATGACTGGAAGAACGAGGTGTGAAAGTGACAGTCATGGCAACTTCTCTTCGTTTGTTGTTTTTGGCAGCTGGTCGGGTTTCAAACGGCGCACCGGATCGGCTGTTAGGGACAGACTAGAAGGGTGCCCTGTCAGCCCTATGTCAGGAGGGTTGACCAAAAGAGAAGTCATGTTTCCGCTATTCTCGATTCGCGCGTGCACAAAGAAATCATCGGGATGTTCCTCTTTGTTTGAGGGCCTCCTTCTTAATTTCTTCCATAAAAAGTGCCGGCACGGGAGGCAACGGCTCTTGCCAGAAGGCGGCGATCTTCAGCAGGGGAAAATCCCTTAGTCCGATCACGCGCAGATCGGGTCCGTACTGAATCCCCGGCGCCAGGATCGAAAGTCCAATTCCGTAACCGGCAGCGCAGTAGGTCTGCACCATTTCCAGAGTGGAAAGCTCAATGCCAATTTCCCAGCTGGTTCCTCGCTTTCGCAGGCCGTCTTGAAAGGTCTTGGCCAGTGCCGAGTTGGGCGGAACGGAAATCAACGGCAGCGATTTTTGGTCCAATATTTCCGAAAGCTTCTTCAGAGGGCTCGCCGAATGAACAAGCAGGACCAATGGCAATTCCACCAACAATTCGGTACGAATGCCGATTGGAGGCTTATTGTAAAGCTCCGTGATTGCTAAGTCGACTTCCTGCGTCAAAAGGAAAGTTTCCGCTAACGATTGATCTGCCTCGCGCAATACCAACTTCAACTCGGGCACTCTCTTCCGCAGACTGCCCAGAAGCGCTGGCCCGTATTCTCTGAGCAATGCAGTCGATGCGGCCAACCGAAGTTTCTTTCCGCCCTGGCCACGCAGCTCATCTGAAACCAACTCTAGATTTTCGAAAAACGGCTGAATGAACCGGAAGAGCCTTTCGCCGGCCGGGGTCAGGAGAAATGGCCGTCTTTGAAACAATTTCTGGCCCAGGTATTCCTCCAGTTGGAGAATCTGGCCACTCACGGCCGGCTGCTGGATACCGTAAGGAATGTGACGAACGGCAGCACTAATTCCTCCATGCTTAGCGACAAAAAAGAAAAGCTCCAAGTGATGAACATTCACGGCGCATCAAGGTATCAATCGATTTTGGCGGTTGAAACTAAAAGCTGTGGCAGCGGAATTTCCCGGCTAAGGGGCGATTTTTGTCTCGACTCGGTACCGAAACGGAAATCCGGCAACAGCAATCGCTTGCCCCGAACTGATGCTTGGTCTTATATAACACCTCCGATTTAGCGTTATTAATGGCCTCACAATTTGGCGTTCTTTTCCGGGTAGCCACCTGGGGTGAATCCCACGGCGGAGGAGTCGGTGTGGTCGTTGATGGTTGCCCACCACGGATTGCGCTGACGCCCGAGGATATTCAACGCCAGTTGGACCGTCGTCGTCCTGGCCAAAGCGAGATCGTTACGCCCCGCGACGAAAAGGATCGTTGTCAGATTCTCTCTGGCGTATTTGAAGGCAAAACGCTGGGGACTCCCATTTCGGTTTTCGTCAAAAACGAAGACGCGCGACCTGAAGCATATCGAGAAATGCAGTCGGCCTACCGCCCTTCTCATGCCGACTTCACTTACGAGGCAAAGTATGGCATCCGCAACTGGCAAGGCGGAGGTCGGGCTTCCGCGCGTGAAACGATTGGGCGCGTTGCGGCCGGAGCCATCGCCAAGAAAGTGTTAGCGGAGGCGGTTCCCGCACTAGAGGTCGTTGCCTACGTAAAAAGCATTCACCACCTGGAGGCTGTGATCGATGTGGAAACTGTGGAGAGCCGGTTGGTTGAGCAATCGATTGTACGTTGTCCTGATCCGAAAGCCTCGGATCTGATGATCGAGTTGATCAAAACAATGCGCAAGGAAGGCAATTCGGTCGGCGGAGTCATCGAATGCGTGGTTCGCTATGTCCCGGTCGGACTGGGCGAACCGGTCTTCGACAAGCTGGAGGCAGACCTGGCCAAGGCAATGCTTAGCCTGCCGGCAACGAAAGGCTTTGAGATTGGTTCCGGGTTTGGCGGAAGCCGGATGACCGGTAGCGAGCACAACGACCTCTTCGAAATGCGCGAAGGTAGAGTGGCCACTAAGACCAATTATTCGGGAGGCATCCAGGGCGGCATTACCAACGGTGAACCGATCGTCTTTCGAGTTGCGTTTAAACCGACCGCAACCATTCTGCGGCCCCAACAGACGGTCGATGTAACCGGGGGTTCGACCGAATTGATGGCCCGTGGCCGCCATGATCCCTGCGTTCTGCCACGGGCAGTACCAATGGTGGAGGCAATGACTTTGCTCGTCCTCTGCGACCATTGGCTCCGGCAGAAGGCTGGCCAATAAACCGCGAAATGAATAGGGATATTAAACCGCGAATAGATCCGCCTTTGCTGAGCCGAGACGAAGCAAACCGTCATCGAGAAAGCTACGGCGGACAGGCTGCGAATAAACGTGAATAAGGGTGAAATGGACCCAAGGGAAATGACGGGCATCGGTACAGAGGGCTCGGAATATTGGCGGAATGTGTTTTTCGCGCTTGCCGGTAGCTGGGTCCTTGTGTCGTTTTTGCGCGGTTGGATGCAGGGCATTCTGAGGCAGTTACTTGCGCCTTTAGCGGTTTTCGGCGCCTTAGTGGCGGTCGTCTTTATTACGCCGGTTGCATCCGGATTTCTCTACCAAAACGCCTGGCTACCGGCCTCCACCTCAGCGTTGCTCCTGGGCGTTGCCATTTGGTTATTCGCTTACAATCTGCTGGTATTCGTCGGCGGCATTGTTTTTAAGCGCACGCGAGACCAAGATTTCGCGATTGTCCGCCTGGTTTTTGGCGTGGGTGGCGCGGCCGTTGCAGTTGCTTAAGCGCTTCTCCAGATTTGGGTCATCGTGATTGGAATTCGGATTTTAGGCCGGATCGCCGAGGACCAGATCGCGATCCAATCAACGCGAACCGCTGTCTCCAGCGGATTGGTGGTGGAACTTGCTCGATTGAAAAACTCGTTGGAATTTGGATCAGGCAAAGCCGTTCTCGACCAACTGGATCCCGTGCCATTGGTGGCTTATCGTCGACTGGATCAATGTTGCCAGTTGCTGGCGAATCCGCACGCGATTGGACGTCTGCTTGAGTCTCCGGCGCTCCGTGGTGTCTGGGAAAATCCCAGAATTCGAACATTGCAAGCTGATCCTGAAATATTAGAGGCGGTGAGAAGGGGTGACTTCTTATCTATTCTATCGAATCCGAAGGTTTTGGCTTTATGGACGGACCCGAACATTCGAGCACTGCTGTCAGGCGATCAAATCCAAGCGGCCTGTGACTACGCAAAGGAGGAGACGAAACGATGATGCGACAGCGGCCTATTGCGCGGGCGGCTCAAACCCAGGGGAACCGATGCATGAACACCACAACGTTTTCGCGGGCCGAGGTCTTACGATCGAAGTCAGGTTGTCGCCGCTATGCTTGTTCTTGAGGGGTTCGGTGACTCCCAAGGCCCCGTACGGTTGCTATTGAGAGATCCGGGATTAGCTTATCCTACAGCGCGATTATCTGACCATCCTCCGCTTGCCCCCCACTTCATCTTACACCTTTAAGGTTCAACAGTTCGGACGAGCATTCGGATTGCCCGCGATGAACGATGTTGCGGCGTGCTGGCGTTTCGATGACCAGCGTTTCGCGCGTACCCGAGAGAGCTCCATATAAATCGCAATCTGGTCTACCTGTTCGGAATGCGCCACTCGAGTGGCTCGATTAGCCGACCCTTAGGCTACGCTTGCGACACCAGCTGGAGAGTGGGGAACTAATCGTTAGAGAGAAGAAAAATGAAATACACAGTTAGAGGGATCGCGACCTGCCTGTTCAGCGCGATGCTTGTACTGGGTGGCGCCGGCACAGGGCAGGCGCAGCAAAAAAAGAAGCCTGTTATCGGGCTAGTAATGAAGTCACTGGCAAACGAGTTCTTTAAAGACATGCAGGAAGGAGCTGTGAAGCATGCGCAAGAGCGGGGCGACCTCACCTTTATCCCTGTGGGGATGCACTCGGAGACCGACATCGACACGCAGGTTAACGCTGTCGAGAACTTCATCACCCAAAAGGTGGATGCGATCGTGGTGGCTCCGGCCGACTCGCGTGCGCTCGTTCCCCCACTGGCTCGCGCGATTAAGGCCGGTATCGTGGTTATCAATATCGACGTCGCACTCGATGAGGCGGCAAAGAAACAGGCTGGTGTCGATTTGGCCTTTGTAGGTCCCGATAATCGGGCTGGCGCGAAGATGGCTGGGGAGGTGCTAGCCAAGGCGCTTGGTGCAGGAGGAAAAGTGGTGATCATCGAGGGCAACCCTGGCGCCGACAACGCCCAGCAGCGCAAACGCGGCTTTGATGACGCAGTCCAAGAGGGGAAACTCAACCTGCTCGAGTCCCGCACCGCCCATTGGGAGACGGAAGAGGCCAACACCGTCTTCTCAAATCTGCTGACTGCCCACCCCGACATCCAAGGCGTGATGGCCGCGAACGACTCGATGGCGCTCGGCGTTGTGAAGGCCATCGATGCTGCCGGCAAATCGGGGCAGATCAAGGTTGTGGGCTTTGATAACATTGCTGCAGTTCAGCCACTGCTCAAAGATGGGAAGATGATTGCCACCATCGACCAGTTCGGCAGTCAGATGGCAGCTAACGGAATTGATTATGCAATGAAGGCACTCAAGGGCGAGAAACTGGAGGGATGGATCAAGACTCCGGTCAAGCTCGTGACGGCGAGTGGATACTGACTCACACAACGGCGACCGACCCCGGTCGCCGCTTCTTGAGATAAAAGGGCTGACGAAACGCTTTCCTGGTGTGACCGCGCTCAACGCGGTCGATCTTTCTTTAGCGCCAGCCGAAATACATGCGCTCGTTGGCGAAAATGGCGCCGGCAAATCGACGCTGATCAAGCTTCTTTGCGGGAGCTATATCCCAGATGCTGGCGAGATGCGGTTTTGTGGCGCGCCATACACTCCGCAATCACCGCTCGACGCCCTTGAAGCTGGCATCCGAGTGGTCTACCAGGAATTCAATCTTCTCCCGTACCTGTCGGTCGCGGAGAACCTCCTCTTTGACTGTCTGCCAAGGCGCTACGGTTTACTGCTCGATTATCGCACACTCCACAAACGCGCCTCGGCTCTGCTCAAGCAAGTCGGGCTCGACGTCGACCCGCACATATCGGTTGAACGTCTTGGTATAGCTCAGCGCCAGCTACTCGAGATTGGCAAGGCGCTATCCTCCGCGAGCCGGTTGCTAATCCTCGACGAGCCGACCGCGACCCTTACGTTACGAGAGATCAGACGACTCTTCGAAATTATCCGAGACGTGCGCGCCTCGGGTGTAACGGTCATCTTTGTGTCCCATCATCTTAATGAGATCTTTGATCTTTGCGACACTGTCACAGTACTGCGTAACGGCCGGCGGATCGCGTCGCTTCCCGTCGCGGCGACAAACTCGCAGGAGATCGTGCATCTGATGGTTGGACATGAATTGGAGGCGGCACTCGCTGGTGGGCGGACAGTTGAAGAGCCGTCGCGCGGGCCAGCGGCAATACGGGTGCAAGACCTGCGCTTTCGTGGCAACGCCCACGGTATAGCTTTCGCTTTGCCGTACGGCGAAATTCTTGGCATTGCGGGATTAGTTGGCTCCGGGCGAACCGAAATGCTTCGAGCGATTTTTGGTGCTGATCGGCGCGATGGTGGCGAAATCTACCGCGACGAACAACGGGTCCTCTTTGATCATCCCAGGGCCGCAGTCAGGCATGGGGTTTGCCTGTTGACCGAGAATCGCAAGGAGGAGGGACTAGTGCTCCCAATGGCAGTGCGCGTCAACGTGACGCTTACAGATCTCGCTCGGATTTCGCGCGCTGGGTTGCTGAACGGAGGGACGGAAAAGGCATTGGCGCAAAATTGGGTCGCTGAACTCGATATGCGTATCGCCTCCCTGGAGCAAGCGGCACTCGATCTCTCCGGCGGAAACCAACAGAAGCTGGTTATTGCCAAGTGGCTCTTTCGCAATGCGGAGGTGCTGATGCTGGACGAGCCAACCCGCGGTATCGACGTCGGCGCGAAGGCTGAGATTCATGAGTTGCTCCGGCGGCTGGCTTCTGCTGGCAAAGCTATACTCGTCGTTTCTTCGGAAATTCCTGAGCTCGTAGCGCTCTGTGACCGCATTCTGGTGCTTTGGCGCGGACGATTCGCTGGCGAGCTGCGGCGAGATGAGTTTAACGAAGCACGGATCCTTTCGCTCGCTTGCGGCGAGTCGATGGCCGGCGGGAACATTTCATTTCGAGGTGGTACCAAAGGACGCTCAGATGAGTGAGAGTGATCGTCCGGGCGAAGGTCAGCCGACTGAAACACCGGTGGTCGCCGAGGCCGAGGCCAAAGCTCGAGAACCTAGGTTCGCATTCTTGCAGCGCGTGCTACGCGAGGCCGGAATCGGTATTGCTCTTCTCTTGATGATCGTCATTTTCTCGAGCTTCGCTCGGCACTTCACCGATGAGTCGAATATTACCAACATTCTGACGCAGGTTACGATCAACCTCATCATGGCGACGGGGATGACGTTTGTGATCCTGATTGGCGGCATCGATCTGTCGGTTGGCTCGGTCTTGGCATTTGCGGCCATGGTCGCTGGAGTTGTGCTGAAAAGCGAGGCGCTGCCGGTTCCGGCAGCAATTACGCTCGCCGTGCTAACGAGCATCGCGGTTGGCATGGCATGCGGCTTCATGAACGGTTTTATCGCTAGTTTCTGGGGTGTTCCTTCTTTCATTGTGACACTCGGCATGTTGAACGTAGCTCGAGGGGCGGCGCTGGAAGTGACCAACGCTCGCACGCTTTTTGAATTTCCAAATGAGTTTAATGCTTTTGGCACGGCAACATTGCTCGGCATCCCAGCCATCTTCCTGGTCGCTCTAATGCTAGTTCTCCTCGGTTGGGCGGTTCTGACCCGGACCGTTTTTGGCCGCCTGATCTATGCCATCGGTAACAATGAGGAAGCAGTGCGGCTATCTGGCCACAATACCTTCTTTTACAAGGTCTCGGCTTTCGTCATTTCCGGTCTGACGGTCGGCATCGGCGCGATCATTTACATGTCTCGGCTAACCATCGCCAGCCCTATCCTGGGCAGCGGTTTCGAGCTTAACGCGATTGCTGCGGTGATCATTGGTGGGACGAGTCTTAATGGTGGCCGTGGTTCGCTCGTAGGCACCTTCCTGGGGGCCGGCCTGATCGGCGTGCTCGCCGACGGCCTAATCCTCATGGGGGTTGGAGATTTTGTGCGGCAGATGATCACCGGCGGCGTAATCATCCTCGCGGTCATTATAGACTCCTATCGAGCCAGATTCGCAGAGCGGACCCGTTGAAATCGGAGCTCTCGAAAGCTTGATTCCATCAGGAAATCATCCTAATGCTCGCGATGGATCTCACATTCAGTGTGATATTGTCAGGCAGATCATCGGCATGAGTAACGATTACGTAGCAACGATTGGGTTGGAGGTTCATGTGCAACTAAAGACCAAGACAAAAATGTTTTGCGGTTGTGCAGTGGAGTATGGCGCGGAGCCGAACGTCCATGTCTGTTCAGTTTGTCTTGGTCTTCCTGGATCGCTACCCGTCATGAATCTCGCAGCCTTGAAGATGACGGCACTAACCGGCTTGATCTTCAAATGCGATATTGCGCCGATCTGTAAGTTCGATCGGAAAAACTATTTCTATCCGGATATGCCGAAGAATTATCAGATCTCCCAATACGATCTGCCGCTCTGCCAAAACGGAGAGGTACCGCTGTACGACTTGGCTTACCCCAAGGACGCTCAAAAGAACATCCGGAACCCGGACAAAAAGGTCAACCTCACGCGGATTCACTTGGAAGAAGATGTGGCCAAGAGCACGCACTTCGAGACCACGAGTGGTATCGATTTCAATCGCGCCGGCACGCCGCTGATGGAAATTGTTTCCGAGCCAGACATCGAATCGCCGGAAGAAGCCTTTGCGTATCTCACATCCCTAAAGCAGGCGCTGATCTACGGAAATGTGAGCGACGCCGATATGGAGAAAGGACAGTTGAGGTGTGATTGCAACGTCTCGGTTCGTCCGCGTCAACAATCGGAATATGGCGCGAAAATCGAGCTAAAGAATCTCAATTCGATTAGCGGGGTACGCCGCGCCTTGGCTTTCGAAATCGAACGCCAGATTGGAGTTCTCTCCAGGGGAGAGAAACTACGCCAAGAAACGCGCCGTTGGGACGACGATCTGGGTGAAACGATTTTGATGCGGACCAAAGAATCAGCTCACGATTATCGCTACTTCCCTGATCCTGATCTGTTGCCGGTAAAGAGCGACGTTTTCATGCAAGAGGTCCGTGATGCACTTCCAGAGCTACCGTGGGAGAAACGGGAACGTTTCGTCCGGCAATATGAGCTCAGCCACTATGACGCGGGTGTTCTGGCGGACGATGTTGCTCTCTCGCGCTATTTCGAGGCCGCGGCGAAAGAGGCAAAGAAACCGAAGGCGATCGCCAATTACGTGTTAAATGACTTGTTGAGCGCTCTGGGAGCTGCGTCAAAGTCGATCGACCAATGTCCCATTGCTCCAGGTCATCTCCAAGCTTTGGCCAACTTGGTGGAAGAGGGGAAGATCAATAGCAAGCAAGCTAAGGAAGTATTCGCCGAAATGTTCAACTCCGGGGCTGCTCCCGCCGATATTGTGGAAGCCAAAGGCTTGAAACAGGAAAGTGATTTGGGAGCGATTGAGACGATCTGCCAAGAAGTCATCCAGGCTAATCCGAAGTCGGTCGAAGCTTATCGGGCAGGGAAAGTCGCCGCCATCAATTTCCTGAAAGGCCAGGTCATGAAAGCATCCAAAGGGAAGGCGAATCCTAATCTGGTGGGAGAAACGTTGGAACGGCTTTTGCAGTAAAAAAGGGCGCATAGGGCGCCGATCGCCGCGGGACTCCGAGATACCCATCGAGCGGAAGGGAGCTGCTTGCGGCTCCCGGGAATAAATAACCCCTGAAAAGCTGGGTTTAATGTTCGCTCACCGCCGCTTGGACCCGGCCATCCAACTTCTTCAGCACCCAATCATCCACATCAGGGAGAAGATGGTCTTTTAGTTTAGCCCGAAAATGGAGTTGATCAGCCGCGGCCTTGGCTTTGCTCAAAGAGTCGACTGATCCTTGAGCTCGAGCTAACTGCACCAATTCGTCAGCGTAGCCGGATGAATTAAAGCCTTCCGCAATCTTTGGCAGCAGATCCGACCAAAGCTTTTCATCGTGTTGCGCATGCAAATCGTCCAAATGGTTTTTCGTAAACAGCCAGGCGAGCTCAGCATGCTCGCCGGCCACCGCAACCGCGGAAAACGCGGCCTTCGACTCTGCCGGGGACATGGTGATAGCAAGTTGTAATGTACGTTTTGCTAGGTCTGGATCGAGGGCGACTTCGAGCGCGTGATAAAAATCTTGTTTGGCTTCCAGCAGCGGAGCCTGCTGCGCAGACTGGTGCAACTCGTCGTAGATGGCCGTCGAGCTATAGCGGCCGACCACCTCGGTGACGGCCCGGCGCAGATCGGGTGACAGGTCCGCCTGTCCCTTTCGGGATTCTTCAAAGCGCCGGAATGCTTCATCGATCACCCCCCGATCGCCGAACGCTCCAAGCGTCTCGATCAAATCGCTCCGGAGTAGTTTAGTCGCCAATTCCTCATCCGCTTTTGCATCCCACCCGACGCGTTGGAAAAGTGGTCCGAGTAGCGAACAGACATATGCCTGAAAAGCTGCTCTGCCTGATTGCTCTCTTTCTAGCCGATCGATCATGGTAAGGGCCTGGATCACATTGTGCCAAACGCTGTAGCTGGATTCGGATCGCAACCGGTCCAGCAGCGCCAGATAAGCAGTGACCGGTGTGCGGTTTGATATCACCATCGCCCAGGTGTCAGAGACGAAGTCTACCCGTTCCTCTTCGCTCAAACGGCTCCAGTCCCGACCGAGCCGGCTCAACAAATCGGGGTCATACCAGACCCGATAGAATCCGAAGCTATCGGCGTTGGCATTGAGCGCTCCGTCGCAACCCGGAAAATCGAAGTTCTCGGTGATTTTCTCCAGCAATGCATATCTGGGCCGATGCGGATCTGCGGTGGAGAGAATACCGATTGGAACGATCCAAGGCTGACTAACGTTATCGTTCGGTTCGAACGAGAAACGAGATTGTTCCAACGTGACGACCCGATTCTTATTCAGGCACTCTGCGGTAACTTTGACCAAAGGAAATCCCGACTGCTCGATCCAGGTCGATGCCAGCTTCCCCACTGAGCGGCCACTGCTCCTTTCCAATGCGCTCCAAAGATTAATGGCATTCGCGTTTGAGAACTGGTTCTCTTTTAAATACAAACGAATTCCGTCCCGAAACGCATCGTCTCCGAGAAATCCCTCGAGCATGCGAATGAAGTACTGTCCTTTCCAATAGGTGATATCATCAAAGGCCTGCAAAGCTTGTTCTTCCCCGTTGATTGGCTGCTGGATCGGATGCGTGTTTTCCTGCGCGTCTTGGAACATTGCTCGTTCGCGATCTTCGCAGGCCCGGAGCCACCCACGCCACTGTGGATACAAATGCTCCTCCGCTTTTCGCTCCATCCAAGTCGCGAAGCTTTCACTTAGCCAGAGATTATCCCACCAGGCGACCGTCACCAGGTCACCGAACCATTGGTGCGCAACTTCATGGGCTAAGACGGTGAGAGCCTGTTCCTGAGTTGCGCTCGAATTATTGGCCGGATCAAACAGTAATAGGTTCTCGCTGTAGGTGATAGCTCCCCAGTTTTCCACCGCGCCTCCAAAATTTACGGGCAGCGCAATCTGATCGAGCTTCGGTAGCGGGTAGTTAATCCCGAAATAATCGTTGTAGTACTCGAGGAGCTTCTTCGTATTCTGGAGCGCAAATTCGCCAAATTCTTTTTTGCCAGGGGTGGTGAGGACACGAAGCCTGATGCCTGCGACTTGATCCTCCAGCCACTCTAGTTTGCCGCAGACCAGGGCAACGAGGTAGCTGGCCATCGGCGGGGTCGTTCCCGAACTCTTGTTCCGCGACGGCCGGCATGTTGGAGACGACGGTATTCCTTTTCAGAGTCTTGACCGATAACTGAAATGTTGCCCGAAAAGACGGTTCGTCCCAACAAGGAAATCCTCGGCGCGCATCCGCTGGCTCAAATTGCGTTGCCAGCAAGGATTCCGCTTTGCCGCGAAGATCGTACGACTGTGCAAATAGGCCATGGGAACTGTTGCTGATTTTGCTCCGAAACGAGAAAGAAAGCGTAAAGCTTCCGGGTTGAAGCGGCATCGAAGTCGTAAATTTGACCACTTGATTGGCAGCATCGAACTGCGGTTTTAGCTCTTCCCGCGAAGATCCGTGCGCGAGGTACGCATTCCAGATCTCTGTCTCAACTGCGTTTAAAACAATTTGGCTGGAGGGTTTGAGAACCTCAATTTCCACTCCTTCGGCGCCTTCCGTCGACATCTGTTCGAGATCAGGTTTCAGATGAATGACGTAGTGCCGAGGAACCACAGTTTTTGGGAGTTTTCCCGGCGCATTTTCGAAGCTAAACTTTTCCTGCGCGTCGGCTCCGAACGTCACCAAAATTAACAGGAGGTGCGTCAACGAAGTTCGCATGAGGAGAGGGTTGAAAGGGCCGAAAGAATTACGGGCAATCTACACCGGAACAAACGGAATTCTTGTCCGACTAGCCCGCAAAACTCACCCCCCTAACCGGAGCGACGCGCTTATGGCGACTAGAAAAGCTGACGTCATCCGGCAAACGCCGGATGATTAACAGCCTAAATTGAGAGAGGATCGGGAACAGTCTGGTTTAATTCATTTTCTTTCAAACTAGGCCATTAGATCGACGCGTGAGCGTCGGTTTAATGGCCATCAGCCTACCTGGTTCGCTAATCTCTTCTGCCCAGCGGGTGAGACCTGCAGGCTAAACACGGTGGTAGGGCGCTCCACTCAGAATCGAATAAGCGCGATAAACTTGTTCAAGCGCGAGCATGAGTGCCAACTCATGTTGTAGGGTCAACCGGCTCAATGCCCAAAGCCAGTTGGCTTGCAACCGGATCTGTTCGGCCTGACCTTCCGCCCCTCCAACGATAAGTGAGATTCTGCGAGTTGCGCGGACTTGGTGCTCGGAAATAAACTCGGCGAGTTCCTCGCTCGAACTTTGTTCGCCTCGTTGATCCAATATCACGCGAAAACTCTGTTCGCTCTCTGCCAGGATGCGAGTTGTCAGCTGTTCCGGTTTCGCCGAAGTGAGAAACAGAGTCTCGCAGGGAGCGAAGCGTCTAATGCGCACGAGATATTCTTGGATGCCTTCGGCCGCGAACTCGAGCTTTGGCTTGCCAACCGCTATGACTTTCCAAGTCATCATTTTCGCCTGAGGCTCAAATGAGATGACAAATGACAGATGACAAATAGCAGATTGCAAATCCGCGTTGCATTCCCGAGATTCTCACCTGAATCCGCCACGCAAGTAATCTCACCCATCCCATCGGCTTTGAGGTTTTTTTCACCGGCGAAATATGTCATTTGTTATCTGTCATTTCATTCGAGCGCCTAAGGCGAGAATGAACTCTCGGTACGCCCATGGAGAGATCTCGGATGGTTTTATTTCGGAACGTCCACCCCAGAACACGTTGGTATATGTCACCGGAATTCCGCACTGGCTCAGGTGGTGGTCGATCGCTGTCTTGTGAGCCAAAAGCCACTGTTTGTCGGTGCCATGCGCGACGGCCATGATGTTCACGTTGCCAAATTCGGGACCGCCTTCACGCCAATAACAATGGGTGAGAATGTCATGCCGACCGACCTCAGATCCGGCTTGGATCTCCCGGCCCGGAGGTACCGCCCAATGAAAAAGCGCGTTGAAACGCGTAACGCGAATACCTCCGGCGGTGGGTTTGACATGCTCTAGAAAAGTCGAGAAACGACCGATGATTTTTTTGTCGTTCAAGCCCTCAGCAATTTCGAGAAATGTAGTTAACGGCAAGTCGCATTCGGCAGCGCGATTGGCCCAGGGATTGGACCGGATTTCGTCGACCGCGAACTCTCGCTTTAAGGCGAGTAGTACCCGCCATTCAATTTCGCTCAGCGCAACGATCTCGGTGCTTATCATCTGCGCCGGCGTCTCTGACCGCGCACCAGGTTCCAAAACCTTTCGGCGCACATGCCCGACTCCCAGCGCAAATATGCCCTTCGCGGGCATCAATTTTACTCTTTCTGCACCGACTCTCTGACCTAAGAGCCTGGCATGATCGGAAAGGGTGTGACCTTGCGGCACTTTGATTGTGGTCCAGAGCCGATATTCACTGCCGGAGGTATCTTGATCGGTAGAGCGAATCACCACATGGCCGGAGAAAGGATCTCGTCGGAACATGAAGTCAAAAGCCGCATCCAGCTTGTCCGAAGCAATTTTCCAGGCAACCAGAGCACCTTGAGCCAGGCTGGTTGCCAAAAGCGTCTGTCGAACCCGGCGAAT
>Ga0209648_10001316_pt1 | contig 19931 bp, 25 predicted proteins | sample GraSoi2013_115cm_FD_185830 | JGI IMG/M metagenome (GOLD analysis project Ga0209648, IMG submission 185830) | Grasslands soil microbial communities from the Angelo Coastal Reserve, California, USA - Sample 9_17_2013_115cm (SPAdes) (version 2) | ecosystem: Environmental > Terrestrial > Soil >...
AGACGCTGTTCCCTGGCTCGAGCCGGGCACCCCGCCGGTTCGGCGTAGAGGTAACCGAACTTGCCGTCGACGGGACACCCGCCGAACTTGGCGCGGCCACCGTGCGCGGGTGGCAGGTGGAGCACGCCTGCGGCGCGCCGCCGCTGGCGCTGCGGGTCGAACTGGGCGGCGTGAGCTTCGCCTACTCCGGGGACACCCAGTGGACGCCGGCGCTGGCCGAGGCGGCCCGCGGGGCGGACCTGTTCGCCGCCGAGGCGTACACGTTCGACCGGCCCGTCCGGTACCACCTCGACTACCAGACGCTGCGTGCGCACGCCGGTGACATCCACGCGGCCCGGGTCGTGCTCACGCACATGTCGCAGGCCATGCTCGGCAGGCTCGCCGACGCCGAACTGCCCGCCGCGTACGACGGCATGGTCGTCGATCTCTGAAGATCCGCGGGCACCGTTCAGGATCACTGGCCGGCGGCTCGGCGCAACCCGGCCCGGCGACGGCAGTGGCATCCCGGGATCTGGCCCGTCACGACCAGCGGGCCGCAACCAGCCGCCGGGATGGCTCACGCGGCGCAAGCAGCGCGAGAGGTGAATCGGTGACCGAAACGCCGCGCGGCAGCCCTTCGCAGTCGTGGGGCGCCGAATGTCTCGTCGACCACGTGCCGGGCCCAGCGCATCCGCGCGACCGCGATCTCCGGGTGATCACCGAATTCCTGCGCTACCCGGCCGGCGCAGCCGCGGCCGCCGAATTCGCGGATGGCCCGGGCGACCGCCTCCTGGACCTGCCCGATGCTGGGTTCGTCGGAGCGCTGCAAGGCCGACACGAACAAGGCGTCGGTTCGAACGGCGTTGATGCTGAGGTGATGTGTTGGCCGCATCGTGGGCCTCCTCGACATGTTGTTAACTCGACTACACCACGGGGGTATGACACTTTGGGGCGCCGGCGGGGCTGCGCCGGCGGCGAGATCACGCAGCTAGGCGGCCGCTCGACGACGCCCGATAGGCGGGCGTCGTGAGCGGGCCGCGCATCAGTGCCCGGTGGGTGGTTCCGGGTCGTCGAGGTGCCAGCGAATGATCCTGAACCCGTACCTCACCGCGGCCTCGAGCCGGGTGCGGTCGAGGCGTCCATCGGGTCCTTTCGGGATGGCGACGAACCGGCCCGCCATCGGGTTGGCCGCGGTCATGATCCCGAGCAGCCGCTCGATCTCGTCCGGGTCGCTCACGATCTCTGGCCGGGCGGCAACGTCGCGGCCGCGCAGCCGGATGCGTACGGGCTGGCCGTCTTTGAGGTTGAGCTTCCAGTTACCCCCGCCCGGGGTCAGCAGCACCTCGCCGTCGCGGACGTAGCTGACCGGCTGCCGGTAGGACTTGCCGGTCCTGCGCCCGGTGAGGAACACGAGCATGAGCCGGCGGCCGAGCGGGGTGCCAACCGGCAGCCCGAGGACGGCGCGCATCGGAACGTTCAGGACGCGGAACACGCGCTGCTGTATGCGCCGGCTGAGCGGGCGCTTCGTTCGGGTGGACATGGGCTTCTCCTTGCATCGGCCGCGCTCGAAGCGCGGTGGCGGGCGGCGCGCAGGCGAGCCGCGATCCGCAGGGCCAATCAATTCGATATCTAAACATTCGATATCGAAACTTTAATCCATGTCCTCGGCATCCGCCAAGCCCGCGGTGGACCCAAGCCCGCGGTGGACCGGGGTGTGGCCGGGCCCGCGTGGACACGATCGCGGGCACCCTCAATAAGAGATCCCTTAATCGACGGTCGCCCGAACGGGCGGCGGGAATTAGAGTCGGGCCTAGCGCAGTAGGACGGGCCGAAGGGTGCCTGGACATGAGTCATCAGCCGGATGAGGCCCTCGAAGTGCTCCGAGGGGTATGGAGCGCGCAGGGTCAGACAAGCGCGGACCTCGACGAGGCCTGCGGCACCGGGAAGTCCTGCAGGAAGATGGCGGATGTTGGCTTTGACGGCATGGCCGCCGCCGACGAGGATCTCGCCGCCGCGTGGCGGGCCAAGCTGGAGCGCGAGGGCAAACTGAACCCGGCGGGCGGCAGCGTCAGGGACCTGGTCTTCGGGTCGGCGGAGGTCCGCTGATCACCAGGATGCCGACGGCGAGGAGGCAGCGGGATGCGCCCTCCAGAGACCGTCGGTAAGCTCACCGAGATCTTGCGCGAAGGGGGTTACCTCGCCGACCGCGGGCTCGCGACCGCGCTGCTTGTCTCGCTGTCCCTGCACCGCCCGATCCTGCTCGAGGGTGAGGTCGGGGTGGGCAAGACCGAGGTCGCCAAGGTGCTCGCGTCGGTCTTCGACCGCAAGCTGATCCGGCTGCAGTGCTACGAGGGTATCGACACCAACCAGGCCCTCTACGAATGGGACTACGCCCGCCAGATGCTGTACATCCGGGCCCTGTCCGAGCGCCATATCGCCGACGATGATGCGGTCGACAAGGTCTTCGGGCCGAGGTTCCTGCTTGAGCGGCCGCTGCTCGAAGCTATCCGCGCCGGTGATCAGGCGGTGCTGCTGATCGACGAGGTGGACCGCGCCGACGACGAGTTCGAGGCTTTCCTGCTCGAGGTGCTGTCGGAGTTCCATATCAGCATCCCCGAGATCGGCACGATCGAGGCGGCGAGCCCGCCGATCGTGGTGCTCACGTCGAACCGCACCCGTGAGCTGCACGACGCGCTGAAGCGGCGCTGCCTGTACCACTGGATCGACTACCCGCCCAGCGAGCGCGAGGTGGAAATCGTGCTCGTCCGGGCGCCGGGAGTATCCAAGGCGCTGACTCGCCGGGTCGTCGCCGCGGTCAACCGGCTGCGTGAGCTTGACCTGGCCAAGCCACCAGGGGTCGCCGAGACCATCGACTGGGTCCGCACCCTCGACTTCCTCGGCGAGACCGATCTCGACGCCCAGACCGCCGCGGACACCCTCGGGGCGGTGGTGAAGGAACGTGACGACCTCGCCGTGGTCCGGGACAACCTGGAAGAGATCACGTCCGGTGCGTGAGAGCGCCGCATTCGTCCGCGTGCTCGTGGACTTCTCCCGCGAGCTTCGCTCGTCCGGGCTCGCGGTGGGCTCCGGCGACGTACTGACCTACTGCGAGGCAATGGCCCGGCTCGACCCCACCGACCTGCTCGACCTGTACTGGGCGGGGCGCGCCACGCTGGTCACCCGGCGCGACAACATCGCCCGCTACGACGAGGTCTTCCGGAGATTCTTCCTCGCGGGCGCCGATCCGATCCTGGCGATGTTGACCCTCAAGGCGCAGGTCACGGCGGAGGCGCAGGCCGTGCTCGAGGTCCCGGCCACCGACCCCGCTTCCGCCGGGACCGAGGAAGAAGCGACGCTCGGCCTGATAGCGTCCGGTGCGGAAGCGCTCAGGCACAAGTCGTTCACCGCCTGCACTCCCGAGGAACTCGCGGCGGTGCGGCGGATCATGGCCAGGATCCGGCTGACCCCGCCGCGGCGGCGCACGCGCCGTACCGCACCCGCGCGCACCGGACGCTCGCCTGACCTGCGCAGGACGATGCGGGAGTCGATGCGCATGCACGGTGAGCCCGCCGAGTTGTACTGGCGGCGGCGCAAGGTCCGGCCGCGGCCGCTGATTCTGATCCTCGACGTCTCCGGCTCGATGGCCGGCTACTCGCGAAATCTCCTGCAGTTCGCTTATTCCGCCAAGCGCGCGGCGGCGAAGGTCGAGGTGTTCTGCTTCGGTACCCGGCTCACCCGCATCACCAGGGCACTTGATCACCGCAGGGCCGATGATGCCCTTGAGCGTGCGGCCGCCGCCGTGTTCGACTGGGATGGCGGAACCAGGATCGGCGATTCGCTCGAGGCCTTCGTCAAGGACTGGGGGCGCCGGGGACTGTGCCGCGGCGGCATCGTGGTGATCTGCTCCGACGGTCTCGACCGCGGTGACCCGGGCACCTTGGCGGCGGCAATGGAAAGGCTGGCCAGGCTCAGCCACCGGGTGGTGTGGATGAACCCGCACAAGGGCGATAACCGGGATTTCCGGCCGAGCACACTCGGCATGATGGTGGCTGCACCGCATATCGACCTGACGCTGTCCGGTCACGACCTGTGCAGCCTGGAGGAGTTTGCGACCCTGCTGCCGACGCTGAGTCTGGGAGTTGCCCGGTGAGATGGAGTGTGGGCATCGAGGCCGAGGGTGACCGGGTGCTGACGCGCGAAGAAGTAGTCGAGCTGGCCGACGCGGTCGTGGCGAGCCATGGCATCGCGACGGGGATCGGGACGAATCGCTACGGCGCCCAGATGGTGGTCCTGGCCGGCCGCCGCGACGAGGCGATCCAGCGGGCCACCGAGCAGTTCACGGCGGCCGCGGCGAAGGCGGGTCTCCCGGCTGCGCCCATCGTTCGGGTGGAGGCCGTCAGCGAGGAGGACGAGGGCGGATGATCCGGCTCGGTTCGCTTGCCGGGTACCCCTTCGAGGGCCCGCGGGTGCTTGGCGGGTGGGCCCCGCCCGCGGCCGCGGCCGTCTACGCGATCCTCTACAAGCCGGACCCGGACACCAAGCCGGAGCGATACGCGGTGATCTACGTCGACCAGTCGAGCGATCTGTCCGCTGAGCGCTTCCCCTTCAAGCACCCGCGCGCGCAGTGCTGGGTGCGCCGGGCCGGATCCCGCTGGAAGGTATACATCTGCACGTACGAGGTGCCTGGCGGCGGCCAGCGCCACCGGGAACAGATCGCCCGCGAGCTCACGGCGATCTACCGTCCGCGCTGCAATGCCCAGCAGTACGACCAGTCGTGGAAGGACGAGTGGATCGGCGAGTACTCGGCGCCCACCACCGCTCCGGTCGCCCGGCGCGGCCCCGACGGATCCCCGCTCAGCTGACCGCCACGCCCAAGATCCTTAACGGCTGCGCTCCCGAACGGCTTACGCTGGTGACACGCGCCTGGCAGCGCCGCGTGGCGGCAGCCGTTCAGGATAGGGGTCCAGCACGGCTGCGGCGGTGACGCGGCGACCTGGGCGCTACCGGTGCGGGGCGAAGCCGACGGCGTCGTGCAGGCGCGAACGCCGCGTGCCCGACGCGGGCCGCGTGGGTTCTGGCCGCGGCGGCTGCTCCGGGGCGGGAGTCACGTCGGCGACGATCTCCTCGGCCATCCCGTACAGCAGCGGCAGCGCGCCCGCCACCACCCCGCCGGTCCGGTTGATGTGCTCCACCCCGGGCCCGATGAGCTTGGCGTGGCCGACGATCGCAGCCACGATCTCCGCGGATTCCTCGAGGTTCCCGGCGATGCGGGTGAGTAGCGTCCCGACCCAGAACAGGTAGAACGCCAGGCCGGCGACCAGCAGGACGATATCGACGACGGTCAGGACGACCAGTGTGGTCATGACTTCACCTTTCCGAGCACCCGGCCGAGGAACAGGTGATGCTGCAGGCCCTCGGCCAGCACGGCGTCCACCCCGTCGGCCGTCTCGGCGATGAGCGAGGTGCCCGCGGTGTTCGCCGCCGCGGCGCGGAGCGTGTCCCGCACCTCGACCACCCGGCGGTCAATGATCCTCACAAGCCAGATGAGCAGGCTGAGCAGGCCCGCTACCGCCAGCACCACCACGAAACCGGCGATTACGGCGCCCCACCACAGATTGTGCTCGGTCGACGACATGGCAACGGCATGCGTCGCTATCGCCCCAGCCTGGGCACGCATCGCTATCCTCCCAGCCTGGCGCGGCCGCGCTGCAGGCCCGCGACGATGACGCGGGCGTGATCGATCGTGGTGGCGAGAGCCGCAAGCGGCGCGGTGCTGCGCACCGCCTTGGCCAGCGCATCATTGATCATCGGCGCCTCCTTGCCGATCGAGCGGGCCAGCAGCAGGATCGGCACGACGAGTGCCACGACGACCAGGACGATCACGATGCCGATCGTGTAACCCACGACCCAGCCGGTGGTGCTGGTACCCGCGGCCAGAACATGTGCGGTCATTGCTCAACCTCCTTCGCCTGCTCAGACCGATTCACAGAAGTCCCTGACCGGTTTCAGGTTCGCGTTGACCGAGGTAAGCGCCCCGGGCACGGTACTTGTGAGCTGGGCCACGGCCTCAACTCCGCCGGTCACCTGGGCGAGCGTCGCCCGGATGTGCCTCAGGTGGAAGATGACCCGCAGCAGGCCCAGTGCGGTGATCCCGATAATCAGGGCTGCGATGACCAATGTCGCCCAGGCAGCGGCTGGCATGTCCTTACTCCTTTCTGCGGGGAGATCCAGCGGGGTCGTCCCCCCGGATCGGCACAGCTCAGCCGAGAAGCTTCGCGACGGAGCCCGCGTATCGGACAGCGCCGACAGCCACTTCCTTGACGGTGGTGTCGGTGGTGGCCAGCGCCTCGGGAACGCCGCCAAGCTCCTCCACGAGCGCGACCCCGCCGCTGAGGATCTCGTCGGTGGCCCCCCGGATCCGCTCCAGCGCGGCGAGCACGCGGTTGAGCAAGGCGATGACGACCGGAAGTATCACGACCAGCAGGACGGCGTTGCCGATCCACCACAAGACCATGGTTGGTTCTCCTCAGCTCGCGGCGTGGTAGGGGACGAAGAAGCGGCGGAAGACCCGCCGGAGGGCCATCACCGCGGCCCGCATGCCCAGGGTGAAGCCCTTCGCCGGGGTGGCCGCGGCGGCGGCGACCTGCTCCGGTGACTCACCGCGCTCGATCCGGTCGATCCGGTCGTGCAGGTTGGCGGCGAAGTCCCGCATCAGCACGGCCGTGACGTCGGAGATCATGCCGCGGCCGTACTGCGCGGCGGCTCCGGAGAGCTGCAGGTCCTGGGTCACGCCGACCTTGGTGCCGCGGCCAGCCCGGGCCAGCGTCGCCGTGACGATCATGCTGGCCTGGCCCCTGCCCTTCTCCTCGGCGCCGCTGGCGTGTACCACGACGCGCTTGGCCGTTTCATCGCGCTCGGTGATGTCGGCGGTCCCGGCGAACTGCAGCCTGACCGGCCCCATCCGGACGGCCACCCGGCCTTTGTACTTCTCGCCGCCGAGGTCGTCGGTCAGCTCGGCGCCGGGCAGGCAGGCCGCCACCTGCGGGATGTTCCCGAAGAACTGCCACACCTTGTCGACCGGCTCAGCGACCTCGAAGTCATTCTTGATCAGCATCGGGTCTCTCTCTTCACGTAAGCGGCGGGATCCTGCTCGAATGCCTGGCGGCACCCGGAGCAGCAGAAGAAGTAGGTGACACCGTCGCGGCGCACTCCGGCGCTCGGTTCGCTGAGCGCCACGGTCATCCCGCACACCGGGTCGACCGCTTTGGCCTGCTCGTCCACGGACCTGGTGGCTGGCGCGGCGGCCGGCCGGGCCCCGGACGCGCGCAGCTGGACCAGCTCGGCGAGGATGGCGACGGCGATCTCCTGATGCGTCGTCCGGCCAAGGTCGAGGCCGGCCGGCACCCGGATCCGGTCGAGCTGATCTTGCGGCACGCCCCGGTCCGCGAGGTAACCGAGCACCGCCCTGCCCCGGCGACGCGAACCGACGAGGCCCACGTACGCGGGCCGGGCCGCCACCGCCTGCAGGACAGCCTCCTCGTCGCATCGGCCCTGGGTGGCCACGACGACCATGGAGTGCTCGTCCGCGTCGGACGCGGAGAAGTCCGGGCCCGCGATCAGCGCGGTCCGCCAGCCGAGAGCCTTCGCGAGATCGGCGAGCGTGTGCGCCATCGGCGAGCGGCCGACGATCACCAGGTGCGGCGCGGGCAGCACCGGCTCGATGTAGACCTCGAGCGCGCCCTCGCTCTGGCAGGCGATGGGGACGACCGTGATCCCGTCCGGCACCGCCGCGCCGAACTGGTCCGGGGTGCCGAGCAGGATCAGCCGGGCCCGCCCATCGTGGATGACCTGCTGTGCCTCGCCGATGACCACCGGCTCCGCGCATGCCCCGCCGATCCAGCCGTGCAGCTCGCCCTCCGCGGTGATGATCGCGCGTGAGCCCAGCTGGCTCGACGAGGGGCCCTGCCGCCAGACCACGGTCGCGACCGCGCATGCCTGCCCGCGCCGGGCCAGCTCACCCGCCTCCGCCAAGACACTCCAGCCATCCATGGCTCAGCTTCCCGTCAGTCGTCCGAGCGGACCGGCGGTGCACCGGAGACGTCGCGCCGATACGTGATGGCCTGCCAGACCCGGTCCGGCAGCAGCGGCATGTCGATGTTGCGGACCCCGGTGTCCTTCAGCGCGTCGAGCACCGCGTTGACGAACGCCGCGGGGCCACCGACGGCCGCGCACTCACCGATTCCCTTGGCCCCGATCGGATGGTGCGGGCACGGCGTGACCACCTCGCTGTGCAGCTCGAAGCCCGGCGTCTCCCACGCGGTCGGCAACAGGTAGTCCATGTAGTTCGAGCCCACGCAGTTGCCGTCGGCATCGAAGGTGATGAACTGCATGTTGGCCATGGCGTAGGCCTCGGTCAGCCCGCCCATGATCTGCCCTTCGACGATCATCGGGTTGATCCGGACGCCGCAGTCATCGACCGCGACCATTTTCAGCACGTCCCACACCCCGGTCTGCGGGTCCACCTCGACCGTGACGATGTAGCAGGCGAACGGCCAGGTGAGGTTGGGCGGGTCGTAGTAGGCCGTGTTCTCCAGGCCTGGTTCCATGCCGTCCGGCATGTTGCTGTACGCGGCCATCGCGCATTCCTGGATGGTCACGCCGCGGTCCCGAGCGCTGCGCACGTAGAACCGGCCGAGTTCCCACTCGATGTCCTCTTCTGACACCTCGAGCAGATGCGCCGCCAGCCTGCGCGCCTTGGCGCGGATCTTGCGGGCCACCATCGCGACCGCCGCGCCCGCGACCGGCGTGCTGCGGGACGCATAGGTGCCCATGCCGAACGGCGCGGTGTCGGTGTCGCCCTCCTCGACCACCACATCCTCGGCGGGGATGCCGAGCTCGTGGGCCACGATCTGGGCCCAGGTCGTCTCGTGCCCCTGGCCCTGTCCCCTCGTGCCGGTCCGCACGATGGCCTTGCCCGTCATGTGCACCTTGAGCTCGGCCGAGTCGAACATCTTGATGCCGAGGATGTCGTATTCGCGGCTGTTACCCGCGCCGAGCGGTTCGGTCATCGTCGAGATGCCGATGCCGAGCAGTCTTCCCCGTTCCTTCGCCTCCTGCTTCTGGCGCAGGAAGTCCTGGTAGTCAGCCGCCTCCAGGCCGACCTGGAGACACTTTCCGTACTGGCCGGAGTCGAGCAGGAAACCGAACGGGGTGCGATGCGGGAACTTGTCGTCCTTGACGAGGTTGATCCGCCGGAACTCGGCCTGGTCCATGCCCAGGTCGTCGGCCGCGGCCTGGATCATCCGCTCCTGGAAGAACATCGCTTCCGTGACCCGGAACGAGCACCGGTACGCGACCCCCCCAGGGGCCTTGTTGGTGTACATGCCCCGGGCCGTGAGGTGGCCGACAGGGACGTCGTAGCAGGCGAACGTCGAATGCATCAGGCCGATCTTGAACTTGCTCGGCTGGGCGTCGGAGAAGAACGCTCCGTGGTCGGCGTCCGTGTGCATCCGGACGGCGAGGATCTTGCCGTCGTTGCGCAGCGCCATCTCCCCGTCCAGGTACACATCCCTGGCGAACCCGGTCGAGATCAGGTTGCCCGACTTGTCCTCGATCCACTTCACCGGCCTCTCGAGCAGGATCGAGGCCAGGATGGAGCAGACGTATCCGGGGTAGACCGGCACCTTGTTCCCGAATCCGCCGCCGATGTCCGGGGAAATGATCCGGATCATGTGCTCGGGCAGTTCGGCCACGAGCGCGACCGCGGCGCGGATGATGTGCGGCGCCTGTGTCGTCATGTAGACCGTGAGCTTCGAGGTCGCCCGGTTGAAGTCCGCGATCGACCCGCAGCACTCGATCGGCGACGGGTGTGAGCGCGGGTAGTGCAGCTTCAGCTTCGAGATCACGTCAGCCTGCGCGAACGCGCGGTCGGTGCCCTCGGCGTCGCCGACTTCCCAGTTGTAGATGACGTTGTCGGGCTGGCCTTCCTTGTCGTCGCGGATGACCGGCGCACCCTCGGCGACGGCCTGCATCGGGCTGACGATGGCGGGCAGCGGCTCGTATTCGACGTCGATCTTCTCGCACGCGTCCTTGGCGACGTACGGGTCGTCCGCGATGACGCAAGCGACCTCCTGCCCCTGGAACCGCACCTTGTCCGTGGCCAGCACCGCCTGCGTGTCGTACGACAACGTCGGCATCCAGGCGAGGTTGCGGGTGGCCATCATCTCGCCGGTGAGTACCAGGTGAACTCCTGGTACCTCCCATGCCTTGCTGGTGTCGATCGACTTGATCCGGGCGTGCGCAAGCGGACTGCGGAGGATCTCCATGTGCAGCATCCCGGGCAGGGTGATGTCGTCGGTGTAGTTGCCCCTGCCCCGGATGAACCGGTTGTCCTCGACGCGCTTGCGGCTGGAGCCAAGGCCGCCGATCTTTATCTCATCCAGCGCCTGCGACATGTCCTACTTCCTGTCCTGGGTCAGCTTGCGGGCTTCGTTCTGCGTCGGCTCGCGGCCTTCGTGCCGCGTCGGCTCGCGGGCTTCGCCTCCGTCAGCCTGCGGACTGAGACCTGAGCTTGCCGGCGGCCCACAGCACCGACTTCACGATGTTCTGGTAGCCGGTGCAGCGGCACAGGTTGCCCGACAGCGCCCAGCGCACTTCTTCCTCGCTCGGGTCGGGATTCTCGTCGAGCAGCGCCTTGGCGGCCATCATCATGCCCGGGGTGCAGAACCCGCACTGCAGCCCGTGCTCCTCCTTGAAGCCCTCCTGCAGCGGGTGCAGCTCACTGGCGGTCGCCATGCCCTCGACGGTGCTGATCTCATGCCCGTCGGCCTGCACGGCCAGCATGGTGCAGGACTTCACCGCGCGGCCATCGACGAGCACTGTGCACGCGCCGCAGTTCGTCGTGTCGCAGCCCATGTGCGTACCGGTGAGCCCGAGCCCGCGGCGAATCAGGTGCGATAGCAGCAGCCGGGGCTCGACCTCCGCTATCTTCTTCTGGCCGTTGACCGTGAACTTGATCCTGCGTACCGGGACATCGCCAGCGGTTTCGTCGCCGCGGTCCTCGTAGACGATCGTCATTGTCAGGCTGCCCTTTCCGCGGCTGTGTCCACGCGGCCGAGGATGCGCTCGACGAACATCCGCACCATGTGCCGCTTGTATTCCGCGCTGCCGCGATGATCGGTCCTCGGCCGCGCCGCCTGGGCCGCCAGTTCGGCGGCCTGCCCGATGCTGTCCGCGGTCAGCGGGCGCCCGACGAGCGCTTCCTGGGCCGCGGTGGCTGCGATGGTCGACCCGCCGACCCCGGTGAGGGCAATCCCTGCCCTGGTGACGGTCTCGCCGGACGTCTCCACCGCGACGGCCACCCCGACGGTGGCGAAGTCGCCGACCCGGCGCTCGAGCTTGAGGTAGCCGCCTGAGCGCACCCCCTTCGCCGCCGGTACGACCGCTTCGACCGCGATCTCGTCCGGATCGAGGACGTTCTGGAAGGGGCCGACCACGAAGTCGGCGAGCGTGATCGAGCGCTTGCCGCCCGGTCCCCGCGCCACCACCGAGCCGCCGAGCGCCAGCATCACCGACGCCCAGTCACCTTGCGGATCGGCATGACACAGGGAGCCGACGAGGGTGCCGCGGTTGCGCACGATGGGATCGGCGATCAGCGGCGCTGCCGCGGCCATGGTCGGCTGTGTGGTCTTGAGCAGACCCGAGCGCTCCAGGTCGGCGTGGCGGCACAGCGCGCCGATATGCAGGGTGCCATCGGGGTCGGCCCGGTGGTAGTCCAGGCCGGGGACGTTGTTGATGTCGACGATCAGTTCGGGCGACGCGAAACGAAGCTTCATCAGCGGGACGAGGCTCTGCCCGCCGGCCAGCACCTTCGCGTCCTCCCCGCCGGCCCGCAGCAGGGTGATCGCCTCGCCGAGCGAATGCGGTGCCTCGTAGCGGAACCGAGACGGATACATGCGATCCTCCAGTGTCCTGTCTGAACGCCGGACCCGGCGCTGCGCTGGTCACGGGCCGGCGGTCCGGGTGCTGCCTACTGGTCCGATTCCGGGTCGGCCACGGCCACCGGGAGCGAGTCCTCTTCGGGGTCCGGCCGCGGCTCCTGGTGCGGCGGCCAGGGTCCCGACACCGGCTGGCCCGCGATCTTGAGGTAGTCGATCAGCTCTGGCCAGGCCCAGACGGTCGGGCTCTTCCCGGTCTTCGGCGCGTGTTCCACCAGTTCATACAGCCGGGGATTGCCCCGGCTGTGCCCGTCGGACTCTATTCGCATGGTGCGTGCTCCTCCGCCGGAAGGGGCCCGTGAGCATCGTCGCTCGTGCGCGGCGGCCGCGGGACGTCGTTCGCTTTGTGCTGAGAGTCACATGATCTGCTCGGTCCCACCGCCGCGCAACAGGCGAATAAGGTCTTGCTTATGCGGGCCTGGCCGAGGACGGCGTTGCGTGATCCCCCGCGTGGAGTAGCTCAGCTCCAGATGGTGACGTGTACGGGTGGGCGGAACCGTGACGGCGGGATCCCGGCCGCCGGTGAGCGCATCAGCTGCATGGCTTCCGGGGTGCTGAGGAAGCGCCGTAGCGCGCTGGCGGCCGTGCTGCGCTGCTGGCGTTCGAGCAGGGTGGCGCGCCAGCAGGCATCTACCGGCAGCCCGGGCAGCTCGACCAGCGAGAGCTCGCTCCTGCGCAGCTGCTGGGTGACGAGATGCTCGACCGCCGGCGCGACTCCGGCGCCGCCGGCCGCCGCCGCCCAGGCGGCGGTCTGGTTGGGGAACACCCCGATCCTGTTCTCCGGTATGTGCAGCATGGCCAGAAGCCGGCCGGTGTCACTGCCCGGGTCGGTGCCCGACGGATCCACGAGCCATCGCCACTGACGGGGGTTGCCCTGCAACCGGGACTGCGCGGCGGTGACGACAACCAGGCGGTACCGGAAGATCGGCTCGCTGACGACCGGGAGCGCCCGCTCGCCGGCCACGCCAGGACCGATGGCGACATCGGCCAGCCGGTTCGCGACAAGCACCGCCATCTCGGTGCTCACCGCCACCCCGGCAGAGACCTCGACGCTGCGCGCGAAGCGCCGGGTGAACGCCTCGAGCAGGGGGCTGACCACGAACTCGGCGATCGTTGAGGTGGCGACCAGCCGCAGCTGTTCCGGCGCACCCTGCGCGGCACGGACGGCCGCCTGCGCCTCGGCGCCCAGCCCGACGATCTGCGACGCGGTGCCGAGCAGCCGGGAGCCGCCCGCGGTCAGCGTCATGCCGCTTGGGCCGCGGCTGATCAGCTGGTCACCCAGGTGCTGCCGGAGAGCCGTCAGCGCCTGCGACACGGCCGACTCGCTGACGCCGAGCGCGTTGGCGGCCGCGGTCACCGAGCCGAGGCGGGCGACCAGGACGAACGCGTTGAGCTGTGTGAGGGTCATGGCACTCCCAATTATCATGCACTCGTCACGCGTGCCGTGGGCGTGAGGGAGGGTGCATGCAGGTTCCGGCGTACGTGGAGTACGAGAAGGCAGCCAGCGTTGAGCACGCGCTGGCCCTGCTCGCCAGGTTCGGGCCCGAGGCCCGCGTTCTGGCCGGGGGGCACAGCCTGATACCGATGATGAAACTCCGGCTTGTGCAGCCGGAGACCCTGATCGACATCAACGGGCTGAGTGAGCTCTCGTATATCAAGGTGACCGATGGCGAGCTGCGGATCGGCGCGCTCACCAGGCACGCACAGCTGCTCGACACACCCGTCGCCGGCCAGTGCTTCACGATCCTGCATGATGCCGAGAAGGTGATCGCCGACCCCATCGTGCGCAACTGGGGCACCATCGGCGGCTCGCTCTGCCAGGCTGACCCGTCCGAGGATCTGTCGGCGGCATTCGCGGCGCTGAAGGCGACCATGGTCATCCAGGGCACCGACGGCGGCAGGACGGTGTCCGCCAGGGAATTCCACACCGGGCCCTACGAGACCGTCGTCGCTCCCGGCGAGCTGCTGACCGAGATCAGGATCGCGATCAGGCCTGGCGCACCGGCTGGGAGCGCCTACCAGAAGGTGGGGCGGCGGGTCGGTGACTGGCCGGTCGGCGCGGCCGGGGCGGCGATCTGGCTGGCCGGTGACGCGATCGGTGCGGCAGGCATCGGCCTCACCGCCGTTGGCGCGGAGCACTTCGCGGCGGCCGAGGCCGAGGACTTCCTGCGGGGCGCGCCGGCCACCGAGGCGAGCTTCGTGCGGGCCGGCGAGATCGCCGCCGAGCACTGCCGGCCCAGCTCGGACCAGCGCGGCCCGGCCGGCTACAAACGGCATCTCGCCCAGGAGCTCACCACGCGGGCGCTGCGGGTAGCGCTCAGCCGGGCACGGAACGGGGCGCTCAGTGGGGCGCGCCCCCAGGACGCATAACATGCAGATAAGCGTGAATGTCAACGGCACCGACTACGCGGCCGAGGTCGAGGCGCGGTTGCTGCTCATTCATTTCCTGCGGGATGAGCTGCGGCTCACCGGCTCGCACTGGGGGTGTGACACGTCCAACTGCGGGGCCTGCGTGGTGTGGCTGGACGACCTGCCGGTGAAATCCTGCACGGTGCTCGCGGCCATGGCCGATGGGCATCGCGTCCGTACCGTTGAGGGCCTGGAACGGGGCGGCACACTCGACCCGATCCAGCGGGGCTTCGCCGAGTGCCACGGTCTGCAGTGCGGCTTCTGCACGCCGGGCATGATGCTCACCTCGCGATGGCTGCTTGACCACAACCCCGACCCGTCGCCCGCGCAGATCAGGGAAGCGCTGTCCGGGCAGATCTGCCGGTGCACCGGCTACGAGAACATCGTGCGTTCCGTCCGCTGGGCCGCCGAACATGAAGCCGCCGCCAACGCCGGCACCACCACCACGGACGCCGGCGCCGACCGTGCCGCGCAGGAACCCCTCGCGTGACGGCCGGGGCGGGCAGCGGGCACAGCGGGGCTTACGGGCCGATTCCGCGCAAGGAGGATGCCCGCTTCATCCGGGGCAAGGGCACCTTCGTCGATGACATCCAGCGGCCCGGGATGCTACATGGCGCGATCCTGCGCAGCCCGTTTGCGCACGCCAGGATCCTCTCGGTCGACACGGTGGCGGCGCAGGCTCATCCCAGGGTCAAGGCGGTCATCACCGGCCAGACACTCGAGGCCATGCAGCTCGCCTGGATGCCGACGCTGGCCCAGGACGTGCAGGCGGTCCTGGCCACCGACAAGGTGCGGTTCCAGGGACAGGAGGTCGCCTTCGTCGTCGCCGAGGACAGGTACTCCGCGCGGGACGCGCTCGAGCTCATCAACGTCGAGTACGAGCCGCTGCCCCCCGTGATCGACGCCCAGAAGGCGCTGTCTCCCGGCGCCCCCGTGATCCGCGATGACCTGGCAGGCAGAAAGGACAACCACATCTTCGACTGGGATGCGGGAGACAAGGCGGCCACCGATGCCGCCTTCGCCGCTGCGGACGTCGTTGTGGCCCAGGACATGCTGTACCCGCGCTCCCACCCCGCACCGCTTGAGACCTGCGGCGCGGTGGCCGACATGGACACGGTCAGCGGGAAGCTGACCTTGTGGTCCACGACGCAGGCGCCGCACGCCCATCGCACCCTTTACGCACTGGTGGCGGGCCTTCCCGAGCACAAGATCCGGATCATCTCGCCGGACATCGGCGGTGGCTTCGGTAACAAGGTCCCGATCTACCCCGGGTACATCTGCGCCGTCGTCGGCTCGACATTGACCGGCAGGCCGGTCAAGTGGGTGGAGGACCGGTCGGAAAACCTGATGTCCACCTCGTTCGCGCGGGACTACCACCTGCACGGCGAGATCGCCGCCACCAGGGAGGGCAGGATTCTCGGCCTGCGGGCGAAGGTGCTCGCCGACCACGGCGCGTTCAACGGTGCCGCACAGCCCACGAAGTACCCGGCCGGCTTCTTTCACATCTTCACCGGCTCTTATGACCTGCAGGCCGCGCACTGCCAGGTCACCGGCGTGTACACCAACAAGGCACCCGGCGGGGTGGCCTATTCGTGCTCGTTCCGGATTACCGAGGCGGTGTACCTGGTCGAGCGGCTGGTCGACGTGCTCGCGCGCGAGCTCGACATGGACCCGGCCGAGCTGCGGATGAAGAACCTGCTGCGCCCCGAGCAGTTCCCCTACACCGGACCGACCGGGTGGCAGTACGACTCCGGCGACTATCCGCGCGCGCTGCGGCTGGCGATGGACATCGCCGGGTACGACGAGCTGCGCCGTGAGCAGGCGGAGATGCGGGAGCGCGGCGAGCACATGGGCATCGGGCTGAGCTTCTTCACCGAGGGGGTCGGCGCGGGGCCGCGTGAGCACATGGACATCCTCGGGTTGGGCATGGCCGACGGGGCCGACCTGCGGGTGCTCCCGACCGGCAAGGCGGTCCTCGCCATCTCCGTGCAGACGCAGGGCCAGGGGCACGAGACGACCTTCGCGCAGATCGTCGCGCACGAGCTTGGCCTGTCACCGGACGACGTCGAGGTCGTGCACGGGGATACCGACCGCACACCGTTCGGGCTCGGCACCTACGGTTCGCGGTCGACGCCGGTATCGGGCGCGGCCGCCGCGGTGGTGGCGCGCAAGGTGCGTGAGCGGGCCAGGATCGTGGCATCCGCGATGCTCGAGGTGGCGCCCGAGGACCTGGAGTGGACCGGCGAGCGGTGGCAGGTGCGCGGGGACCCCGACCAGTCCAGGGCCCTCGCCGAGATCGCGATGGCCGCCCACTCCGGGCTGCGGCTGCCGGACGGGGTCGAGGGCCATCTCGACGCCTCGGTGGTATACAACCCGCCGAACCTGACGTATCCGTTCGGTGCCTACATCTGCGTTGTCGGCGTGGATCCGGGTACCGGCGAGGTCGAGGTGCGGCGGTTCATCGCGGTGGACGACTGCGGTGTGCAGATCAACCCGATGATCGTCGAAGGGCAGGTGCACCGGGGCCTCGCCGACGGGGTCGGCATGGCACTGATGCAGGTCATCGCCTACGACGAGGCCGGCAACTGCCTTGGCGGCTCGTTCATGGATTACCTGCTGCCCACGTCGGTGGAATGCCCGTCCTGGGAGCTCGGCACGACCGTCACGCCTTCGCCGCACCACCCCATCGGCGCGAAGGGCGTCGGCGAGTCGGCCACGGTTGGCTCTCCAGCCGCGGTCGTCAATGCGGTAATGGACGCCCTCAAGCCGTTCGGGGTGCGGCACGCCGACATGCCACTCACCCCGGCCAATGTGTGGTCCGCCATCCACGGCCGCTCGCTCCGCACTGACCTGGCGATCGTGTGAGCCGCGCCCGCTCCTGCGCGGGCCGGGCTAGTGCGGTCGGGCGGTGGCCGGGTCGCCGGGCAGGACCCGGTCGAGCTGGCTGCGCGAGCTGATGGCCAGCTTGGTGAAGACCTTGCGCAGGTGGTACTGGACCGTGCGCGGGCTGATGAACAGCCGGGTGGCGATCTCCGGGTTGGACAGGCCGTCGCGGGCCAGCCGCGCGACCTGGGTCTCCTGGGCGGTCAGCTGATCGCCGGTCTCGATGGTGCGCTTGCGGGCGGTCTCGCCGGTGGCCGCCAGCTCGCGGCGGGCCTGCTCGGCGAACGCCTCGATGCCCATCGTGTCGAGCAGGCCGTGGGCGGTGCGCAGCTGCTCGCGCGCGTCCGCGCGGCGGCGCTCGCGGCGCAGCCACTCGCCGTAGAGCAGGTGCGCGCGGGCGAGCTGCGCGCGGACGCGGGTCCGGCCCAGCAACGCGATCGACTCGCGGTACAGTCGCCCGGCGGCGGCGTCGCCGTCGCTGAGCAGGGCGCGGACGCGGGCTTCGGTCCCCAGCGCCCAGTCGGTGGGCGTCACCCGGGTGCGTTCGGACAGCCACTGCAGCGCGGCCCGGACCAGCGCGACGTCACCGGTCCTTGACGCCGCCTCGGCCAGCTCGGGTACGGCAAAGGGCCCGTACCCCAGCTGGTCGCGCTCGAATGCCCGCCGGGCGGCATCGCGCGCGGCGTCGTGCCGGCCGAGGCCGTTGTAGAGCACTGCGCTCGCGTAGGCCGCGAAGTTGAGTGGCCGGCCGAGGCCGTGTGCGGTCGCCTCCGCCGCGGTAGCTTCGATCAGCTCCGAGGCCCGGGCCTCCTGCCCGCGCCAGGCCGCGAGCGTCATCGCGGTATACGCAACCGGCGGGTTCCCGGTCGCCTCGGCGATCAGGCGATCTTCTTCGATCAGCCGCGCCGCGGTGCTCAGCTCGCCGGCGAGAATGTGGGCTCTGGCGAGGAAGTCGAGCGCGGACTGCAGGTGCACGAGCGCGCCCGTATCACGGGCGACCTGAGGCTGGCGAGCGGCCAGGGCATGCCAGGATGCGTCGTTCCAGACCTCGAGGGCGACCATGCCGCCGGCTCCCGGACCAGCGAGCCAGAGCCAGCCGCCGGCCTCGCCGGTGCCGACGTCCAGATCGAGAACCAGCTTGAGTGCCTGGGTCAGCAGCGGCGCGGCCGCTGCGTACCCCTCCGTGAACCGCGTCGCGAACGCGTCGAGCAGTACGTCCACCGCACGCGGCGGTTCAGGGCCGGGTGGCGCAGCGCGTGCAGCCTTGTATTACAGTCGCGGTTTTCCGGTTCGTGTTCGCGCTGCCGCTCAGCGTGATGTGGTGTCGGCTGGCCGCTGGTTACATGCTGTCACCTCCTTCCGGTCGCCGGTCGTTACGTGGCTGCGGCGAGGAGCCGGGCGCTGTGGTGGTGCCAGTGGGCGATGGCCTGGTGGCGTCGTCGTCTGGCCGACCAGCGCAGGGCGAACGCGAGCCGGGTCCGGGTGATCAGCCCGGCGGTGGCCTGCCTGGCCAGGAGGGTCAGCCGGGCGGTCTCGGCGACTGACAGCCGGATGACCCCGATGCGGGGCGGGCCTGAGCTGGCTTCATATGAGTGCGCCGGTCGCCGGTACCTTGACCGGTTCGAGGGCCTCGCGCAGCTGGCTTGGAACGGGGGCGGCAGCGGTAGAGTCTGGATGAGCATCTTCTTTTAGCAGGAATTTCCCTCGGATGAGTGATCGCTGGGCCGAGTTCGGCCAGGTGGACAAGTCCCGGGCCTGTACCCGCGGAGCACATGGCGACTGCACTCACTTTGCCGCCGTTGGCGGGGGGTTCAACCCGCGGCGCCTGCGCCTGGAGTTCGGCGCTGGGCTGTGCCCGTGCTTTTGCCACTCCTCCTGCCCGGTTGTCCTCTCGGGGAAGCGGATGACCGTGCGGCCTGAGGCCTGGCGGGAGTCGTGCACCTGCCCGGGCGCCGAGCAAGAACGGCGCCGCCTTGACGAGGCCGGCGTCGAATTCCCCGACTTCGGCAAGAGCTGGGAAGATGCCCGGCGCAGTTCGCGCGCCCGCAAAGAGGCATTCGAGTCCGCGCAAGCCCGGGCCGTTGGCAAGAGCCGGGACGAGATCCGCGAGATCTACCTAGCGGAGCTGAATGCACGAGGCCTGACAGCACCGGAGGAAGACATCCTGGATGCCGTGGTCGATCGGATCGGCGGCAACCCGCTGCCGGCCGCTCGCCTCGCGGTGGAGGGCCTCGCCCAGATGGGCAAGGCCCTGCACGAGCTTGCCCGGATCTTGCGCTCGGGCAGTTGAGCAAACAGCCGATCCGCCCGCACCGTGGTCCCTGGCTGGCTCAGATCAGTGCGCAACTTTGGCTCTCGCGAACCGGGAACTTGCAGGTCAGCGCGTCGCGCCCGCTGTAAGACCAGGATCATGAGCCAACACAGGTTACATGCTGTCACCTCCTTCCGGTCGCCGGTCGTTACGTGGCTGCGGCGAGGAGCCGGGCGCTGTGGTGGTGCCAGCGGGCGATGGCCTGGTGGCGTCGTCGTCTGGCCGACCAGCGCAGGGCGAACGCGAGCCGGGTCCGGGTGATCAGCCCGGCGTGGCCTGCCTGGCCAGGAGGGTCAGCCGGGCGGTCTCGGCGACTGACAGCCGGATGACCCCGATGCGGGGCGGGCAGGGCT
>Ga0209648_10001318_pt1 | contig 19915 bp, 19 predicted proteins | sample GraSoi2013_115cm_FD_185830 | JGI IMG/M metagenome (GOLD analysis project Ga0209648, IMG submission 185830) | Grasslands soil microbial communities from the Angelo Coastal Reserve, California, USA - Sample 9_17_2013_115cm (SPAdes) (version 2) | ecosystem: Environmental > Terrestrial > Soil >...
CAAAGTAGCGGTTTTTATGCCACATTGGTAGGCAAGTCAGGAATGTAGTTATGTGCTGTCGCTAGGCCTTCGTCTACTCTCGCTAACAGTGCAGAGCTCCAACGTCTGTTGGCAAGTTTGGAGACAGGTCTTCCATGCCTCAGCGGTCACCCAAAACCGGCCAATGAGGGTCACCTGAAAACCGGCCAACGAGAATGAGGCTCGGGGACGTTGATTCCGACGAAAGGCAGTAGCCTTCGTCGGTATGAGCAACGTCTTGAGCGAAGCGAAAAAACAACAAGTTATAGCCCTGGGACGACTCGGCTGGCCACTGCGGCGCATCGAGCAAGAGACCGGGGTGCGTCGGGAGACCGCCGGTGCCTACCTGAAAACGGCCGGGATCGGAGTGCGTCCGCCGCGGATGTGGGGACGGCGACCGCCGGCAAAACCGGCCAACGAGACCCAGGTGACCACCGGGTCGGACGCGACAAAACCGGCCAACCCCAACCCCAACCCCAACACCAACACCGAAAACCTTTCCACGAAAGGAAAAGCAAAAGCAGAAACCGCAAAACCGGCCAACGAGAATGAGGTGACCACCGGGTTTGGCGTGGGGTTGAGCGACTCGAGACCGAAAGATCCGAAGCGTGCTCTGTCCACCAGTTTCTGCGAACCGTTCCGTGATGTGATCGAACTGAGTCTGAGCCGCGATCGCAATGCCACGGCCATCTGGCAGGACTTGGTGTCCGAGAGTGGGTTTCGCGGTGGCTATCAGACGGTCAAACGTTTCGTTCGCAAGCTTCGCGGAAACCAGCCCCTGCAGCCGCGTGCGGTAATCCTTACCGCGCCAGGCGAAGAGTCCCAAGTCGATTACGGCACCGGCCCGATGGTCCGCGATCCGCAGACCGGCAAATATCGACGCACCCGATTGTTCGTGCTGACCCTCGGCTATAGCCGCAAGGCAGTACGCTTGCTGACTTTCCGCTCCAGCTCTCGCATCTGGGCCGAGCTGCACGAGAAGGCGTTTCGCCGATTGGGAGGTAGTACCCGTGTCGTCGTGCTCGATAACTTGCGCGAAGGCGTGCTCGTCTCCGACATCTACGATCCCACTCTGAATCCCCTCTATCGCGACGTCCTCGCCCACTACGGCGTGATCGCCCTGCCGTGCCGGATCAAAGATCCCGATCGCAAAGGAAAAGTCGAGTCCGCCGTCGGACACACCAAAAAAACACCGCTCAAGGGAAAACGCTTCGAGAGCCTGGAAGAAGCGCAAACCTATCTGGACCATTGGGAGACCAGCTGCGCCGATACCCGCATCCACGGCACTACCAAGCGGCAAGTCGCCGCCATGTTTGCCGAAGAAAAATCTTCCTTGCTCCCACTGCCCCTGGAACCTTTTCGCTACTACCAACACGGCCAACGGGTGGTGCATCTGGACGGTTGTGTCGAAGTCGAAGCCGCCTACTACGGCCTGCCCCCAGGCTGGATCGGACGCCTAGTCCGAGTGCAGTGGGACGAACTCTACGTTCGCATCCTCGACCCCAAAAACGGTCTGCTGCTGCGGGAGCATGTACGCCAGAAACGCGGCTGGTATCGCATTCAAGAACAGGACCACCCGAAACAAAGACCGCTTCGCGTCTCCCAGCTACTGTGGCGAGCCGGCCGCGCCGGTACTCACATCGGCACCCTCTGCAACCTTATTTATAACCAGCTCGGCGAAGCGGGTGTCCGCCGCGTCTTGGGCGTCCTCTCGCTGACCAAGAAGTTCGGCTTGGCCGCAGTCGAGGATGCTTGTGCTGCGGCCCTCGAAATGGGCGTGCATGAGTACCGCTTCGTTCGTCGCTATCTCGAACGTGGTCCCCAACTGACCTTACGGCAAGTCGATCCCCTCATTCGCGAGTTGGTGCAATACCGCGATCTCATCAACCTCAGAACCCAGGAGCCAGAACAATGAATCTCATCGAGTTGAATCGTGCTTTACGGCAACTCCGACTCGGCGGTATCGCCACCGTGCTCGAAACCCGTCTCCACCAAGCCCAAGCAGAAGCCATGCCCCCCATCGACTTCCTCTCTTGTTTGGTCTCGGATGAACTCACTCGTCGCGGGGATCGCTTGCTGGAGCGAAGCACCAAGCAAGCCGAGTTTCGCGACCCACAGAGGAGCCTCGACAACTTCGACTTCAACTTCAATAAGAAGATGAATCGCAGTCTGGTCTTCGACCTGGCCACCGGCGCCTTCATCGCTCGCCATGAAGATGCTTTGTTTTTAGGCCCACCCGGCACCGGGAAGAGCCATCTTGCCCAGGCCATCGGGCAGACCGCCATTCAACAGGGCTATCGCGTGTGGTATCGCGAAACCCACAAGCTGCTCGATGATCTGGCCGAAGCCACCATCGATGGAACCCGCAAGGAACACATGGAACTGTTGGCGACGGTTCCGCTGCTCATCATCGATGATCTCGGCATGCGTAAGCTGCCCGTCACCGCCGCCGAGGAGTTGCTGGAAATCGTGATGCGGCGCTATGAGCGCACCAGTACTCTGCTCACCTCAAACAGACCCGTCGAGGACTGGGGGAAGTTGCTGGGAGACAGCGCCGCCGTCACCGCCATGCTAGACCGCTTGCTGCATCACGGACACGTACTCAAATGCGGTCCGCGGAGTTGGCGTACGAAAATAGACTTGCCTCCACAGGAGGCTGCAGGGTAGAACAACTGAGTCCCCGGCCTCTTCCGTTGGCCGGTTTTGCCCTGACCACCGTTGGCCGGTTTTGGGGTGACCACTGAGGCTCCCCTAAGCACGTCTACCTAGTGGACTGCTTCGGCTGGTTGTTGTGCGACGGTCGAAACTGGACGGCACGGGCCACCGTGAACAGCGAGATTTCGCAGCTCCAGCATGTCAGGAAGTATCTTTCCGACAGCGAGCGGAGTCGGTCTGTCTGGAAAGAGGTCGACTTCTGCCTCGGAATAAATGTCGGTTTCAGAACCAAGCTGCTCTTCGATTTTGCGTACGAGAGCGGATCTCGAAACTACGCCACTATCCCCTGAAAGAAAGGACCCAATCCCCATCATCCAAGTGACGAACTGCAACAGCGGATCCGTAACCTGTGAGTAACCGGCCTCGAAGAAACGAACCGCCCGGATCCGGTATAGAGGCGGTGGAGTCGAAAACCAAAGGAACTGGGGCAATTGTCGAATTAGTCGTTCGAGATGCCCCTGGTGAAACGTGTTGAACACTTGAAGGTTCGGGGCGTTCGGGGTCACAGGAGTTGGTTGGGCGAAGCTGAAGACGTCCGGTTGACCGCCTCTCAGACTGAGTTGAATATTTGAAAATCGCTCGCGAGTCGGTCTTATCAATCGCAGAAAGACAAAAGTCTTGAATACTTTGTCTTGCGAATCAGCTTCAGCTTTCCCGGTATGGTCCTCAGAAGAGAAGCGATGGACAATTCCTATCCTCGTTGAATTGAGATCTTCTCGTTCTTTCTTTGGAACGTAATCGCTCCAGAGATCGAAATGCTCCGGCTGCAGAATGCCTTCGACGTTTTCGACCGTCAAATCGGTTCCTACTCCTATGGGTACAGTTACCCGCTGGTCGCAGTCGTGCAAGGGCAGGATCGTCATCTTGTTGTAAATGGCCATGGCAGAATGGTAGGGACGATGATGGACGATGACAATGACAATCAAGTGTGCAAGTGCCCCGTCTTTCTTGCCATCATGTAGAACGAGGCGGCGGGCTGGCCCAATCTTTAAGTCGGCGCCCGCTGGTCGGATTCAAGCAATACGGGCGTGCACCTGGGCTGACAGAGGTATGATTCACCTAGGATGAAACAAGCCGATTCAGACAACGAGCAAGAGCAGTTTGCGGCACATTACTCCCAAATGAACGATGATGAGCTACTGGAAATCGCACTCCAGCCGTGGGCGTTGAGTGACGCTGCCTGGGACGCGCTGGAGGATGAATTGGACCGTCGCGGGCTGGATATTCCTGAGCCGGAAGGTCTGCCCCGCACCGTTGTGCCAGAAAAAAGAAATCTGGTGATGGTCCGCAGATTTCGCGACTTGCCCGAAGCTTTACTGGCCAAAGGCAGCATCGAGTCCGCCGGCATCGAATCTTTTCTGGCCGACGACAACATGGTGCGGATGGACTGGTTTATCTCGAACCTTTTAGGCGGAGTCAAGCTGCTGGTGGACGATTCGGATTTCAGCGAAGTAGTTCGCATCTTGAATGAGCCGATTCCGCAAGAGCTCGAGGTGGACGGTGTCGGTTGCTACGTGCAGCCACAGTGTCCGCGATGCTGCTCGCTGGATGTGGCCTTTGCCGAGTTGAACAAGAAAGTGAGTTACACCAGCGCATGGCTGGGGCTGCCAGTCCCTCTGCTTCGGGATGACTGGCTATGCCACGCGTGCGGTCACAGTTGGCAGGAGCCCCCTGCGGACACGGTGGACGCGTGACCCCAGTCTCGTCTTAAGGCATTTTGTTCCAGAAATTACTAGTACGGCTATGTTCCGAAACTTGTGAGGTCGGAAGGGGCTACGTGTGCTTTGCCTTCTCAATTCCCAAATGGATGACTGCGGCTGTATCTGGAGGTAGTGGCAGCCTGCTTATTTCCTCAGGTGTGAACCAACGCGCGTCCACGGCATCCCCTGAGGCACACAAGTCTCCGGAGAGTCGTTCGCAAAGAAAATCGACCAGCACATAGTGATAAAGGGTGCGCTTCTCATCTTTCGAGTCCGGGACGACGCGATCGAATACACCCAGCACTTCCGTCGCGCGGACCGTGAGCCCGGTCTCTTCCAGCGCTTCCCGTTCCGCACCCTGGCGGAGGGTTTCGCCAAGTTCAAGCATGCCGCCAGGAATGGACCACTCGCCCAGCAAGGGCGCATTGCCACGCTTGATCAGCGCCACGCGGCCGTGGTCAATGATGATTGCTCCCACTCCTACTATCGGGCGGTCTGGGTATTCGCGTTGCACGGGTGTCTATGGCCAGAATAAGGTACACCTGTCGCGGCTTCGAGATGAAAGAAAAGGGGTGCATTGCGCTCCCCCAAATCGGGCTCCTCTACTTACCGCAACATGGCCAAATAGAAGGCGTTGTTTCCGGAGCGCAGGTCTTTTCCATAGGAGAACGCAACTCCGGTACCAAATACGCTCAGCTTGGCCTGCGCGCCAACGTCCCAAAGCCACTTGTGGGAACCTAGTAATGGGGAGGGATCACTGATCTTCCCACTATCGATGAGAGGCCCAAGCTTCAAGGTCAGAACTCCGTTTCCATAGACGTGCTTGTCCGCTTCCCAATTCGAGAGGAAGTAATCACGGCCCAGAGGAGCGCTGCCCTTTTTGCCGTCACGGGTGCCAATGTGTCCTCGCAGCGGAAGATCGTTGTCCCGCTCGAGGCCCAGCATAAAAAGCTCGTCAAAAGGCACGGTACCGAAAGTCTTGCCCGCGCGGAATTGTTGCCGCATCTCATAGTCATTCCCCCGTGATTGGGGAAACCAGTGCCATTCTACCGAGCCCTGCAGCTTCTCGAAGGATTCCTCAGGCTGCGACCACAAACGGGCTGTTTGAGATGAGACTCTTGCCTCGACGGTGAATCGCTTCTCGGGCAAATGCCAGAGCAAGGCGTTCAATTGTAATGATTGCTTGAGTTGATAGCCTTTGGCCAGTAATTCTGGTGTCAAAACGCTGCCCGGGACGATGCTGCGGACATCGCGATGAGAGATTTCCGCCGATGCGGACCAGCGCCATCGGCCGCTGGCAAACGAAGCGAGGCTGAAATCCAGCGTCTCGCGCCGCAGGTTCAAGCTCCCCAATGCTGGGGCAGGCCCTGTGAACGAATCCCTCAGGTCCCAGTTTTCATTACGCAGGTCAGCAGCTACGTCGTAGCGATACTTGGCGGTGTGTTCGAAGGGTCCAGAAAGTAGCGCGCGGACTCTGCGTTTCTGAGGGTCCCAGCGGAACAGAGACTCAAGGTTGATGGCGTCATGGTGAAAGTTATAGAGCTCGGGATTGACACTCAGAAATGGCAATCCACGCAAGAGTAATAACAGTGCTTCCCACTTGGTTCGGCCGAACCCATTGCGTTCCTGATTGCGGAACCAGACGTCGAACTTGTCATCTTCGCGGGCCCGAAGATCGAATTGGTAGCGAGGGAAAATCCCCAAACCTCGGATGCGCGCGTCCGTGGTCAGAAACTCCGATAACTGCAAAGTGCTGGCAGGCGAAAATGCGAAAGCCCGATCAAGCAACGCGGGCGCGACCTTCGGCACGGGGTCCTCGCGCACTTCGACGACCTGAGGCTTGCCAACGCGATTCCAGTACTTCAGCGCCGCTTCAAGATTCCCTTGCAGAAAATAAACCGTTCCCAGAAAATCGTTAGCATATGCATCCTGGGGGGCCAGCTTAAGCGCCCGCCGCAAGTGCTGAGCCGCTGCGGGAAAGCGCTTCAATTTGAAAGCCACCCCCGCCAGTTCGATTAGAAATCTCGGATCGTTGGGATCCTGACGAAGTCCCGTCCGAAAGGCGTTCTCGGCCTCTTGCCAGCGCTCCAGCTGCGCCAACGCCGTGCCGTAGTAGAAATTCTGGTCCGCGGACCGCGACCGCAGTGGTCCCAGCAGAAGCGCGATATCCTGCCAGCGATGTTCGGCTGCGAGTTGCCGGGCTTTTTCCGTCGAAGGAACTTCAGGGGGAGCGGTCTGAGCGGTCGTGCAGAGACAACCGCAGAGGAGGGCAATGCCCAACCTCATCATCTGCGGCGGACGTCGGGCTAGACGCCTGCAGGCTGTGGTTTTCAGCATTTGCGTCGTGACTTGCTGCCGACTCCGTTTGGGACTAGCGAGTACCCCGAGAGCCGAGAGCAAAGATGCGAACGAAGATCGAACAGTGTTGGTGAAGCTGAATGCTGGGTCAGTGTGAATCAGTCTCGGGTAGAGCCAGCAAAGTCCAGGCACTGGCAGCATTCCATTTCTGCTCGAACCTGGATCGCTCCTCCTTAACGAGTTTGCGCTCCGCGGGATCGTTCAAGAGCACAAGCTGGCGCCGCTGGTCCAATCCCGCGACTACCACATAGTGCAGCGGCAGGGTCGAACCAGGCCTCAGCGCCACAATCAGGGGACGACCCTTTTTCAGATGCTGCTCCAGATCTTGCCAGCCCCCGCGGAAGGCAAAGACACGGTACCCATTCCGCTGAAAATACTCTTCCATTCCGGAGGCATAAATCCCGTGCGCCGCGTCCGAATACAAAGCACGCTGGATCCGCTCAGCTTCGACGTTCGGGGTCCTTGACCGACCTTGCTGCTGCCAATATTGCATCACCATAGCAATGCTCGCCGCTCCGCAGCCGTTCTTCTCCTGCTTCACAAACGGAACGTCGAGCCAGACACCTGAAGGTTCCGCGGCCAAGAGCGCGGTGTTGACCCACAGCAGCAGAACAACGGTTCTGAGAAAGCGAAGCAACATTGGATTTTTTCAGCGCACAGCGACAATGATCAGAATGAGCGCCGCGATGGCGATGAGGATAACAATCAGGTCGCGGTCGCTGAGTTTACCGGCCGCAAAATCAGCTTGCGCTTTTTGGACCCGGGAAGCCAGTCGCGCCAATTCATCATTGCTGAGGCTGGCAACTGCATTCTTCACTTGTTGCGGGTCCGCATGAGCCGATTTCAACGCATGCTGTGCCTTCTCCGAGGAGAAGAATGCTCTCAAGGTTTCCAGGTTCTGCTGCCTTGCCCTGGAGGCATCCACGGCGGCATTTTGCAGTTCCGCGGAACTCACTACATGTTCGGCGGCCTGCGCGAACAGGCTATGCGGAATGGCAAAGATAGTAACCAAACCACAGGCTGTCACGGTTCTAGCGAACTGCTTTAGATCAAGCTGCATCTCCTGCAACCTCCGATAGGTTTTTGGGCCAGATTAAAAAATCTTACACGCTTCCAGTCCGTAACCCAGCTCCATGAAAAGTTGGTTCGGATGCCGACGGTCTGCCAAGCGAAAATGGCGCAGCACGGCATGTTCGATGCGTGGCAAGAAGTAAGGTTGTAGGGTTGGACCAACTCAGAGGGCACACAGCAAGTCCGGCAACAGAGGCAAGCGCTGCTAACACGGAACTGAAGGTGTTGAGGGGATTTGGTGGCGGCGGTTGGACTCGAACCAACGACCTACGGATTATGAGACCGTCGCTCTAGCCACCTGAGCTACACCGCCACAGTGAAGATTGTAAGGGAACGCGACAGGAATAATCGTGAATTGCGTTCGCGCAGGCTGTCCGGCCAGTTTCTCGGCCATTTCGATTCTAAGAGCCAGCACAAAACAGTGTCAAACGCTCCCGGCCGGACCCCGTTTTCGACTTCGCTCCGACCAGGTCTGCGCCGGGTCCTCCCAGGTTGCAACCTGTCCTCAAAACATTGACACTAGCACCTCATGAAAGTCATCGCGGTTATTCCCGCCCGGCTCGCATCCATGCGGCTGCCACAAAAAATGTTGCGGGAGATCGACGGGCGGCCGCTTGCCGTATGGGTGTATCAGGCCGTGCGCGCGTCGCCTCTGCTAGAAGACGTCATTATCGCCACTGACTCCGAAGAAATTGTCGAAGCCTGCCGGAAGCACTCCTGCAATGCGCGTATGACTTCCAGCGCGCACCGAAGTGGCACTGAGCGGGCTCATGAAATCTCGCAATCTGTGGCTGCTGATGTCTACATCAACGTACAGGGAGATGAACCGATGATCCGGGCCGACCACATTGCCACCTTGATCGAGTTGATGAAGCCCCCCCATGTTCCCGTTGGAACCCTAAAAACTCCAGCCGCGCCCGAGGACATTCCCAATCCCAATGCCGTCAAAGTCGTTACAGACATGACCGGACGCGCGCTTTATTTTTCGCGCTCGACTGTCCCCTACGACCGTGACGGCTCTCAGCCGTGTTATTTCAAACACCTCGGGATTTACGCCTATCGCAAACCTGCGTTGGACCGGTTTGTGGGTCTACCCGAATCGAAGCTGGAACGCGCCGAGCGCCTGGAGCAACTGCGCTTTCTAGAAAATGGGATTCCCATCTACGTCGCCGAAACCCCCTACGACAGCGTCGGAGTGGACACCGAAGAAGATTTCGTGCGCGTGCAGGAAATCCTCACCAAGGGTTAGTCGTTGGCTTTCTCCCAGGCTTGGGCGGCGGCGATCCTTCGTGCGATTGCAGGGTGCGAGTGAAACCACCATTCTACCCACCGCGACGGAGTTCGTTCGGCGAGGTTCTGGTCGGCCAGCTTGTTCATCGAAGAAATGAACGGGGCAACCCCGGCGATGTTCTGAAACGCGTATCGGTCCGCCTGACGTTCATTGAATCGTGAAAACGCGTTTAGGGCCGGCATCAATAAAAAGGAGAGCACGGTAAAGGTCAGCGCCAGCAGCGGGAGGTTCGCGAAGTCGGAGAGCGTCTCAAATATGTGCCAGCGGTCCAGGACGTAATGCAACGCCCAGTTGGCCGCCCAGAAACCTACGAACGTGATTGCTGCCTGAATGCCGATGCCCTTCAGAATATGCTTGTGAACATGATGGCCAAGCTCATGGGCCAGCACCGCCTCAATTTCATCAGGCGTGTAGTTGTCGAGCAGCGTGTCGGCGAGAATAATCCTTCTGGTATTCCCCAATCCAGTCAGGGCAGCATTGGCTTTCTTGCTCTTCTCCGACAAATGCCACTTGTACACTCCGCGCACTCGCGTGCCCGCCCGCTCCCCCAGTCGCACCAACCGTACTTTCAATTCCTCATCCTGCAGTGGCTCGAATTTATAGAAGATCGGGAAAAGCACGACCGGCGCAAACTGCGCCAGAAGAACAACCACTCCGAGGAAGCCGATCCATGCGATCACCCACCAGTGCTGCGGAAATTCGCGAATGATGAAATACAAAAGCTCGACCAGCAGCCCGGCAAGAATAGCGCTCACCAGTAATCCTTTGACCTCGTCCCAGGCCCACCCCTGTAGCTTCTGGTTCGAGAGCTGGTAACGATGTTCCAAATGAAAGCTGTAATAGTCCATCCCAACGCTCAGGACTTTACAGATCAGCACCAACATCAGCACATAAAGAAAAACCGCAAGCGGATAGATTTGAAACGCGCCCTTGTAGGCCAGGTCACGGATCCACCCAGTCCAGCCAGTGATCAAGAGCAAAAACAGTAACGCTAGCCCAAGCAGAAACTCGCCTATGCCCAGCCACCGGCGTATGCGATTGTATTTTCGCACCTGCGGCGAATCGGGCGGCGCAGCCACATTAGCGGTTGCCATTGTCTTTATTATTGCACCGTGGGGGACTACTGCACGAAAGGAGATGTGCCGGGCCCGCACCCGCGGTGCGTAGGATGTTGAGTCTACGACGAGTGAACGAACGCCACTGCGGACGCGAGCACTTCCTCAACCAATTCCGGCGACGCAGCCTCGGCGTAGATGCGCAAGAGGGGCTCGGTTCCGGAGGCCCGGAACAGCACCCAGGGCTCGGCACCATTTCCGTTGGTTGTGGCATCGAGGAAGAACTTGACTCCGTCCATGCCTTCTTTCTTGAGGACGCCGAATTTCCCTAACCGCTTCGTGCCGTCAGAGCTCGCGCGGTCGATGGTGCTGCTCTTAACGTCATCGGAAATGTGCAAGTCGCGGCGGCCATAGTAATGCGGCCCATATTCCTGTTGTAGCCGTGCGACAAGCTCTCCCAGCGGCTTCTGCTCCTCCGCCATAACGTTCGCAAGCAGAAGAGAATTGAGAATGCCGTCGCGTTCCGGGAGAAAGCGCGAATAGCCGATACCGCCAGATTCTTCGCCGCCGATAAGAATCTCACGTTCCATCATGAGATCAGCAATATATTTGAAGCCGATCGGGCACTCTAGCAGCCGGCGGCCGTGCTTGGCGGCGATGCGGTCCAGCATGCGCGTGGTATTAAACGCTCGCACCACGTCCCCAGACCAGTTTTTGCACCGCAATAACCAGTCGAGCAGCACTGAGAAAATCTTGTGAGAATCCACAAAGCTGCCATCTTCAGTCACCGCTCCAATGCGATCGGCATCGCCATCCGTCGCAAATCCTGCGTGGCAGCCCTCGCGGACAACCGTCTCTTGCAACATCCGCACGTGGGGCTCGATCGGCTCCGGATTGATATCGGGGAACAGAGGGTTAAGCTCCTGCCTGATTGCAATGAATCCAATGCCGTGCTCCCCGAAAATCTCGGACAGAACGCCACGTCCGGAGCCATACATTGAATCAACCGCAAATCTGAATCGCGCTCTGGCAATCAGGTCCAAATCAGCGAAACGGCAAATGGCCCTCGCGTATGCGGATTTCAGGTCCACCTCTTCGATAGTCGCATGACTCCCATTCGGCATCGACCCAGCGGCGGTTTCTTGCTCGATCACCTTCATGATTGCGGGAGTCGCAGAGCCCCCGAATTTTCCTTTGAACTTCACACCGTTCCAGTTCCAGGGATTATGGCTCGAAGTTATTACAACTCCGCCAGCTGCCCCGGTGTTTTTGACCGCGAAGGAGACTGCAGGAGTTGGGACGTAATCATCCGCTAATCGGACCGGAATACCAGCTGCTGCGACGGTCTCCGCCGCCGCCCTGGCGAAACGTGGTGACCCGAAACGAGTGTCGTAGCCGACAATCACTCCACGCGACGGATTTTCGTGCTTGAGGACGTACGCAGCGATGGCGCCGGCAACGCGGCGGACATTGTCAAAAGTAAAATCGTCTGCGATCACCGCACGCCAACCGTCGGTGCCGAACTTGATAGCGGTCGCTGGCATTGCGGGATTAGTCATCGAGATCTGTCTATCACGTTAAGTTCGCATCGAGCTGGTTGGCCAAGGACCAACGACGAACGACCAATGATCGCTTTTCTCACACCAGCTTCTTCAGTTTCTTCTCATCCAGGTACTTCACTACCTTGCCCACGTCCTGCGCATTTCTGCGCGTAGTGACAAGCAATGCGTCTTCCGTTTCTACCACAACTACGTCATCGACTCCGACGACCGCCACGAATTTGCCCGGCGCGTGAACGTAATTCCCGCTGGCATTCAGGGTGAAGATGCCTTGCGCAGAAATCAGGTTGCCGTTCGCAGCCGGACGCTTTGCCGCGTGGTGCTCATGAAGTGCGGTCCAGGATCCCAAATCATTCCAGCCGAAATCCGCTGGCAAACAGAAAATACTTGACCCTTGCTCTCCTTTGGCTGAGCGGGGCTCAAGAATCGCGTAGTCAACGCTGATGTTTTCGCATTTTGGATAAAGCCTCTGCAGAGTGCCGGCGAACTTCCGTGTACGGTAGTCTGCCGCGATTTTCTTGAGCATTGTGGCTGTCTTCGGCAGGTGCTCTTCCAGGGCGTTGGTCAGCGTCCTCGCGCTCCACAAAAACATTCCGCTATTCCAGAAGAAATTTCCCGCGCGAAGGAATTCAGCTGCGCGCTCAGGGCCAGGCTTCTCCGTGAATCGGCGCACATGCCGTACGTCGCCGCTGGCTGGCGGTCCGGCCTCGATATATCCGTACCCCGTCTCCGCCCGAGTCGGCTGAATTCCCAGCACCACAATGTTCTCGCCTGACACCGCAATCTTGATTCCTTCTTGCAAAATCTCGCGGTAGCGCTTGCTATCGACAATCACATGGTCTGAGGGAAAAAGGCCGATGACTGCATTGGGGTCGTTATGCTGAAGAATGAACGCGGCCAAGCCGATTGCTGGCGCAGTGTTGCGCCCAACTGGCTCCGCGATGATCTGTTCACGCTGGAGTGTGGGAAGTTGACGAAGAATTTCGGGACGCAAGTCCTCATTCGTAATAACCCAGAGCTGTTTGAGGGAAGCCAGCGGGAGCAAGCGTGCCACCGTCTGTTGGATCATGGTCTGCTTGCCGTCTAGCGCTAGCAGTTGCTTGGCGCGCTTCTTACGGCTGAGTGGCCAAAAACGTGTTCCCCGGCCTCCAGCAAGAATCACGGGATAGAAATGGGAAGGCATGTGAATTTCAGATCGTAGATTTTAGATTTCAGATTTCAGATTGGCATTGGCAAAATCTGCAATCTCCAATCTACAATCACAGACTAGTCTCCGGCTCTGGAACCGGTACGCCGGGCACATATGATCTCAGAAACTCCACCCCAGGCTGTGGCTGAATTCTAAACTGCTTGATATCTGCCGGCACAACCACCGCGTCCCCCTTCGCGAAGCGGACCGGACGACAGCCAGGCGCTTCGAGGGAAGCTGCTCCCTCGATCGCAACCAGAATCTGTGCAGAGCTTTTCTCTTCACTGCTCAAGTCAAACCCTTGTTGCGCCTGCAAATCAAACTTTTCTACGCCAAAGTATGCAGATGACACTAGCGGCTGTAGGCGGTTGCCATTCTTGCCCAATTTCGAGAATGGCTGAGGCTTGACCTTCCCCGACGCCACCTTTTCCTTGATCACGCGCAATCCGTCTTTCAAGTGCAATTCGCGCGGACGTCCGTAGTCGTATAACCGAAACGTGGTGTCGGATTGCTGTTGGGTTTCGACAATAATTGAACCTGGGCCCAGAGTGTGAACCGTGCCCCCCGCGACGTAGATCATGTCGCCGGCCGAAATTGTCAGCCAGTTCAGCAGCTCTTCCGCCCGGTTTTGGGCGATTGATTGCTCAAACTCAGCGCGAGTGGCTCCCGGCTTCAATCCCAGAGCGAGCTCGGCCCCGGGTTCAGCATGCGCAATATACCAGCACTCGGTCTTGCCGCAGGGCTGCCCAATCGCGCGCGCGTCATCATCGTTAGGATGCACCTGAACGGAAAGCTTTTCCTGAGGAAACAAGAATTTTGCAAGAAGCGGAAATCGACTATCGTCCCGAGGCGCGTTTCCCACGAGTTCGCGTTTGTGATGCATCGCGATTTCCGTCAAGGACTGCCCTGCCAACGGGCCGTTCTGCACTTTGCAGTGATCGCCCGTGAGCCATGATTCGCCGATTTTCTCCGTGAACCGCTGTGGGTAAATGGGCGACAGCTCGAATCGTCCCCATGGCCGCGGATCGAACAATGGCGTCATCAACAGCGGATAGAGTTCGCTCATAGCGAGTGGCGGCCAAAGCGGGTGCCCTCCTTCGCGCTTTTCGAAGGGTGGGTAATAACCCAGCCGCATTAGAAGCCTAACCCAGCAGAGAGGCTGCCCGCAAAAAGCGTGAACCACAGAGGCCACGGAGAAACCAATATCTGGTTTTCCTCTGTGTCCTCTGTGGTAAAGATTTTGGTTTAGAGCGCGCCCAGGAACCCGCGTAGCCGCTCCAACCCGCGATCAAGCTCTTTTTGGGAAGTCGCGTAGGACATCCGCACATGCTGGTTCGTCCCAAAGCCTTCGCCGGGGACGGTCGCCACGTGGGCCTCATGCAGCAATTTCTTCGCGAAGTCCGCAGGCGAATTTATCCCGCCGCGCCCGAAGAACGCAGACACATTCGGATAAACGTAGAAAGCACCATCGGGCTTCGTGCACTTTACTCCGGAGATCGTGCGCAAGCCCGCCAGTATGTGGTCGCGAAGCTGGATATATTCTTTGTGCATTTCGGCGACGCAGGCCTGCGAACCGGTGAGCGCAGCGACCGCTGCTTTCTGCACAATTGAAGTCGGGTTCGAGGTGGACTGGCTCTGCAATTTCTCCATGGCGCTGGTTACGGGCGCCGGGGAGAGCGCGAAGCCCATGCGCCATCCGGTCATAGCGTAGGTCTTCGAAAGCGATCCCACGACGATGATTCGCTCACGCTGCTCCTGCAACGACCCGAGCGAAAACTCGCGGCTGCTGTAGTTCAGATAAACATAAGTCTCGTCCGAGATCACCCAAATCCCCCGCTCCGCCGCAAACCGCGCCACTTCGGTCAAATCCTCTGGCGACATCACCGCGCCTGTGGGATTCGACGGCGAATTCAGGATGATCATCTTGGTCCGCGGAGTGACCAGGCGCGCAACCATATCGGCGGTCACACGAAAGCCTTCTTCTTCATCACTCTGCAGCAGCACGCATTTACCGCCGGCATAGCACACGATGTCCTTGAACGAAACCCAGTACGGTACAGGCAGGATGACTTCATCACCGTGGTCCACCAGCACCTGAATCGCATTGAACAGCACGTGCTTGCCACCGGTCGAGGCCATCGCCTCCTCGCGCTTGTAGGCCGAGCCGAAATCCTGCGCATGGCGCTTCACGATCGCGTCTTTCAATTCGATCGTTCCGCCGACCGCTGTGTAGCGCGTGAAATCGTTATTGATGGCTGCAATGGCTGCGTCCTTGATGTGCTGCGGCGTATGAAAATGCGGCTCGCCCACGCTCAGGTCAACCACGTCCACGCCCGCCTGGCGCAGCTTGTCGGCTTCAGCGACCACGGCCATAGTGGCCGAAGGTTCAATGCGATTGATGCGGTTGGTGAATTTAAGCGCCGCTGCTGCGGCTTCCGTAACTGGCGCCGCGGCGGTTTCCGTAAGTGAAGTCATGCTTTTCCTGCCTTTACCTTGCGGATTGAAAGTTTGAATGCCGGATCAAGTTTTTCTTTCAGCCTATGCTCCACGATATCAGGAACCAGTCCGGTGATCGTCCCACCCAGCCGCGCAACTTCACGGACCAGCCGTGCGCTGAGATATGAATACTGCTCGGCAGGCATCATGAACACGGTTTCAAGATCGGGCCGCAATTTGCGATTCATCAGCGCCATTTGCAACTCGTACTCGTAATCGCTCAGCGCCCGAATCCCCCTCAGCACTGCGCTCGCTTTGACTCCAGCCGCATAGTCCACGGTCAGTCCGTCGAACACATCCACGCGAACGTTCTTAAAGTCCGCAGTAAGCTCCTCGAGCATTCTGCGGCGCTCTCCCACGCTGAACAGGGGAGTCTTCTCGGCATTGCGCAGAATCGCCACCACCAGCTCGTCAAAAATATGGCTGCCACGCTCAATCAAGTCCAAATGCCCATTGGTGGGCGGATCAAAGGAGCCGGGATAGATGGCAGTGACCTTTTTCAATCAGCCTCTTTTATTATGAAACTCGTAAGCTCATGAGCCGCGTAAGCGCCAGGTACTCGTTTTTTCCACGCTGGAAACAGGTGGGCCGGAGATGCTTTTGATTCTATTCGGCAGGGGAGGGAAATGGCAATCGCCGGTGATAACCAGGCAAAATGCCAATCAACGTTCGAATTTTCTCGACGCTATCGTCGTGCCGCCGGTGCCTTGGACGTATCCGTCCCCGTCGGCATGGTCGTCACCCTCGCACCCTGGCTCGCAGCTTGGGCGGCCTGGGCCTGCGGTGCCGCCGGCGCTGGTTGTGGCCCCGCACTAGTCAGCCCAATTGCTTTACGCACTTCCGCTTCGAGCTTAACCATGGTGTCCTTGTTGTCTTTGAGGAACTGGCGGGCGTTTTCGCGGCCCTGGCCAATGCGTTCGCCTTTGTAGCTGTACCAGGACCCGGATTTCTCGACAATATTCTGGTTCGCTGCCAGATCGAGCAGATCGCCCTCCTTTGAAATCCCTTGTCCGTATAAAATATCGAATTCGGACTCGCGGAACGGGGCTGCGACTTTGTTTTTCACGATCTTCACTTTGGTGCGCGACCCGACGACCACGTCGCCTTCCTTGATCGCGGCAATGCGCCGGATATCAACTCGGACTGACGCGTAAAACTTCAACGCGCGGCCGCCGGTCGTGGTTTCAGGATTGCCGAACATCACGCCAATTTTTTCGCGGATCTGGTTGATGAAAACCAAGCAGGTGTGGGACTTCGAAACAATGCCGGTAAGCTTGCGCAGTGCTTGCGACATCAGCCGCGCCTGCAGGCCCATGTGGCTGTCGCCCATTTCGCCATCGAGTTCGGCTTTGGGGACTAGAGCTGCGACCGAGTCGACAACCAGCACGTCAATCGCGCCTGAGCGTACCAGCGCTTCGGCGATTTCGAGCGCCTGTTCGCCGTAGTCGGGCTGCGAGACCAGCAGGTTGTCCACATCCACGCCGAGTTTTTTGGCATAGCCGGGATCGAGCGCATGTTCGGCGTCCACGAAAGCAGCCATCCCGCCCTGCGCCTGCGCCGAGGCGATGACTTGTAAAGCGATAGTCGTCTTGCCGGAAGATTCCGGCCCGAAAATTTCGACTACTCGTCCACGCGGAAAGCCTCCCACCCCGAGCGCCGCGTCAAATGAAATCGCGCCCGTCGAGATCACGGAAATAGGGACAATCGCTTCCTTCGACCCCAACCGCATGATGGAGCCCTTGCCAAACTGCTTTTCGATTTGCGCAAACGCCAGATCAATTGCCCGGTTCCGCTCGTCGGCCATGAATGCTTCTCCTGTGAGTACGATCTTTGAAACTGGAGTATACCGCTTATCTAAAGCGAATAAAAGGCGAATCCAGAAATTTTCCCGAAAATGTTCCCAAAATCGAACGCCAAGTCATTCACCACGAAGGACACTGAGGAGCACGAGGGAAGCATTCTCGGATTACTCGATGCAGGCCGCTTTCCTCGTCAGCGGACGTGCTAGAATAAGCCGCTCTTAAAGGGTTTCCTTCCTCCGTGTTCTCTGTGTTGTCTGTGTTTCAAAGCTCATAACCACAGAGGACACAGAGAGCACAGAGGCAACCCGAGTATCCGGCTCCCGCACATCGTAAACGGACGTACCGTGGCGCAAAATTCTTCCAAAACCATTACTTACGCGGACGCAGGCGTCAATATCGACCAGGCCAACCGCACCAAGAAGCGCATCAAATATCTGGCCCACAAGACCTTCACCAAGGGCGTTCTGAGCGAAATCGGCGGATTTGGAGGGCTGTTCGCGGTTGACCGCCTGAAGTATTCCGATCCCATCCTGGTTTCGAGCGTGGACGGCGTAGGGACAAAGCTGAAACTTGCCTTCGAAATGAAGGTCCACTACACCGTCGGCGCCGACCTGGTAAACCATTGCGTGAATGACATTGCGGTCCAGGGCGCTGCGCCGCTCTTCTTCATGGATTACCTCGCCACCGGCAAACTTGAGCCCGAAGTTGCCGAAAAAGTTGTGGAAGGTCTGGCCGACGCCTGCAAGCACAACGGCTGCGCCCTGATCGGCGGAGAAACCGCGGAGATGCCCGGCTTCTATCCCCATGGCGAATATGATCTCGCCGGATTCATCGTCGGCGTAGTCGAGCGTGACCGCATCGTCACCGGCAAAAACGTCGAACCCGGAGACATCATCCTCGGCCTGCCTTCGACCGGCCTGCATACCAACGGCTATTCACTCGCCCGCAAGCTACTGTTCGAGGTCGCCCAATACACTCCGGAGACCTACGTCAACGAAATCAAAGGCAAGGTCGGAAACGAACTCATGCGCACCCACCGGAGCTACTGGGCAATCATCAAGAAACTATTAACTGCCGAGTGCATCTCTGCGATGGCGCACATAACCGGCGGCGGGATTACCGAGAACCTGCCGCGTGTCCTGCCCCGCGGAGTTTCAGCCGTAATTGAGTATGGCTCTTGGCCGGTGTTACCGATCTTCACCCATCTTCAGACCCTGGGAAACGTCCCTCACGACGAAATGATGCGAACCTTCAACATGGGCATCGGCATGCTTCTAGTGGTCCCGGCAAAAAAGTTCAAGAAGGCGGAGACCGTGCTTGATCGGGCCGGAGAGAAGTACTACGCGGTGGGCCGGATCGTTAAGGGTGATCGGAAGGTCAGTTACAGCTAGAGGCTAGTACAGCTGCTAGCTACTAGCCTCTAGCCAAAACACGTAGTGCCAACATTTGTGGTTCCCACCCTTTCGCGTTCTGTGCGAAAGGGTGGGAGACCAGGAAACGTGAGCATCCTGGGCCTTCCTCGACATCGCAAACACCAGGTTTCTCGACTACGCGGATCATTTCACGATCCGCTGCGCTCGAAATGACAGATAGTTAGTGATGCAGGGATCGCGTGATCCGCAACCGGGAAGAGCACGACCCCTCGGCTTCGCTCAGGGCAGGATATCTTTAAGTCGTGCCCTTCCCGCCTTGCTCCAGCAGGTTTCCGGCTTTCAGCCGCGGTCCGCACCGCCTGAAGGCGCAAATCTTTTGCCTCCCGTGCGGCACGCCTGAAGACGTGCCCTGATACGAACCTGCGGATTGCCGTGATAGGAATCTGCGGATCGTTTCACGACCCACTGCGCTCAAAGGGCAGGTTTAAAGAGGAAGTAAAAGCAAAGGAGGTTAGGATACGCGGCCTGCGAGCTCCATTGGCTCTTCCGAGAGGCGAACACCAGGTTTCTCGACTACGCGGATCGTTCCACGATCCGTTCCGCTCGAAATGACAGCTTGAAAAAGGACGGCAAGCAGGAGTCTCGCGGAGTCTCGTCCTCCCCTTGTAATGCACAATAATACATGTTATACTTCCCGCATTATGGGCAGCCCCGAGAAAACCATCAGCTTCCGCGCCGTCGCCGAAAAGATCGATAGGCTCGACTCCCTGGCCGCCGCGCAGGAACGTTCGCGCAGTTATCTCATCAACCAGGCGATCAACAACTACATCGAGCTGCACGCCTACCAGGACGCTTTGGTGCGCAAGGGGCTTGAAGAGATGCGCCGAGGCCGCGTTGTAAGCCATCAGGACGTTGTGAAGCGCATGAGGCGGGCGGGGCGCAGTCGGCGACTGTCCGGCAGATGATCGAATGGACCGAGCAGGCGATCCGGCAACTTGATCATGCGCGCGATTGCATCGCGCTGTCTAACGCTGAAGACGTTGCCGATAGAGTTGCGATGCAGATCGTCAACAGCGTTCAGCAACTCGCTCGCTTTCCCATGTCGGGTAGATCGGGACGAGTCCCGGGAACTCGTGAGCTGGTCATTTCAAATACGCCCTTCATCGCAGCCTATGCCGTCGACCATGAGCGCATCGTGGTCCTCGCCGTTTACCACGGCGCACAACAATGACCGGAGGCCTTCTGAGTGGGGGAATCGGCGGAAGAAACACCAGGTTTCTCGATTACG
>Ga0209648_10001319_pt1 | contig 19908 bp, 16 predicted proteins | sample GraSoi2013_115cm_FD_185830 | JGI IMG/M metagenome (GOLD analysis project Ga0209648, IMG submission 185830) | Grasslands soil microbial communities from the Angelo Coastal Reserve, California, USA - Sample 9_17_2013_115cm (SPAdes) (version 2) | ecosystem: Environmental > Terrestrial > Soil >...
GAATTTTTGTTGGAGCCAGGGTACGCCGCGCCAAAGCGCGAGAGGTCAGCAACAAAAATTCGGTGGCACGTGCGTCTTGCGCGTGGGATTCCACAGGCGGGACGCCCGTGCCGCGTTGTTTCCCGCGGCGCGCTAAACGCCATAGCGCCAACGCGCGCTTCTCAAGCGTCTCGGGGTGCGGCGATCCACCCGCATAGGGATCGCTTTCCGAAGCGGGCACAACGGCCACGGCATCTTCGCAGTCAGTTACTCCCCGCACCGCGCAATACCAAAAACTAATGTCGCGCTCCCAGTTTTCCAGATCGCGCTGGGCTGGCACGACCACCACGAATTGCTTTCCGGTTTCATGTTGAAGCGCGGCCAGGGCCAGCGCGCGTGCGGGAGCGGCGACCAATCCACTGATCGAAACTACCCGCGCGCCGCGTTTGACTTCGTCGAGTACTCGACGGAATTCGGGGCTGTCCGAAACTGTTTGCAGCGCGCTTTGAAGTACTGAAGTTTTTTTAGTAACCGTGCTCATCTTATTGGTCTTAGCCTAAAGGCTACGTAAGGATCTTTGAAACGCAGAGGAACGCAGAGAAAAGCTTCCTCCGCGACCTCGGCGAAAACCTCGCGACCTTTGCGGTTAATCCAGACCCTCAGCTCACTTCTTCATTTTTTCAATAATCGCACTTGTTGAAACGCCTTCGACGAAGGGTAGACTGATGACCCGCCCACCCGCAGCTTCTACTTCTTCGCGCCCATGAATTTCATCGAGGGCGTAATCGCCGCCTTTAACGAGAACATCGGGTAACAGCTCCGCGATCAATGCACGCGGTGACACGTCGTCGAAGATCGTCACGTAACTGACCGCGCGCATGGCGGCGAGAATTTCCGCGCGCTCATCCTGATTCATCAAGGGACGTCCGGCGCCTTTCAGTTTGCGCACGGTAGCGTCGCTATTGATCGCTACGACCAGTGCGTCTCCGAGCGCTCGCGCCTGTTCCAGATAACGCACGTGTCCGACATGCAGGATGTCAAAGACGCCGTTGGTAAAGACTAGTTTCTTACCGGCAGCACGCAGACGGGCGCGCTCCGCCAGAAGATCCTCTCCTGAAAGAATCTTTGCGGTGGTCATCAGCGAACAATCTAGCATGCGAAGGCTTGCGGAAAGTAGCGGGGGGAGCCCCGTTCCCGACCTGAGAGATTTTCCTAATTGATCATTGCCAGTTCAGTTGAAAAACCTTCAAGTTCGAATAAAAATTCAAAATCAAACAAGCTCTCAGGTTAGGAAGGCGGGCTTGCCCCCGCTGTCCCTCGGGAAAAGTAAGGTTTGCGCTCGTTCTCGGCGCTCTCTATAATTCGCGTTTTATCTATTTGGAGAATAGTCTTGTCTGACCCAGGCCTGCAAAATATTATCCCCGAGAACGATCAGACCCAAGCGCGGCGTGAGCATCTCGAAGCCCTGCGGCAGCTTGTAGGCAACGCCTATCCCAACAAGTTCGTGCGCAGCAACGTCACCGAAAATGTCAGCGGCGAAGACACGATCACCTCAATTGCCGAGACGTTCAAGAAATTCGAGCCCCGCGTTGCCGAAGGCGAGAAACCGTCGGCCGAGGCGCTGGAATCGGCTAACACCGCGCTCAAAAAGATCCATGTCCGTGTTGCCGGTCGCATCGCCGCGCCGCCGCGCGTAATGGGCAAGGCCGCCTTTGTGCATCTTTCCGACGGCACGCAACGCTTGCAGATTTATGTGCGCCGTCAGGACGTCGCCGGCGTGCGCAACGATGCCCCGGGCGGCGAGGTCAACGGATGGGATTTGTTTGGCCTGCTCGATCACGGTGACTTTATCGGCGTCGAAGGCTACTTGTTTGTCACCAGGACTGGCGAGTTATCCGTGCATGTTGAGAAGTTACAGTTTCTAGCAAAAGCTTTGCTGCCGATGCCGGACAAGATGCACGGCATAAGCGATCCAGAGATTCGGCAGCGTCAACGCTACGCGGATCTGATCGCCGGAAGTTTGAAGTTGGAAGAGCGGGACCCAAACGATCTGACGCCGCGCGAAGTATTCGAGTTGCGCTCGAAAGTCGTGCGCGAGATTCGCCGCTTCCTGGATGAACACGGTTATATCGAAGTCGAAACCCCGATGCTGACGCCTTTGGCCACAGGCGCCGCCGCCAAACCCTTCAAGACGCATCACAATGCTTTGGACATCGATCTTTACGCTCGCATCGCGCCGGAACTTTATTTGAAGCGGCTGGTGGTCGGCGGATTTGAAAAGGTCTATGAGCTGAACCGCAACTTTCGCAACGAAGGCATATCGACCAAACATAATCCTGAATTCACGATGCTGGAGTTCTACATGGCCTACGCCGACGTAAATCAGATGATGGATTTTGCCGAGGAGCTGTTGCGTTCGGTCGTGAAGGTGGCGACTGGTGGACTCACAATCAACTACGACGCGTTCATCGGCTGGGACAAAGACTTGCGTCCTGAGTTCAAGAAACAATCAATAGATTTCAGTAAGTTCCATCGCCTAAGTATGAAAGAGGCAATCCTTACTTATTGGCCGACGTCGTTGAGGACGCTGGGCGATGAAGAGTTCCGTATTGATTGGTTCGACGATGCAGAAAGGGTTTGGGCTCTCCACCGCTTTTGGCCAAACATGCAAAGTCTTATCGCACAAAGAATGCAGGATGATCCTGGCGCAAGCGAAGAAGAGCTATATTCCGACCATAAGGACGAGCTTTGGAGGAATGCCCAAAGTGGGACCGTTGGGCAGGCTCTTCCAATCCACGCTACAAAACCAGGTCATCCGTCCGAAGCAGCCGTGTCGGAATCAATAGTGTGGCTTTTCGAACATATTGTTGAGCAAGAGTTAATTCAGCCAACTTTCATCACCGACTTTCCCAAGCCGATTTCACCTTTATCTAAAGCTTCGCCCAGCGATCCATCAGTGGCCGAACGCTTCGAATTCTTCGTCGGTGGGCTGGAGACGGCCAATGGCTTTTCAGAGTTGAACGATCCCGAAGAGCAGTATCAAAGATTCAAGGATCAGGTACAGCAGCGCGAGCGTGGCGATGAAGAGGCGATGGTGATGGACGAAGACTACATTCGCGCGCTGTCGTATGGGATGCCGCCCGCCGCGGGCATTGGCGTCGGCATCGATCGTCTGGTAATGTTACTGGCCAATAAGCATTCGATTCGCGATGTAATCCTGTTTCCCCACTTGCGTCCCGAACAACCCGGGCAGTAGCCCGAGGACGAGCGAGCACGCGATCGAAATAACCCTGGCGGGATATCCCGTCGTTAATGATACAAACTTGGGAGGAACATCATGAGCCGAAAGACCCTAGTAATAGCCTTTACCATCCTGTTCGCGGTGGTGTTGTATGCGAAGGACGACAAGACTGTGAAACTTACCGGCTATCTCCTCGACAACAACTGTTCTGCCGGTCACGCCAACGACAAGGACTTTGCCGAGAAGTCCAAGAAACATCCCACAGACTGTGCCAAGATGGAATCCTGCGAGAAGAATGGATATGCCGTCTACGCCGACAAAAAGCTTTACAAGCTGGACGATGCCGGCAACGAGAAGGCTGTGGAAGTACTGAAGAACACCAAGACCGCGAAAGGCGTTAAGGTGACGGTCGAAGGAACTCTGGACGGTGACACGATTAAGGTGACGAAGCTGACCGAAGTAACCGACTAAAGACTCGACTCTGAAAGGCTAAGCGTCACGGATACTCGCTTGCCAAAGCGAGCAGTTCCGTAGCCAGACAAAAGGGCGGACACCGGTCCGCCCTTTTTTCATTTCACCAACGAAACTCCGATCACCAGCGCAACCGGTTTTGTATCATGCCCTCCCTCACGGTCGGGCTTCTGACACGAACGGGCTTGGTGACCTTCTATTGACCTGGCATTACATTCGTCTCTTGATGAGAGAAGGCCTGCCATCGTCCGCCTCGTTTGATCCAAACAGAGCTGGCCCAGGCGGCAGGTATCGGCTTGCCGCCGCATGTTCCGGTGGCCGCGCCCTTATAAGTAAGCAGGACCGCGTCCGCATCAATCATGCTGAGCTTCCAGTCGCTCAGGTTGATAGACTTCACGTCGCAGGCCATTGATGTGATTTCCTTAATTGCGTCAGTCTTGTTCTGCGTGCCGCCGCTACCAATGATCACGCTGTCAGCAGCGAGGTATGTCCTAAAGGGCTTCGGGTCTTTGTTCTTCCACGCTTCCCACAGTTTGGTTTCAGTTGCTGACAACTGTTTGAGCAATTGTGCCTTGCTCACTTTTGGCTTGGGCTTGGGCGCCGGCGAAGGCGATGCGCTTGCTTGCGGTTGTGCGAAGCACAGGGACGCAAACGCCACCACCAGCAGCGCAGCCAGGGGTAGATGTTTTTTCATCGGGGTCTCCTCTTAATTTGAAAAATAGTCTTGAGCGAACGTTGCGAACAGATCTCTGGGAGGGAATGCCCGCACGTTCTACTACTTCAAGGAGTCGGCTGTCAATGATGGTATGGTTTGAAATCTCAGATCACCTCGCTGAAGCGAGGTGCTAATGAGAATAGCCGGAGCTCAGCGGCGCATTAAGATTTCAATTTCGGCGCGTTGCTCTGGCCATAGAAAAGAATCGTGCCGCCGAACCCAACTGCCCAGCCGTGGTTTTGATCAACGAAGAAGAGCCGTTGAATTAGGTGCGACGTGCCGCTTGATTCAGTGGTCCAATGTCCGCCGGCGTCAGTCGTGTGCAGGAGTGTTCCCTCGCTGCCGGTGGCCCAGCCTTCAACCGCATTCACAAATTTGACGTCCAGCAAATCAACTTCGACGTTTGATCGTTGCGGGAACCAGGTCAGTCCGCCGTCTGATGTCGTGAACACGCGTCCGGCCAGGCCCACTGCCCAGCCCAGACGATTGCCGACAAAACTTGTGGCCGTAAATCGCGCGCCGGCGCCGTCGCGCACCAGGCCGGCTTGCCAGGTCAGGCCCCCGTCGTTGGTCTGTAGGATGGTCGCGCCTGCCCCGACCAGCCAACCGTGCGCATAATCGGTGAAGGCGCCCCCGAGCAAAAGATGTTTAGTCGGCGATGCCTGTCGCATCCAATGCACCCCGCCGTCACGCGTGGCAAACACGATGCCGGTCTCGCCAAAAACCCATCCGCGCTCAGCATCTGCGAACACTGCCCGGACCAGACGGGCATTGGCGTCAATGCCGCTCAGAAAGATGCGCCGCCAACTGAAACCACCGTCCTCGGTTTTCAACAGATAGGTCCGTGGCTCGTCGTTGGTCTTCAGCTTTAGCACGTCGCGCTCGGCTATCAGCCAGCCGACATTTTCGTTGGCAAAGTAAACCTCGTGCAAGTTGTCTTTGCTGAGCGGGAAAAGTCTTTTCCAGGTCACGCCGCCGTCTTTGGTTTCCAAAAGCGTGCCGCCGCTGCCCGCTGCCCAACCGCGATTTTGATCGAGAAAGTATACGGCATGCAGCCAGGCCATCGTTTTTGAAGATTGCCGTGTCCAGGTGGCAGCGGAAACAGAAGGCAGAAGGCACAAGGCGGAAAGCAGAAGACAAAGGACGGTGGGCAGAAGACAGAAGGCGGAGAGCAGGGCGCGAGGCATAGCCTCGCGATGAAATTCATAATGGTGGCGGCCGGAAAGGCGGAGCCTTTCCGCACCGTGCGGCGGCAGAGCCGCAACTGTGGCAATAGAGTTTGATTTCATCCTGCGACTGTCTTTGACGGCGTCGTACTGCCTGATGCTTTCTGCTTACTGCCTTCTGCCTTCTGTTCGTTTACCATCCGCCCGTAAATATCTTGGCGAAGCTGAGGATCGGCAGGAAGCTGCTCAACGTCTGCCACTTCTTCAAACTGTTGCCGGGCACGATCACCTGATCGCCTGGCAGTAGATAAATCGAGTCAGGCGCCTGCCCGCGATAGATGGCTGAGACGTTGACCGGAATAGGCATGAGATTTCCCTTCGCTTGTTTGCGCAGCACAAAAACTTTTTTCTTGTCGCCAGTTTGCAGGATCCCGCCAGCTTCGGAAATCGCTTCCGTTACTGAGAGCCGGCGCGTCATCAATCTGATTCCCGGCTGCGCCACGTCACCGATCACGCTATAGCGATACGATCCGGCTTGATCAAGTGAGACTGAAACCTGTGGATCGATGATGTATTCGTCATAGCGCTTCTTAATCAACTCGGCGACTTGATCCACGGTCTTGCCGTTGACAAAGATGCCGTCCGGAATCAGCGCCAGAGTGACGCGTCCGCTGGGCGGAACCTTTATGCCGCTTTTTGAATAACGATCCTGTCCAAAAACAGTGACCGAGATCACATCTTCGGGGCCGAGCTGATAAGTCGTGAAGAAGTTGTTGTAGTTCTGCACGATCGCGGCTTCGTCGGTTGACTCGCCGGCGCGATTCGTCTGCGCATCCGCAGTAACCGGGGCCGGTTTGTCCTTGCTCTTGTCGCCAGCCTTATCGCCGGGTTTATCAGTGGACACGGTGGCGGGTTTATCAGTCGCGGCAGTATCCTGCTTCGTCTCTGGCGCGGTCCGGCGTTGGCGTGAGCTGCTCGGCGATTGCGCCAGCGTGCCGGCCGTAATCACCATCGCGATCGTCAGGGCAATAGAGTGTGTTAGTAACTTCTTCATGGTTTCAACCTCCTGAGTGTCCGACAAACTTTAGTTTGTCGCTGCGCTCACTATTGATTCTCAAGTCAGTTATCGACAAACTGAAGTTTGTGGGACTTTAAGTTCCTCTTCCGAACAGAATCGTCTTGACCGTTTCGAACAGGATTGTCGCGTCGAGCGTAAGGCTCTGGTTCTTGATGTAATAAAGATCGTATTGCAGCTTCTGTTTGGCGTCCTCAATCGATGCCCCGTACGGATACTTGATTTGCGCCCACCCCGTCAGCCCGGGCGGGATCAGATGGCGCTGTTCGTAAAACGGAATTTCCTGCGCCAGTTGCGAAACGAAATGCGGACGTTCGGGCCGGGGGCCAACGAAATTCATGTCCCCGCGCAGGATGTTCCAAAATTGGGGAATCTCGTCCGCGCGAATTTTGCGGATGATGCGTCCCACTCGCGTCATGCGCTGGTCTTCAGTTTTGGCCCAGACGGGCCCGTCCTTCTCGGCGTCGACCCGCATCGAACGAAATTTCATCAGCGTAAATACGCGACCGTTTTTGCCGACGCGTTCCTGCATATACAACACCGAACCGCGGGAATCGATCTTGATCAGGATGGCGGTGACGATCGCAATCGGCAAAGAAAGCAAAGCGCCTGTTAGCGCGATGGCTCGATGCATGATGACGCGCGATAGCTCGTTGATGCGGGCTCGTTGGCCCCGGCTGGAAAAAATCAGCCAGGACGGGCGGATCATGTCGAGCAGCACGCGGCCGGTCAGCCGTTCATAGAACGAGGCGCTCTCTTCGATCGAAACGTCACCCGAAAGGCTCAGCCGCAGTAGTTCCTGCGTTGGAAACTGACCGCGCCGGTCGCCAATCGCAACCACGATGCGATCGATGTTTTCTTTCTTAACTATTGATCTCAACTCTGAAGTCAGGCCAATTACTTTCGGATTGATCAAGCTTTGCCCAACCAGCGCGGGATCGCTATCGACAAACCCGATGACGCGAAAACCGGCATCGGGCCGGCCCAACGTTTCCCGCGCAATCTCGATAGCGAATGGACCCGAGCCAACGATCAGAATGCGCTCGCCAAGATCCGGATGGCCCAACACCCAGTGAATCGCCGGCCCCACGCCACCATCAGCAGCAGCGCCAGCGGCAGAGAAATGAACGAAACGCCCCGGCCGATCATTACCTGCGGCACGGCATAAAACATCAGCGCCAGAGCCACCCAGGCGAGTCCCAGTGCCTGCATCAGCCGCAGCACCAACTCGCGCCGATCGTGGATCACAACCAAATCGTAGAGGTCGAAAAGATAGAACGACGCGAGACAGAAAACCGTCGCCAGCGCGGCTTTATAAAAACCATTACGCTGCAGGAGCGTCTCTTCAGCATCGACCGCGCCCAGACGCACGTACACGGCGACTATCAGGCCGCCGAAGAGCAACATCGCTTCGGCCAGCAGCAATAGCAGCATCCGTCCGTTGAAACGCGAAGGCTTCAAGAGACAAAGTCCTCCTCGATGTAAATCAGCTCCGGCTGTTCGTCTTCATCGTGATCTGCTGCTGCGGTTTCCTCCTCGACAGCTTCCTCTGACGTGCGCGAGGATCGCGGCTGGTAGTAGTGAGAGTTGTCGTCCGGCTTTATTTCCGCACGATTCAGCACCACGCCCAGCATGCGTTCGCGAGGTAATTGTTCGAGTAGTTGATCGACAACCGCATAACGTGTCTTGGCAGCGCGCACGACCAACAGAGCGGCGTCGGCGCGATTGATCAGCAGATTGGCGTCAGTGAAAACGCCGAGCGGCGGCGCGTCGATAATGATGTAATCGAACATCTTTCGCGCTTCATCAAGCAAGCGGCCAAACCGTGGGCCCGACAGCAACTCCGCCACGTCTTCACGGGCGGCGCCGCCGGGCAACAGATGCAATCCCGAAGGTTGCAGCTTGAGGATCGCTTCGCCCAGCTTTAGCTCTCCCGTTAATACTTCGGACAGCCCATACTCGGCTTCAATGCCCAGGTAATCAGCGGTGCACGGCCGTCGCAGGTCAGCGTCGATGACCAATGCACTCGCGCCGTCGGTTTGTGCCAGCAGCCACGCCAGGTTTAGCGCCGTCAGCGTTTTGCCTTCGCCGACGCCCGCGCTGGTGATCACAAAAGCCCGCTTGCCTTCGCGTTCACGGGCCTGCAAAAGGTGTGTCCGCAGAACTCGAAACTGTTCGCACTCGGGCGAACGAGGTTCGGTGATTGCCACTAGATGTGGTTCGACGCGCGCGGCCAAGATGTCTCGATTTGAGTACTCGGCAGCGCGCGCCGATCCTACAGCGTCCAAGGTTGCCCCAGCATCACGAGAAGCTGGTCCGCCGGGGAGTGCCGGCCCGCCGGTCGCCTCCGTCGTGTGCGCAGTGAACGCTGAATTGGATGCCGCCGGCATGCCGGTAAAGGGCGAGCCCTCCCACGGATGGTCGTTGCCGTTCCGCGGATGGAAGTAGGCGACGTTATCCGCATTGCCGTTGCGGCGAATAGAAGATTGCGAAGGTTTGAAAGGACGCTGGGCGGACTCGGCCCGCTTCAGCGCATCATAGACTCTGCCCATTGTTTCCTCTCCCTAAACCTGAACGGCTGAACGCCGATCCAAGTTCTTCAATGGTTGCTGGAGCTTCATTTCGGCTCGTGTACTCGTGATAGACGATGTCAGTTTCAGGCGTGCTGATCGCGGTAAACGTTTCGTCTGACCCGACGGAATTATCTGAACCAAGGTGCGAGTCGCCGTTTCCGTTTCCCGCCGACCACAGTTCCGCCCGACCGGCGGCGCGGAAGATACGGGCCGGAGCTTCCCGCTCTTCGCCGTTTTGCACACTGCGATCAGCGCGCGGCACCATGTCAAATGTGGCCGCAACCTCTTCGACGATTGCGCGGCTGATAATTGGTTCGCTGGCGGCGAAGCCATTCAGCAGAGCGTTGTCGCACAGGTTGTTGATGTTGCGCGGAATTCCTTCCGAACAGCGAAAGATGTAATCGACCGCGCCCGGTGAAAAGATGTCGGTGCGCTGGGCGCCGGCAACTCTCAGGCGCGAAGCAATGTACTGCGCGGTTTCCTCGACGTTCGGCAGCGCGGTGATTTCGCACCGCAGCGCCACGCGCTGTTTCAATTGGCGCAGATCCGAATAGTTCAGCACCGTGCGCAGCTCAGGCTGGCCCGTCAGAACGATTTGCAACTTTTTCGCCGTATCGGATTCGAAATTGCAAAGCAGGCGTACCTCTTCCAGGACATTCGTCGACAGTCCGTGGGCCTCATCGATAATCAGGACGGTGCGCAGGCCGCGGCTGTGACGCGACTCAAGCACCTTGCCAAGCTCGATCAGGAAATCAGACTTGTTGTCCCAGTTGGTGATGTTGAAGAGCGTGGCCAGGTGCTGATAGAACTCAGGCACTGATAGACGCGGATTGAAGATGTAGGCGACCAGGACCGTACGGTCCAACCGCTGCATCACCCAGCGCAGCATCGTAGTTTTTCCGGTGCCGACTTCGCCGGTCACCACGATCAATCCTTTGCCGCTCTCGATCCCGTAGTGAAGGTTGGCCATCACTTCGGTGTGCGAAGGCGTGAAGTAGATGTAGCGCGGATCAGGCGTCAGCGCGTATGGCATCTCTCTTAATCCGTAAAATTCAGCGTACATGTCTCCTCCGGGTTACCTATAGCAGGAACTTGTCGAACACGTGCGTTAGCCGCAAAACAAACGCGAGCGCGGGAACCGCGAAAATGGCAATTGCGATTCCCGCGGCCATCGCTAATTTTTGCCGGCGGGGAATGGCCCGCGCCTCGGCCAGTGTCATGAGTTCGGGAATGCTGGCCAACAGCGGCAAGCTGGTGTAATGCTTGGCGTCCTCGGCAGTTTGAATCGTGAAGAGACGGCGCATCTCAACCGCGACGGCCAGCAAAAGGCCCAGCGCGAGGCCGACACCAAAGCCGGCGACGGTCAGCATCAAACGCTTGGGCGCAACCGGACTCTCTGGCAGGTTTGCGGGATCGACGACTTGAATGCCGCCGCCCTGTTGGTCTTTAGCGGCGTCGGCGCCGACCACAATCTTTTGTTGCTGCGCCAGCAGGTTGTCATAGTTGAGTTTCTTGGTCTGGTACTCGCGATCAATCGCCTCCAGGCCAACCTCAGCATTGGGAATAGCATTGATGCGCGCATCAAGATCTGCGATCTGCTGATTGGTTTCGTTTAAGAGTTTCTGTTGTCGATCCATGTCGCTGTCAACCATTGTGATCTGGGTTTTCAGCGTCAGGATGCGCGGGTCAGTCAACTGCACCAGTCTTTGCCGGCGCTCTTCGATCCGCGTTTTCCATTCCGCGATCATTTGATCCTGATCCCGTTTGACCGATTCAAGCTGCTGCTTCTTGGCCACCACGTCCGGGTGTTTTTCCTTGTACTGGGTCAGAAGGTTCTGCAACTCAGCTTCGAGTTCAGAGCGACGATTAGCCAGGTTCGCCCAGGCCATCGTAGTTTTCGGATCGGTCGTGTTCTCGGCAGCCATGGCGATTTCCTGGTCGTAACTCTTGCTGATGTCAGCGAGCTGGCTGCGATAAGCAGCGCCCAAATCGCGCGACCGACCAAGTTCCGCGATCATCGCCTTCTGTCCCTCATGCAGCGCCGTTAACCGTCCAACCAACGCCTGTGACTGCGATGGCAGATTGTTAATATTCTCCTGCAAATACTTCAGTCGCTGGCCGTCGATAGTGTCGAGTTCTTCCTTTGCCTGGCGCACCTGTTCTTCAATAAACTGTTTAGCCGATGCACCCCCGTTGATGGTGCTCTTGGTTTGCTCGTCGACGTATTTGCTGGCGAGTTCCGAGGCGACCGCTTGCGTAGTTTTCGGATCGCGGCCGCGATACGTAATATTGAATCCGTTAGTGATGTCGTTGCGACTGGTGTTGACTTCGACCTTGATCTGCTTGCGCATGGAATCGATCAGCAATTCCATCGGCTCTCCACGCAACCGCTCTTCTTTATAGAGGTCATACTTTTCCATCAGCGGCTGCAAAGAGCTGCGGCTGGTAACCACCTGAGAGATGCTGGTCAACTCGCGCGTCAGCGTTTCCTCCGTGATCGTGGGCACGACGGAATTCGGCAGCGTCGACGGCTTGACGACGATCAGTGTGACCGACTCGTACATATCGGGCAGACGGAAGACGACATAACCAATGGCGAGGCCGATAACAATGGCCGGCAGCAAGATGAGCCATTTGCGCTTGCGCAGAATGCGCACATATTCGCCTAGTTTGCGTGGTCGGAATTCAGCACTCATTGAAGGACTCCTTCTAAGATCAATAGGGCCTATTTGACCTCCAGGACCTATCCGCTTTTTCTATTTACAGCGTCGCCAGCGTTTTTCGGGCTTCGTCGGCTTCAGCAAATCTCGTCTTCTCGCTCAAGCGCAGAGCGGTTTCGATTTCGCGTCGGGCGCCGGCTTTATCGCCCTTGCCGGCCAGAGCCAAGCCGAAGTGATAACGATAGACGGGCGACGGCGTGCTGTTGCTGCGCCGGGCCTCTGCCTCGTCGATGGTCGCGGCTTTCTTCAGTTGCTCAGCGGCCGCGCCATACAGACCTTTCTTGTAGTAAACCCAACCCAGCGTGTCGGCGAAGCTGGGAACTTCGGGATGGGTTTGCACAATGCCCTGCGCCAAACGCACCGCTTCGTCCAGATTGCCTCTGCCGTATTCGGCGTAGAGCCAGGCCAGATTGTTCGCGGCAAAAATTGCGTTCTCGTCCTTAGTGAGGGCCTTGCGATAGTTGTCAATCGCGGCGTCGATGTTCCGCCGGCTCGTCTCCAGCATTCCGATTAAGGTATAGGCCGCCGCGTTGTCGGGACGTCGGTCGACGATCTTCTGGTATTCGGCGATGGCCCGGTCCTGCTGGTTGGTATTAACGAACAGCGCGCCCAGTGCTGAGTAAGCAACGAGATAGTTCGCATCGATTTCCAATGCGCGTCGAAATTCCGCTTCAGCGCCCTGCGCGTTTCTTTCAAAGCCGTAAACCTGGCCTTTCAGGAAATGCAGGCTGGCGTTGTTAGGTTGCGAGTTGATTGCCTGATCGACGCGGGCATGCGCCTGATCCGTGTGATTCTGGCTTGCATAAATGCTGATCAGACCGCGGAGTGAATTAAAGTTCGCGCCGTCGATAGCCAGCGCACTGTTGTAGAAAGTGATAGCCTCGTCGACTTTATTTTCCGCGAGCGCGACTGCAGCGAGCTTGACGTAGATGTCAGAGCTTCCGGGCGCCGCATCGTGCGCGGCGAGAAAATCAGACCGCGCGGTCTTTGTATCACGTAGCTGTAACGCGGCTGATCCGTGAGCGATTAGTGTATTGGCCCGAATATCGGCCAGCATTTGTGGCGACGTGTCGCGATCAGGCACGGCTTTCGCCAAACGGTCCTGTAACTGTGAAGCCAGCTGCACTGCCGACTTGGCGTCGCCGCTGGCAAGGTTGATTTGCACCTGCATCAGTTTGGCCGGCAGGTATTCGGGATAGTTGCGTTCCAGATCGCCGGCGAACGCGCGTGCCTGATCAATCTGGCCCAAACGGAGATTAGCTTCTGCCATGAAGTACAGACCGGCGCGGGAATTCGGCTCCTGCCTGAGTACTTCGCGCAAATCTTCGATGGCTATTTTCAGATCGCTCGGCTCGCCGCTTTTCATTTCAATGCGCGCACGCAGAATGATTGCCTGGCGATCCTTCGCATCGTTTTTCAGAATGCCGTCGATTTCGTTTTTCGCGCCGGTGATGTCGCCGCGCATCATCAAAATTTCGGCGAGACGATAGTGGCCCTGAGTGTAATCGGGCGATTTCGCCACGACTTCCTTGTAAATTGCGATGGCTTCATCCAGTCGCCCGACCGCAGAATAGAAATCTGCCAGCACTGAGCGTCCTTCAGGCTTGTCCTTATCAAGTTCGGCCAGCGCTTTATAAGCATCCTCGGCTTTGTCGAATCGTTTATTGACCAGATAAAAGCTGGCCAGTACAAACCGCGCTTCCCGATTGGCTCCGTTGACCTGAACTGCTTTGAGAAACTCAGCTTCGGCCAGATCCAGACGGCTTAGTTGCACCAGAAACTTTCCGTATTCGTAGTGAGCGAGCGCCGAGGCGCTGTTGACTGAGATCGCCCGTTGAAAAGTGGCTTCCGCCGTTGCCAGGTCTTTCGTCAGAGCGTAGAAGCGGGCCAGACTCAGATATGATTCGACGCGCTTCGGATCAATTTCGATCGCGCGATTCAACTCTGCGAAGGCTTCAGGCTTATGGTCCTGCGCAAACAGGACGCTACCCATCAGGACGTGACCTTCGATGTGATTCGGATTTTTCTGCAGCACTTCTTTTGCCAGTCGCTCGGCTTCAGTGATCGCCGCGGGCGACTGTTTGCTGCCCATCAAATAGTAGTTACCCAACTTTACCCGCACGTCGAGGTTGTTCGGATCCAGCTCGACTACCTGCCGCATTTCTTCGAATGCTTCCTGGTAACGTTGCAGGCCTTCGTAGGCGTTCGCCAGTCCCCAGTGCGCTTCGGCGAGTTGATCGTCGATTTGCAAAGCGTTCCGGAATTCAAGCGACGCTTCCTGAAACTTTTTATCTTTCAGTAGAGCCTGGCCACGAGCGACGTGTTGGGCTTTAGCTTTTTCAGGTGTGGTGCATGCGCCCAGAAATAGGGCGGCGGCAATCAGGGTAAGCAGAGGTAGGACGTAGAACTTTCGGCGGCACTCTCGATTTTTCATTACGACTGGTCTCCATGGGCGGCCAGGAAGTTTGCATTAAGTTCCAGTTCGGCCGCTGGTTTGGTTCGCTGAGGCGATTGGTCTTCGGCAACGGGCAATGTCACGCGAAGGCGCCAAGAGCGAAGTCTGTTAGGTATCAAAAATCGTCACTCGCACGCACTGGCGAGTTAGAGATAAGAAAGGGCCAATCCGCAGGTTCTCCCAGGAAATTGCCGAGAGCGGTTCATTGGTAGAGGCGGGCTACACCCCGCCTTTGATGGGCTAATTCGGAACAAAAGCGGGCAGTTCGCTGGCGGCCGACGAGGCGAGATCGAGCGCGGCTTTCTGTGACTCTTCCTCAGAATTGCCCAGCGGGACCATGACCCGGACCATGGCCCCGTCGGATCGCCGGCTTCGTACGCTATCGAAAATCGTGTAGATCTTTCCCCAATATTCACTGGCAGTAGTGTGGCCACGTCCCTGATACCAGTAGATCATCAGGGCACGTTCTTTGCCGTTCTGAACCACAAAACGATTGGCTTCAAAGGCGAGCCCGCCGTGCTGTGGGGTAATCGCGATTCGCGTTCCCTCACTCATGGTCCAGCCAGAACCGGGCAGGCAATTCAGCGGGCTGTGATAGGTCGCGCCGTTTCGTTGCGTTGCGTAGTAACCGACATAGAACGAACCCTGGCGACCGTTTGATTCAAAGTTACGGGACAGGTAATCATCGGCGCGGAGAATCTTCTCAGTCTCGTCGTCAAAACGCGTATCGCTTCCGATTTGGCGCCACGATCCCAATTCAGACGGAAAGTCCTTTAAGGCGCGGCGTGAAATCTTGGCTTCGCCCGCTCGCTCCCAAAGATTGATGATGCCGCCACCCAGCAGCAGCGTCACGAACAGGATCCAGAATCGGATTGTGTTGTTTCGGGTCTTCATCATTACAAAACAGGATTCACATCGGGGACTGACATTTTGTTCACCGGGTAAATCCTGTCCGTGTCCTTCCTGGCAAATCGCGCGGCGCGATCCATTACCCAGCCCGTTGCGAACAGGAGCAGGGCCGCTACGATGTAAATCACCCAGCCCGAGAACGAATGAAAGAAACCGTCAGCCACGCGGGTCCCATAGTAGTGCGCCAGCACTCCGGTGCCGCTGACGCGCAGGGCATTTGTAAGTATCGCGATAGGCACGGCCGCGATCACCAGCAGCAGCGAGCGCCAAAGTGTGAAGCTTTTGAGGAATCCGGCCACATCTTGCTGGGAATGCGGACGTCTCATCCTCATCTCCTCCGCTCTCGTACCCTCATCATCGCCCCCGTTTCCGCGATCGCTCTTTGGTTTCGTAAAGTAAGCGTAAATCACCGCGAGCGTAACCAGCGTCATTAACGAACGTATGCCGCTGCACGCTTCGACGACAGCGAGTTTCTTCGGCGTACTTGCACCGAGCGGCATCAATTCGATTACATTGCCTTGCCGGAGCACGGGAATGTTCAGGAGTGACATTGCGCCGACCGCACAACGGGAAGCAAAAAGCTGCAATGGAAAAGCGATCTTGTTAAAAACAATCTGGGGAATTGGGATGGCCAGAACCAATAGCGACAGAGGCACGAAGACCAAACGCAGCAGTCGAAAGCCCCAGAAGAAGATCACCAAGCTGGCCAGCATTACTACCAGGGAGATGCGCTGGAGGAAAAGTTCAGCTCCGGCCGTTCCAGCCCAGAGCGCCAGCAAAGATATTGTTACGCCGATGGCTCCGAACCAGACGGCAGGCCGGGTTTGGGCAGCCTGAAATCTCTTCCGCTCTTGCCACAGGATGTAGCCAATAACAAATGGAATCAGCAGTCCGTGCGAATAGTTTTCGTCATGCCACCAATCGCGGCCCATCTTTTCAAGTACAGTGAAGTACACAAATGCCAGGGTGCCGGCAATGAGCAAAGGTTGATAGAACTTTCGGGGGATGGCGACACTCATGTGGATTCTCGCTTCGTTCTTGAGGGGCAATCTCTTAACGAAGCCTTCTTTGGTGCGGGCCGGAAAGCAACGGCGCAATGCCTTAACGGCTCAAACAAGGGGGCAACCACGACCTTCGGGCCCGCCAGGAGAATTAAATCTCTAATTCATTCGCTTTTCCTGATTGTGTCAGCTCGTTGTGTCACGAGCCCCACCGTCAGGAAGGGCCACTTGTGGGAGTAGCCCTCCCTGGCGGTCGGGCTTCTGACAGAATTCGGTAATGCCATACGACTCGATCAACTGCGCCACGTTCTTTCGCAGGTCGAACTTAGCGGCCGCGTTGGCGCGACCAGCCGCACCCATGCGCGATCGTAACTCCGGATCACTAAGTAGTCTGAGGATTCGCTCGCTCATGGCCGTGGTATCACCCCGGCTTACCAGGTGACCTGAGACGCCTTCCTCGATCAATTCAGGAATGCCGCCGACGCGCGTGGCGACAACCGGCTTCCCGTGGGCCATTGCCTCTGCGATCATCCAGCCAAAAACTTCTTCCCAACGCGAGAACTGGCAAACCACATCAGCGGCGGCAAAAACTCCTTCGCCGAACGGATCTTCAACCATGCCTGTCCAGGTAACATGATCAGCAATTCCGAGCGCATCCGCGTCCTTCATGTACTGCTCGCGATTAACGCCGTCGCCGACCAGCACGAACTGCACGGCACGGTTTTGCGCGAGCACTAAACGTGCCGTGTCAAGGAAATCGGCGATGCCTTTTTCCGGAATCATCCAACTGACCTGCGTAACGATCGCCCGGTCGATGGGAATCGAATATCGGTCGCGGAAATCCATTGCCAGCTGGGGATCGCTGTTTACTCGCGAAAGATCGACGCCGTTATAGATCATCTCAAAACGATCTCGCGGCAGCAGATCAAACGAGGTCATACATTCGTATCCATAGCGGCTGACGCAGACCACTTTTGTCACCGGTTGATTGATAACGCGGACCGCATTTCGCTTCCAGAAAGGCGCGCGCGCCTTGATATAACCGGCTGGGCGCGAATGGTGATCAGTGAAGAAGACTTGCTTAACTGATCGAACCCGCGCCAGCCACGAATAGGAATTGAGGAAGCTGACGAAGTGAAGATGCAGTTTCTCGGGCCGATGCTTGCCCATAATTCTCATCAGGTTCCGCCGTGTATTCCAATTTCCATTCGTCGAGTTTGCCAGCACCTCCAAAGAAATATTCGGCAAATCAAGAAAGCGGCGTACTTCTTCCGTGGGTTCGGACAAGAAACAGAGCACGCTTTTCCAGCCACGTTCACCCAATTGAAGTGAAAGCTCACGCGCGAAGGTTTCCGTGCCTCCGATGCGCAGCGGCTTAACTCCAAATACTGAAAGTAGCGTCGACATATGCAACTTGCAGTGACTATCGAAAAATGATGGGACACCCGGCGAATAGGTTGAGCGTTGGCTAAAACATTCGCCAGGTCCGCTTAATAATCGCGTGTGCGCGGTCGCGCACCCGCAGCATTCGAATTCGGGCGTCGTGCGAAACGCAGAACGCGCGATAGGACAAGGAAGGTCCGTCCGGTCGTTCAAAGGCCGGCTGGAAATTGGTCTTGTTGCCAAAGCCGAGAATCCGGCAGTCTTCTTCAGACAGATCGCCGAGAAAGGCTGCATTCAGCAGCAGTGGATGATAGCGGTAGTAGCTGACATCCTCTTCTCGCAAAGGAATTGACGGATCGTGATAGGCATAGAAGACTGCCTGCCGTGGCTCGAGCATGGGATACCCCTGACGATGGATCGCCGAACTGTCAAACATGAAAACCGTGCCAGCCTTGCCCTTCACTTCCAGGAGCTCGGACATCGGCAGGTTCTTCACATCGGCGCGCTTCACGTCGTAGGGATGGCGCTGCTGGTGACTTCCCTTGATGAAATTGAAAGCGCCGCTGCGGACGTCGGTCAGATACAACGCGAGCTTAACTTCCTTGTGGATTTCGATGGCCGCGTCCTGGTCGTACCACGAATCACCGTGCCAACCGTGAAAGTCTCGTTTGGTCGGCAAGGATTTCCAGCCCTTGGCTTCCGTCAACGCGTAGTTGGTTCCCATGTAGCAGTTCAGAATTTGTTTGACCAGAGGATGCAAAGCAAGATCTACGAATCCCTGATCCAGCATCAGCACATCTTCGATCATGTGACGATAGGGCTCAGTCTTCGAATAGCCTTCAAAGTTATTCCAGCGCATGTGTCGCAGGCGCGCTGCGAAGGCCTGTTGCATGCCGCGCAATTGTTTGGCGCTGAGAATGTCGGGCAACCTCACGATGCCGTCTCTGTTGAGGTCGGTTACTAAGCGATCGACCTCGCCGTGGCGCCCTAAGGACGCCCGTCCAGGCGCTGACTGGGGATGCACTGGAATTTCTTTGACGTTTCTCATAACGGTATTCAATCAGTCGAGCGGCAGCAGAAATTCACTCAGGCGTTCATACTCCGCCGCGAAATACTCATACACTCCGGCTGCGGCATAGCGGAGGTTGGGCGCATTCTTCTTTGCCGCGATGTCTCTGGTCCAGGAACATCCGCGGAGCAAAGCCATCTCAGCGAGCGCCTCATTTATCTTGTCCGTAGCGTTGCTGTAGCCCGCGTTCTCCGTGGCCCATCCGCGCGGGTCAAACGCCTCCGGATGGTCCAAAACTCTCTTGATTGCGTCCGCCAATTCGTTGTCATCGGCAAGCAACCCAGTGCGCTGGTTCACGTGATCCAGATTCACCCCGCACTGATGTCGATAGACGATGATGGGCGTGCCGCAGAACATGCTTTCGTAGATTGCGCGGCTGGCGCCTTCGCGCTGCGAGAGCAGCAGCGAGGCCTTGGAATCGGCAACTATACGGGCGACTTCCGCGTGTGGAATGTCTTCGTAGATCGTGGCCTCGTTCTCCAAATCATATTGGCGCAGCAGACGCTCGATTGGCTCGCGCGTCCAGCCCATGTCATAGCCAATCAGCGCAAAACGCAGCGGTCGTTCGCGCTTCACTCGCGCGGCCGCTCGGAAGAAAATTTCGTGGCGCTTCAGAGGGTCCCACGCCGCCACCATGACTACATCGTACGCGGCCGGTGTGTTTTTCTCGCGCGCCTGAAAAATCGCCGGGTCAACCCATTCGCCGGCGCCTACGCGCACTGCGACCAAATTCGTTTGCAGGCGTTCGATAAATTCAAAGTCGGCATAGCGTGGCGACTGGATCAGCACATCGAGATCGGACCCGAGATACAGAAGGAAGCGAGCGTCTTGATATCCCCAACTGCTCGGCTCGAGTACGAACATGTACTGTGACGCCAGCGCGGCTAGATCGTACATGGCGGCCATTGCCAGCACGGCTTCGCTGTACATCAACATCAAAACTCCGCGCTCGCCAGTTGCCGGATCGTAAGGCTTGAGCACAATCAGGTCGCCTTGCCGCTCAGGATCATTGTCGTTCGGATAGCGCAGGCGGAGGCGATGCTCCAAAGGAAAAGCGCCGTAAAGTCTTCTGATCTCCCGGGCCTTGTCTGACTGAATAAACTCCAAACGCAGGCGATTCTCGGCCGCTGGCAGTAATTCATTGTGGCGAT
>Ga0209648_10001320_pt1 | contig 19908 bp, 13 predicted proteins | sample GraSoi2013_115cm_FD_185830 | JGI IMG/M metagenome (GOLD analysis project Ga0209648, IMG submission 185830) | Grasslands soil microbial communities from the Angelo Coastal Reserve, California, USA - Sample 9_17_2013_115cm (SPAdes) (version 2) | ecosystem: Environmental > Terrestrial > Soil >...
GTACATTCGCGATCTCAACATACCAGTACCGGTTGAGATTGCCTACGGCGGAACTTGCACCGCCGGCAAAAACGCCGACATGGATATGTACGCGCAGGTCCTGGCCGAAGCTCTCAAACAGGGCAAGCGGATTGCCGATTGCTGCAAGTTTTACATTCAGTTTGGCTCGCAAGAGACTCGTGAATACTGCTTGGCGAAGGGCTATCTGGATGTATTCAAAGAGGCCGGTGCGATCGTGCTCGAACCCAGCTGTGGCGCCTGCATCAACGCCGGACCGGGAGTTTCCACCCGTCCGGATCAGATCGTGATCAGCGCTCAGAACCGTAACTTTCCCGGACGCAGCGGGCCGGGCCAGATGTATCTCGCCAGTCCATATACGGTTGCGGCAAGCGCTGTCGCTGGGCATATCGTGGAATATGAGCCCAGCGCAGAGAGGGAGTTGTTAGCGGTCTGAGTTCTTCTGAGATCTCATACGAACCGAGAGATCTCTACACGCGGAAAAGATCGGGACATTGGTTCATCGGATCATCGGGTCATCGGCGTTTGGCCCGCACGTTCGATAGTTGCTTGCCCGTTCCCGAGCCCTGAAACGAGTCTTCGAGTTTCCGTCCCCCGATCTCCCGATGATCCGATGACCCGATCTCCGGATAAGGGTAATTGCCATTTGCTATTTGCTAAATGCCCTGTTTAAAATCATCTGTTGAGCCCCACTTAGAGACTCGGAGAACAAGACCCTTATGGCATATGTGATTGCAGAGCCTTGCATCGGAACCAAGGACGCGGCCTGCGTGGATGCATGCCCGGTAGACTGCATTCATCCCAAAAAGGACGAGGCACAATTCGAAGGCGCGGAGATGTTGTACATCGATCCGGTGGAGTGTATTGACTGCGGCGCCTGCGTGCCCGTCTGTCCGGTTTCGGCTATTTTCGCTCTCGACGACCTGCCGGAAAAATGGAAGGCTTTCACCGAGAAGAACTCCAAGTATTTTGGACGTTAGCATCAGTAGAGTTCCTGACGCGCAGCCGCCGTGCTGCGCGTTTTGCATTTCCAGGGTCCCCGACGCGCGCGGTTTTCGCGCGTTGGGGTGGGAGGGTCCCCGACGCACGCGGTTTTCGCGCGTTGGGGTGGGAGGGTCCCCGACGCACGCGGTTTTCGCGCGTTGGGGTGGGAGCGGTGTATGCTTGATTTTCCATGCCGCAACAGTCTGAAGCCCTGATTCTGCGCACCTATCCGTTCCACGAGGCGGATCTGCTGGTGACCCTGTTCACTCGCAGTGAGGGCAAGATCCGGGGTGTAGCCAAAGCCGCCAAGCGATCGAAGCGCCGGTTCGGCGGCGCGCTCGAACCGTTGACACATGTGATTGCCCATTGGGAAGAAAGGGAAAAGCAGGAGCTGGCGCGGCTGGACTCCTGCGACATCCTTGCTTCGCCGCTGCTGGCCGAGATGACTTACCCTCGCGTGGTGGCTCTGAGCTATGTCGCCGAAGTAATCGACCAGCTGCTGCCCGATCACGAGCCCAATGACGACATTTTTCGACTCTCGGTCTCCGTGGTCAAGCACCTCGAGGCGGGAAATGTCTGGATGCCGCTGACCTACTTCGATCTGTGGATCGTCCGCCTCGTTGGCGTGCTGCCCGACTTGAGTCATTGTGCTTCCTGCGGTGCAATCTTGAACGGCAGCCGGGCATACTTCCACGCTCTGGCTGACGGCCTGCTCTGCTCGCGCGACAAGCGGCTGGCCGGGTCGGAGATGTCGGCCGAATCGCGTGCGCTGGCGACAGAGATGTTTCGCGCGCCGCTCGATAGTTTCGCGGGGGCTCCATGGCCTCGCCAGCGTGGCGCCGACCTGCGCAAGTTTCTTGCGCAACGCATCCAGCGGCACATCGAGAAGAAACTGGTAACGGCGGCTATGCTGGATAGGATCGACTGAAGTCGGCAATTAGCAAATAGCAATTAGCAAATGGCAATTAGCAGGGGTTGTCATCTCGACCGGAGCGCCACGGAAATTGTGCCCCAACAAGAAATCTCTGGCGCGGAGTGGAGAGATCCCGAGGAAGTATTACGTGCCATGCCGCTTCAGGGAGTTCTCACGAAAATGTAGCCTTCAGCATCACGAAGAGCAACGGGGAGCGGGACAATGCATGGGGAGAACTCCTTATGACAGCATGGCAGAGGACGGTGCTTCGGGATCTCTCCACTCCGCGCAAAACAATCCTTGTGGGAACCAGATGCCCGCAGCGCTCCGGTCGAGATGACAGCCCAGCGGGTTTTCAATTACCAATTGCAAATTACCCGATTACAAATCTTTCGCCTTTGCCTCCTCTCCTCCGTGTTGAAGGTTTTCGGTTTTGAGATCACCCGATCACCCGATGACCCGATGACCCGATTTTGACTATGGATCTCTCCCCTTCGGCAAGCTCAGGGTTCGGGATTTCAGAAAGAGACTTCTGATAAATTAATAGGTTCCACCATGCCCAACGCCGCTGCCCCAACATTTCAAGACGTAGTGCTTCGCTTACAGGAGTTTTGGGCGAGGCGCGGCTGCGTGCTCCAACAGCCATATGACGTTGAAGTCGGCGCCGGCACCATGGCTCCGGAAACCTTTCTGCGCGTGCTCGGGCCCAAGCCCTACAAGGTCGCTTACGTTCAACCATCGCGCCGCCCGGCGGACGGCCGTTACGGCGATAATCCCAACCGACTCTACAAGCACATGCAGCTACAGGTAATCCTGAAGCCGCCGCCGGACGATGTGCAGGAGCTGTATCTTGAATCACTCGGCGCTCTCGGCATCGATCTCCGCAAGCATGACATTAAGTTCGAAGAGGACAACTGGGAGGCGCCTACGCTGGCGGCGTGGGGCGTGGGCTGGCAGGTGATGCTGGATGGTTTGGAGATCACGCAGTTCACCTACTTCCAGCAGTGCGGCGGCATTGATCTGGATCCCATCTGCGCTGAGCTCACCTACGGCCTGGAGCGCATCACGGCCTTCCTGCAGGACGTGGACAGCATTTATGACATGGTTTGGGCGCGCGATCCCGCAAGCGGACAACCGGTGCTCTATCGTGATGTGCGCTACCAGGAGGAGTTGCAACTTTCCGTCTATAACTTTGAGGTCGCTGACGTAGAGAAGACCTGGAACCACTTGGAGATGTATGAAGCTGAGTGCCACTCGCTTATCGATAAGTTCAATCGCATACGTGCAGACAAATCGTCCAGTGAAGCAGCCGTGGTCCGCTTCCCGCTACTCGCTGCCTATGATCTCTGCCTGAAATGTTCGCATCTGTTCAACCTTCTTGACGCGCGCGGCGCCATCTCGGTCACCGAACGCGTGGGAGTGATTGCTCGTATCCGCCAGCTGGCGGTTGGATTGGCCAAGGCCTATCTCGCACAACAGAGTCCGGCTAAAGAGAGAATGCAGGAAGGAGCCGCCTGATGGCCGACTTTCTGCTGGAGATCGGTTGCGACGAAATTCCTGCGCGCATGATCGATGGCGCGAGAGAAGAGTTGTCGCGTCGCCTCGTCGCGGTTCTTGAGCGCGAGTCTTTGGCCAAGGAAGCTAGGGTCAACGCCTATGCCACACCACGCCGCCTGGCGCTATTTGCGTCTGATATTTCAGCATCACAGCCCGATGTAACAGAGCAGGTTACCGGTCCGTCCTTCAAGGTAGCTTTTAAAGATGGCAAGCCGACTCCGGCGGCGGAAGCCTTCGCCAAGAAGGCGGGAGTCGACGTCGCCAAGCTCGAGAAGGTGACGAATCCGAAAGGTGAGTATCTAGCCGCCACGGTCACGAAGAGAGGTCGCAACGCAACAGAGATCCTGGCTGAAGCGGTGCCCAAAGAGCTTGCGGGAATCTACTGGCCAAAAACCATGTATTGGCGTCCGGGCAAGCCGGAGCGGTTCGTGCGGCCGGTTCGCTGGATCGTTGCGTTACTCGATGGCGAGGTCATCCGGCTTGAATTTGCCGGCATCGAAGCGGGACGAACGACGCGCGGCCATCGCATCTTGAGCAACTGTGATCACCAGATCGCCGCACCAGACCAATACGTGGCGACGATGGCCAAAGCCTCCGTTGTTGTCAGTTACCAGGATCGTGAGCAGCGCATCCGCAAAGCTCTTGACACCGTTACGCGGGCGGCACCCGGCGCTCGCTGGCGCGAAGACGCGGAGCTGCTCGACACGGTTGTCAACCTAACGGAGTGGCCTTCGGCAATCCTAGGAAGCTTCGATAAAGAGTTCCTGACTCTTCCGGAAGAAGTGCTGGTGACGGTGATGCGTGATCATCAGAAGTACTTTGCCGTGGAAGATGCCAAAGGCAAGCTGGCGCCGCACTTTGTTGCGGTCCTGAATACAGATGGTGATCCCGAGAGTCTGATCCGTCATGGCAACGAGCGCGTACTGCGCGCCCGATTCAATGACGCACAATTCTTCTGGAATTTTGACAACAAGACTCCGTTTGCCGAACGCCGCGAGCTGCTCAAACACGTGACTTTTCAGAAGGACCTGGGCAACTACTTCGATAAGACGGAGCGAATGGCGCGCTTGGCTGGCGATCTCGCGGACGGATTGATAAAGGCGGGCCTGGACATCGATCGGCGCGCGACGGTACAGGCCGCGCGGCTGGCCAAGAACGATCTCACTACCGAGTTGGTGAAGGAGTTCACCGAGCTGCAAGGTGTCGTGGGTGGAAGGTACGCAGAGCATCACGGATTGCCCCGAACTGTTGCCGACGCCATCTATGATCAGTACAAACCCGTTTCCATGGAAGACTCCGTCCCCCGCACGCTCGAAGGCGCGGTGCTGTCCATTGCCGACAAGGCCGATTCGATCGCCGGAATGTTGGCTCTGGGGCTGATCCCTTCCGGATCAAGAGATCCGTTTGCGTTGCGACGTCAGGCTAATGGCATTGTGAAAACCCTGGCCGAACGCACGCTGCCGGTCAATCTTCAGAACCTAATGGAAGAGGCACGCGCCGCTTACAAGGACAGTGATGCCGAAAAGAAATTCACGTTGAACGGCGATGTCTATTGGCAGGCAATGGGAGGCTTTTTCAAAGAGCGCCTGGAGTTTTACCTGCGCGACGCCCTCGGGCTGGCCTACGACGTGGTCAACGCTACGCTCGCCGCAGACGCGAATGACGTCGTGGACGCGGTGGCTCGTGCTCAAGCGGTCGCCAAGGTCCGGCCGTCGGCTGATTTCGAATCCATCTCTACGTCTTTCAAGCGTATGAAGAACATCCTGCGCCAGGCAGCCGAGAACGGCAAGCGGGTTGCAGATCCCTTCAATGCTAACGCCCTGAAAGAGAAAGAAGAGAAACACCTGGCCGCGCTCGTTCCCCAGGTTGCTGTCCTGGTCAACGTGTTACGCACGGAGAAAAAGTACGAGCCGGCACTGATCGAGATCTCCAAGCTCCGCCCCGCCATCGATACCTTCTTCGACAAAGTGATGGTTATGGTCGAGGATGAAAAGCTGCGCGCCAATCGGCTGGGGCTGCTTAGTGTTCTTCTGCGAGAATTTTCTTCCATTGCCGATTTTTCCGAGATTGTAACGGAAGGGAAGTAGAGCGATCTTAACTCGCGTTCACCATGATGGACCGCCGTCGTTCGTAATGTTGATGTGGTTAAACGCTTCGCGCTACAGTCGCGTTCTCTGGATAGGGCCAAGCCCGTCGAACGAGACCGAGCTTGAAGGTGGACGTCGTGCGAACCAAACTACTCGTCACTGTCTGGGTCCTCATCGGTGCAGCAGCCCTCGCCGCTGGAGCGGTCATGTGGTGGAGGGCTGTTGGCAGGCAAGCCAGCGCGCAACAGGTGCGAGGTCAGACCATCGTCTCCCCCGTAAAGGGTTCTCTGATCGGGCAGAAACTCCCAAGCACACAGGCGGTTCCGTCGCAGTTCCCGGGGGGCATCACGGTTACCTTGGGGGGAGAAGCCGAAATGCTGGTGACCGACCCTTCGGGACGGCGCACTGGGTCTAACTCACTCTCCAATAAGTCCTTCGCCGAGATTCCCGGCGCCAGTGCCGGGGATGATTCCATCGACGATCCCAACGACAACTCAGACAATCCCGTCAATATTCGAGCTAAGACGTTGGAGATCAGCCCCGTCGTCCCTGGAACCTACACATTGACGGTCAACAGCGCAACCAAGGGCGCGTACGACCTTGAGCTGGCCGCCTTTTCGCCGAGTTACCAAGGCTCTCACGTCGACTTTAAGGATGTGCAAATTGAAGCTGGGGCGCGACACGTATATTTGTTCAGGGCCGAGACAGCCAGTGGCGGCAGCCTTCAACTCTTTGGCGGTTTCGGCGCTGAGGGCGACGCAGCGAAGAATGTCAATCGAATGCTTACCTTTGCAAATCCCAGCGGAAGCGAGACCCGCCTTCCTTCAGGGACGCAGCTTTTCTCTTTAATTATCTTCTATGACTCGCACGCTCGCTTCGATAGCTTTTCCGCCTTACTTGACACAAACCAGATTACAAATGTGTTCCATCCCAGCCCAGGTGGATTTGAAAGAGTAAATATTCCTCTTCATCCCGGTCGCAACTTGCTTGTCCTCACGGTGACGGGAGCCTTGCCTGGCGGCGTAAGGACGGATCAGGACCGCATGGAGTTTATTGTTCCGTAAGCAGATTGACTCAAGAAGTAAGATCGAGAGTTCGCCGATTTTGCCGCGATCGTGACGGGAAGGGAAGCGGTTCTTTTTCGAACCACACGTGATATCGGGGTGAAAAACCATCTCAACCTGGGAAAGGAGGCATTGAACCCCTGGTCCTGATACGAACACGAGTTTTTCCCCGCGACCTCTGAGGTCATGCCCTGTTACGAATCGTACTTTTGAACAACATGCTCTACTACTCTCATGCACGAAAATTTCATCTTCACTGAACCATTCCCTCTTAGCCACGCCTACAATGGGCGTTCCAGCAGTAATATAGGAGCTTAAGAGACGTCAGGCGTTCAACTTTCCAATCTACGGAGAATGAGTCCATGAGCGTAACTTCGGTTTCAAAGCCTGGAGCATCACAGACACAGAGCAAGCAGGAGACGAAATACGTTTTCTTTTTCGGGGCGGGCAAGGCCGAGGGCAACGGCAAGATGAAAGATGAGCTGGGCGGTAAAGGCGCCGGCCTGGCGGAGATGACGAACGCCGGCTTGCCTGTCCCGCCGGGTTTTACCATCCAGACCGCGGCGTGCCGTGAGTACATGAAGACCGGCAAGGTCGCCGAGGCGATGGAGAAGGAAACGGCGACTGCACTTGCGCGCCTTGAAGAGCTGCAAAACCAGAAGCTGGGCGCGGGCGAGAATCCGTTGCTGGTGAGCGTGCGTTCCGGCGCCAAGTTCTCCATGCCGGGGATGATGGACACCATCCTGAACCTCGGCCTTAACGATGAAAGCGTGAAAGCGCTGGCACGCAAGTCGAAGAACGAGCGCTTTGCCTATGATTCGTACCGCCGGCTGATCCAGATGTTCGGCAACGTGGTGCTCGATATTCCTAAGCACGCGTTCGACGAAGTGTTCGATGGCCAAAAGAAGAAGCGGCGTGTAAAGCTCGATACCGAGCTCACCGCTGCGGACTTGCAGGAAGTCATCGCACAGTACAAACAGGTCGTCAAGCAGCATGCGAAGCGCGACTTTCCTCAAGGTCCGCTAGAGCAGCTGACTCTGGCTCGCGATGCCGTCTTCCGCTCCTGGAACAACGATCGCGCCAAGGTCTACCGGCGGATGAACAACATTTCCGATGATCTGGGCACTGCCGTCAACGTTCAGTGCATGGTCTTTGGCAATTTGGGCGAGACCAGCGGCACTGGCGTGGGATTCACGCGCAATCCGGCAACCGGCGCGAAGGAGTTTTACGGCGAGTTTTTGATGAATGCTCAGGGCGAGGATGTGGTGGCCGGCATTCGCACGCCGGTTCACATCAGCGAGCTACGCAAGCTCATGCCTCAGGTTTACGACCAGCTGCACGACATCACGTCGCGCCTTGAAAAGCACTATCGCGACGTGCAGGACTTTGAGTTCACCATTCAAGAGGGCCGGCTGTACATGTTGCAGACGCGCAACGGCAAGCGCACTGGGCGCGCCGCTGTCCGGATCGCTATTGACATGGTGAACGAGGAGCTGATCAACATAGACGAAGCGATCTTCCGCGTCGATCCTAACCAGCTTTACGACTTTCTAGTGCCGACGCTTGACGAATCGAAAGGCGGCGTAGAGGTCATCGCTACAGGGCTGCCAGCGTCACCGGGAGCGGCCGTTGGGCAAATCGTTTTTACCGCCAACGACGCAGTCGTCGCCGCAGGGACCGGAGCAGCTAAGAGTCCGGTGATTCTAGTGCGTAGCGAGACCACGCCGGAAGACATTCACGGGATGGAGGTTGCCATCGGCATTCTCACCGCACGTGGCGGCATGACCAGCCATGCGGCAGTCGTGACGCGCGGCATGGGCAAGTGCTGCATCGTCGGCGCGGGCGAGATCGAGGTCGACGAAAAAAAGAAGCAGATGCGCGTGGACTCACTCACCCTTAAAGAAGGCGACTGGATTTCGTTGGATGGCACAACCGGCCGAGTGATCAAGGGCCGCCTTAACACCGTTCCGGCGTCGGCAGACAACGCCGATCTCCAAATCCTCATGGGCTGGGCCGAGCCTTTCCGCACTATGGGCGTGCGTGCCAATGCTGATATTCCTCGCGATGCGATTCAGGCTCGCGCCTTCGGCGCCGAAGGCATCGGCCTGTGCCGCACCGAACACATGTTCTTTGCCGAAGATCGTATTCCTCACATGCGTGCCATGATTATGGCGCGCACGGAGGAAGAGCGCCGCGCGGAGCTGGCCAAACTGTTGCCTATGCAACGATCGGATTTTGAAGGCATCTTCCGCGCCATGGACGGCCTACCGGTCACCATCCGCTTGCTCGATCCTCCACTGCACGAGTTTCTGCCCAAGCGGGAAGAGTTGATGGTGGAGATTGCGCGACTGGAACTGACCGATCCGAAATCACCGCGTCTGAAAGAAGCAGGCGAGATTCTGCGTCGCGTCGAAGAGCTGCACGAGTTCAACCCTATGCTTGGGTTACGCGGCTGCCGGCTGGGCATTACGTATCCGGAGATCTCCGAGATGCAGGCCCGCGCGATCTTTGAAGCCGCCGTCAACGTTGCCAAAGATGGGATCAAGGCGATCCCGGAGGTGATGATCCCGCTAATTGTCACGGTAAAGGAAATGTCCAACCAGGGTGCAATCATCCGTCAGGTCGCTGAGCAGGTGTTCAAAGAGAAAGGATCCCGAGTCGAGTATCTTTTGGGAACCATGATCGAGCTGCCGCGCGCGTGCGTGATCGCCGACGACATCGCGGTGGAAGCCGAGTTCTTCAGCTTTGGCACCAACGATCTCACCCAGACCACGTACGGTTTTTCGCGCGACGATATCGGCACGTTTCTACCGGCGTATATCGAACACGGTATCTTGAAGAACGATCCGTTTGCCACCATCGACCAGACCGGCGTCGGCGAACTGATGGAGATGGGCGTGGAACGAGGCCGCAAGACCCGGCCCAACATCAAGCTCGGCATCTGCGGCGAACACGGCGGCGATCCCGAATCGGTGGTGTACTGCCACAAGATCGGGCTTACCTATGTTTCCTGCTCGCCCTTCCGCGTGCTCACAGCACGCCTGGCCGCCGCGCAGGCCGCAGCGACGGACAAGCTGAAGGTCGAGGCCGGGAGGACAAAGTGAACAGGGCCTTAGCGAAAACCGCTCAACACGGAGGAACGGAGTAAACGGAGGATTTGCAGAAACCAACGTCGAATTGTTTCCTTCGTTCCTCCGTGCTGAGGGTTCCTGGCGCAACCTTTGAGTTGCGTGGGCACGTATATTCAGCGAAGTAAGCGGAGGCAGAAATGCAATTTGCGGAGTTGACAGAGAAGGTCATCGCCGCGGCTTTGAAGGTTCACTCTGCAATTGGTCCCGGCGTGTTGGAAAAGGTTTATCGGACATGCCTACAACATGAACTGAGAAAAGCGGGGTTAGAGGTTCAGTCTGAGGTTGCGCTGCCGATTTTATACGACGGTCTGCGCTTGGAATCCGGTTGCCGGATCGATCTTCTCGTGGCCAACCTGCTGATCGTAGAACTGAAATGCGCTGAATCGATCGAGCCTATTCACAAAGCGCAGCTCTTGACCTACTTGAGGCTTGCAAACAAGCCGCTTGGACTTCTGCTGAACTTCAACGTGGTTCACTTACGCAACGGAATCAAGCGAGTCATAAACAACAAATATCGGCCGACTTCCATGGGCGCGGGCACAGCCTGAACGCATTCGTGCCAAACTCAATTCACCCCCGGTTACTCCGTCCCTCCGTGTTGAAGGGGTTTGGAGAATGATCGCACCGCGGTGCGGCGACGGACAAGCTGAAGATCGAGGGCGGAAGGAGGGAGTGACAAGGGTCTTAGCGAAAACCTTCAACACGGAGGAACGGAGTAAGCGGAGGAGTTTGGAGCAAACGAACCTCCTCAATTCCCTCCTACCTCCGTGTTGAGGGGCTTCTAAACGCAGCGTTTGAGTTACATGGGTCCATGTCTTCTATTGAACCAAGTATACGGAGGCAAGAATTCAATTTGCGGAGTTGATAGAGAAAATATCGACCGACTTCCGTGGGCGCGGGCACAGCTTGAACGATTCGCGACAAACCCAATTCACCTCCGCTTACTCCTTTCCTCTGTGTTGAAAGGGTTTGCCCCTCGCCCTTGATTCGCAGGATCCGTCAAAAACGGCTAAAGGCTAAGTGCCAACGGCTGGGTTTATTGCACTTTTTGCAATCTGTCGATCAGCTTCTGGGCAAGATTATCTTCGGACTCCGACCAGAGAACGCGGCCGCTGATGCCGCAATTCTTTTCCACGTCGGTGGTAAAGCTCACCAGCTTGTGCACGTTGGCCTTGATGCGGCGTTCCACGGCTTCTGTGAATTCGACTTCCTCATATAGGAACGGAGCATCGAGTCCGAAGTCCACCTGAATGTGGCCGTTCTGCTGGTATGTTGCGTCTTCGAACTTGCTGCCGAAGGCTGTGAACTTCACGCTTTGCGGTTGCAGCTCCCAGGTCGTATCTAAGTCGCCTTCTTGAACCGGGACCCACAAATCCCACATGGCTTCGACCTCGTAGGCATTATCTTCATTCAGAAATTCACCGGCCAACGCCAGTGCGCGTTCCGGATCAACGCGATAGTCGAAGCTTTGCTGAAACACAATCGGCTGGTCCCAGCCAAGGCTGTGTACAGCGAGAAAACCGAGGCCGTTCTTCTGGGCGGAGAAAGGGAATTGCTTCAGCACCGAAAGCAGACGTGGCAGCATTTCCTGCTCGCGAAAGCTGGGAAACCAAATACTGAGATAGAGCCTGTCAGCCATGGTCGAGAACCACTATTGTAATCCTCAGATGCGGATCGCGTCGGCCAGGAGGTTAGCAATGATGGTTTCCCGGGAATTGGCTTCTTTCTGAAATCCCGAAGCGAAGGGGAAGGAACCCTATCGCCAGAAGGACCGAGGGATCCGTAGATCGGGTCATTGGTCGATCCGTGTTTGTCCGATGTTGTGTATCATTTTATAGCCTACCCTGGGAACGCACTGCGACCAGAACGGGTGTTCGCGTTTCCGATCACCCGATCACCCGATCACCCGATGATCCGATCATCCGATTTTGCGATAGGGATCCCTCCCCTTCGGCAAGCTCAGGGTCGGGATTTAAGTGTCACCCGGCTGCGGCCTTCTTGCCGGGAACTTGATAGGTTGCGGGCAAATTGCGCGGATGATAGCCCGGCAAAGATTCCATTCGGGCTATCACGGTGTGATGCACTGACGAGCCTGGCGCGATGTAACGCGGCCGGCCCAAAGGCCACTTCCATCGATAACACTGAGAATCCGCAGTTGCTTCCCAATATCGCTTGGGCCACAGCTCCAGGATCCACCAAAGTCCAAACGCTTCCCAAATAGAGTTGTGGAACTTCGCCGCAGGATCGGGCTTGGTGTATTTCGAGTTGTCCGCACCGAGCACGTGATCTTTTTTGGCTGCATTGATGCGTAAGCCGCCGGCCGCTGCTTGCTCGAGCATCCATTGCAGCGCGACTTTCGACAGCCCGCTTTGCGGCTCCGGATATCCACCACCGATGTCGCAGTGCGAGCCGGCAAACCAGATTTGTTGTACATCTTGTCCCGAAGCCGGATTGCCCCACAAGTTTTGCCGGAAGTAGGCACGACGCTCATCGATCGATACCGCGTGCCGTACGACGGCGACATCAGGGTTCATGGTTGTGTAAGGCAGTTTTACGGGGTCGTAAATCCATCCCACGGAGCTGACGGTGTCCCACACTCCGAGAAAGTGCGGCTTGCAAGGACGCGAAAATGTAGCTTTGAACCTGGCCGCGAGAGCAAACGTTTCTTGGCTCTGGCTGCGGAACATTCGCGTAATATGACGGACCAAGCCTTCATTGCCAGGCCGGAGCAAGCCGTACATGTGCAGCATCGCTGCCAAGGCTCGCACGGTGTAGGCGCCGCGGCTGAATCCGAAAAGGTACACGCGATCGCCATCCTCGTAGTTTTTCATCAAATAGGCGTAGGCGTCGGCTATGTTCGTGGCTAAGCCATAGCCGAATGCCAGACCCAGCATCTTGGTCCACCATTGAGTGACCTTGGAGAGCGCGCTTGGCGCTCCCATGGTTCCCAGTCCGGGATGATAGTAGGCAATCTGGGATTCCGGGTCTTGCGTCAGCGTGCTGTACAGCTTGATGACGTTCGAGTTTCTGGTGCCGAACTCCTCGCCCGTGCCGTCACAGCAGATCACGACGTTTTTTGGCATGCGACCTCCACAAGGAAGAGCCAAAATATCAGATTCCACTATGGATAGGTGAGGATTTAGCGAAGAACGTTTCATGCATGCAAAACGCAGGCGGACCGCTTGGGTCCGCCCGAAAAGCCAGTCCCGCGACTGGGCTACGCTGCTCGTCCGGCAGCAATCTTGTGAACCGTCGACGATTCTAAGTCAAAAGTCTCGACTTTAGGTGCGCCTTCAATCAGGGATCGGATCATCTCGTTGACGGCGGGAAACCCTTCCCGGTTGTATCTGTCGGCGTCTTCCTTGGCTCTCCAAAAGCTCAGAGCCAGAAAGCGATCGGGATTCTGTTCGGAGATGAGAGTAATTTCGTCGACGAATCCCGGCTGGTTCTTCAACAATGGGAGGACTTTATCGTTGATGGTGCGGGAAAGCTCGCGCGCCTTTCCGGTTTTGGTAGTGATGGTAACAACTCGGGTAAACATAAAGGTACTCCTTTCGACGCAGATGGAAAGTGGTACCGTCACCGCGGGCGCGATGGAATGCTTTCCACGTTACGCCTGAGAGAAAAAAAGATCAATGGGGATCGGCCTTCAGAAGACAATGAAGGCATGGAGATAAGCAATTAGCAATTGGCAAATAGCTCAGCTAAAGCAAGAGTCTTGTGTGCGACCTGCTTTCAGCTTTAGCTAAACTAGTTGCTAATTGCTTTTCTCCGTGGTGAGGCTAGGTACAAACCGATCAGGCGCGGCCGCGCATCTTCGCCCACCACCAGCGTACGCCGACTAAAAGAAATCGCCAGTCGTGAAAAAATTCCGGTTCCTTGCGTTCAAAAGCATGGCCGACGAACTGCAAGATCCACCCCACGACAAAGAGCACTACGGCATACAGCCAAAGCCCGCGGAAAAACACAGCGGCCAAGCCTAGGGCCAGCGAAACCACGATCATGGGTATGCCGAAGGTGTGGCAGGCGCGGTTCACAGGATGGGTGTGGCTCCCCGCGTACTGCGCAATCCATTGTTCGTTGGTGCGTCCACCCAGCATGATTTTGCATTATACAGCGGAAAGGTTTGGGCGGGGGCTGGACAATTCAACTTTATTGAGTCTCTACGCTGTAGCTAGGAGCATGCGTGTCCAGTTGGCCAGCGCGCGCTCGAAGGTTGTCAGTTCTTGTCTTGTGTCACGGGTGGTTCCACGCGATCGTGGAACCTTGTAACCAGCCGTTCAGCGGCTTCGACCAAGTTATTTTCGCGGGCCTTCTCCTTGACCGCGAACTTGGCGGTCTCCGTAGCGATCCACAGAATGCGCTTGTCCTTGGCGTCGTAGACCGTCATGGTGATGTCGCACGGGGAAAGATCTCGAGTAGCGTGGCTGGAAGGCTCGACCCGACCAGAGTCGGAAGAAAGATCTCGGGAGCTGGAAACACTAAGCGAGCTGTCGCCTCCCGACGTAGAAACCTGGACGACCAGATCCGCTTGGGCGGGCTTGTCCACGATGGTGAAGCGTCCCCAGCCATCGAGCGTGGATTTAATGACATCGTAAGGAATGTTGTTACCCCGGGCGCGAACGACCAGGACGTTCTTGGCATTGCTCAAGCGTTTGGTTGTGTCCACCAACGCCTTCTGTTGCTGAGGATAGGCGTTGACGAGTGCGAAGCAAGCAATCAAGAGGCTGTTGGAGAAGAGGATTCGCACGCGCATAAGAACCTCCCAGAAACCCCAATCTAGGCCACGAAAAAACGATAAGCAATGCCTAGCGGAATTACCTTAGGTGTTGTCCTGGCGTGGAAAGTATCAAGCTACGAAAGCTTGACGAAGCTAGATCAAGAGCGTTGTGCAGGAGCCGGACCGGGAGGAAGTATCTCCGGTTCGTCAGTTTCTTTGCGGACGCGGTGGCGGGTCACGAAGAAAACTGCAGCCGTCCAGCTGGGAAACAGGTCTAGACCTGGGACCAGCTCAGCAAAGAAGGTCGGAAGAAAGGCCCAGTGCCAACCCAAGAGACGTGTAAGCACCGCTGCGGCGGCCAAATCGAGCGCGGTATCAAACGGGGAAGCGCCGCCGGGTGCAAAGACGGGCATTGCAAGGACTTGAATAGCATCTACACCCATCGCGACCATCCAGGCAAGCCGATGCTCTCGAGACTGAATCGCTTTTGGCAACTGGAATTTCCACATAGAGAGATCTGTTCCTTAATGATACAGGCGAACGATGCCTCCCGGAAAAATGATACAACCGAACCATACCTCTTTGGAAAAAACTTCGCGGAGCCTTAACCCCTTGCCTTGTCGATCGGAATCTGGTGGCATGTTTTGTTGCACATTCGAACCTCAAGTCCTGCAGGGAACTGCCGGGTAAGCCGGAAAATGATTACTAGTCTCGCCAGGGACGGCTGAGGTTACAGAGAACACGGCCAAGTGTGAGAGCAACACTATTTAGACACCCAACACGCACTCGAAGTTCGCGAAAAGCCATATTTTTCTCGTTTCCAACGGATGACATTTTTCTCGTACCGACCCAGCAGGAACGCAAGAAGGTTCCGGCTCTGCGTTCTGTTCTCAAGAAAGAGAACCGGCGAAGGCTCAGGTTCGGTGGAGATGGAACGATGGACGTCCGTAATGAACTCAACAACACCTCAAGGTTTTGGTTTTGCTTCTCAGCGGCATTGCTGGCGATCGCGGCCGCGATTCTGATGGTGCAACCTTTTGAAGCGGCTGGCGGCGAGTCGGCTGTAGTGACTAATTCCCAGGGTGTCCTGCACGTCAGCATTCCTTACCGCGCTGAGCGCGCCGGCCAGGGCGAGCTGACCATCGAAGTTCTGGACCCCGAGGATTCGATCGTGGGGCGCACACAACAGGCGGCGGCTGTTGCCGAAGGTCAAGGCCGATGGCAGCAAGACATCACCTTGGTGAAGCCCATGGCTTCGGCGGATTTGGTGTGGCATCGGCTGCGCTATCGTTTTGCGTATGCCACCGGCAAAAACACGCCGATCGAAGGTACAGAGTCAATTTCTCAAATCCTGCGCATGCCAGTGGTCCACATACTTGGCCAGCAATCGTACTTGACTGGGGGCCCGGCGGCGGTGCGAGTTATCGTCACCGACTCGCGAAACGAGATCATCCCTGGGTCCGGTAACGTGCGCATCGAGCTCCTGGCCCTGGCCCAGACCGATGACCAGAAGCCACAGAAGCCGCGCGTGGTCTTTACCGGGCGCCTCAATCGCCGGGGAACCACGGAGGCCCAGTTCGAGTTCCCCAAAGGTCTCATTGGCAATTACCAGTTGCGATACCTGGTTGACACGTCGATTGGTTCAACGGAGTTCACGCAAGCCGTGCGCTTGGAAGACAAGGTCTCGATCCTTCTCACCACCGAGAAGCCGATCTACCAGCCGGGCCAGACCATCCACGTTCGCGCCTTGGCGCTCGATCGTTCCTCCCATGAGGCCGCGGCCGGCGATCAACTGGTCTTCGAAATAGAGGACTCCCGCGGCAACAGGGTTTTCAAGAAAGCCACCCAGACGGACAAGTTCGGCATCGCGTCCGCTGAATTCAGCCTCGCAGACGAAGTCAATCTGGGTACCTACCACCTGCGCGCGCTGATGGGTGAACCCAATGCCGCTCCCACCAGCACGGCTGAGATTGCGCTCAACGTTGAGCGCTATGTTCTTCCCAAGTTCAAAGTCGCCATTGACTTCGCCGGAAAGGATCAGAAGGCCAAGCGCGGGTATCGTCCTGGCGATCATGTGACGGGAACCGTCCATGCGAATTATTTCTTCGGCAAGCCTGTGGATGGCGGTGAAATCACCGTAAAGGCATCCAGCATGGATGTGGCGGTGTTTGACGCCGGTTCTGTTGGGGGCAAGATGGATCGCGAAGGTACGTACCACTTCGATCTTCGCCTGCCCGATTACTTCGCCGGCCGTCCCCTGAGCCAGGGCGCCGCGCGGGTGTTGATCGAAGCGACTGTGAAAGACTCCGCCGGTCACGCCGAGACTCGTGGCCAGCCGATCACTGTTAGCGAATCGCCGCTTTTGATCACCGCGGTTCCGGAGGGCGGTACGCTGGTGCCAAACTTGGAAAACCAAGTGTTCCTTCTTACCTCTTATCCTGATGGAACGCCGGCAACCGCGGACGTCAAAGTCCAGGCGCCCGGCAGTCCCGGCCAAGCTGTAAGCACCGACGAGGCTGGAGTCGCGGTGATCAAGATAACTGCCGGAAACGCAAGCACCACGCTCGCAGTTGAAGCCTACGACCGAGAAGGAAACCACGCATCCGCCAAGATTTCGTTGCCGGCACGCGAGACTGGTGACGCTCAGGTTCTCTTGCGGACGGAGCGCGCCGTCTATCGCGCGGGCGATCGCATTCAGCTCCGCGTGTTTTCCACGAAGAAGCGCGGCACAGCCTATATCGACATCGTCAAGGAAGGCCAGACGGTGCTCACGCGCGATCTGGAAATCGAAGATGGTCAGGCCGAACTCGCGTTGACGGCAACACCGGAGATGGCGGGAGTCGTGGACTTCAACGCTTATCTTTTCGGCCGCGACGCGCGTCCTGTCGGCGACCACCGGCTGATCTTCGTACAGCCTGCGGATGAATTGAAAGTTGAAGCCACAGCCGAAGCCGCGGTCTACCGGCCAGGCGATGATGCCCGTATCCGCTTCCACGTGACCAACGCGCGCGGCCAGGGCGTTCAGGCGGCGCTCGGGTTGCAGGTGGTGGATGAGGCGGTATTTGCGCTGGCGGAGAAACAACCTGGCTTCGCCAAGGTCTTCTTCTATCTGGAACAGGAAGTATTGAAGCCCCGGTATGAGATTCATTCCATCGGCATACCTCAGGTCGTCGAAACCGCCGGAGAAGTCCAGGCTCCACGAGACCAAGCGGCGCGCGCGCTGTTCGCGGCGACAGAGATCGTCAGCGCCAACAAGTTTGAGACCGAATTCGGCCGAACCATACCTCAGACCAAGTATGCGGAGTACGCCAAGCGTTATCACGCGCAGTTCTTAGCTCAAGCGCAAAAACTGACGGAAGCTCTGGGCCGCGCCTACGCCAAGAATCCCGATGAGAAGGACCTCATCAAGATCTTCAACAAGGTCGCCAACACCGGCGTGGCGGAACTGCGCGATTCCTGGGACAGCAACCTGAGGCTGGAGCCGGTTCGATGGGACACACAAAAGACGTGCTACCTTGTCCACAGTGCCGGTCCGGACAAACAGTTCGGTACCGCCGATGACCTGTGGGCCTATTTGCAGATTGAGCGCCGCAAGGTCGTGGGGCGTGCCAGCTCCGGACCGAGCGCGATCGACATTGAAATGGAACACGATCGAGGACCGTTCAACGGTCACGCTGAGGTCGTCGGGACTGTCGTCGACCAGTGGGGTGGCGCGCTGGCTGGGGCTACAGTTCGAGTGCGCCTGGTCGCCGCGGGACGTGAGCGGCTAACCCAGGTCCGAGAAGACGGACAGTTCCGCATCGCAGGTTTAGCGCCAGGCGAATATCGCATCGAGGTGAGCGTCCAGGGTAAGACGATCGCCCGGAACCTCGCTGTAGAGCCGCGCGACCGAGCCGTGCTCTCGGTTCTTCTCAGGCAAGAAACGGCTGGAAACGCAGTCTCGATCAGCAAAGGAGACATGACTGTGTTTCTTGTAGACAAGGAACATGGGTTCGGTGCAGGTTTTGGCGGGGGGATCGGGGCCGGTCATGGCGTCGCTGGCGGCGTCCCCGGCGACCTGCGAGCTCGCAACGAGTTCTTTTTCGACAGGAAGGGCCTTCCCGTTCCGATGCCCATGATGGCGCTCGAGTCAGTTGAGGTCGCGGATAAGTCCGCAAGCGTGAGCAACAGCGCCACTCTGGCGAAGAAAGATTCAAGTTCATCGGGAGCCCGTGTGCGTTCCTATTTCCCGGAAGCGCTCTACATCAATCCCGAGATCATCACCGATCGTGACGGCCGTGCCAGCATCTCCATTCCTCTAGCCGATTCGATCACTACATGGCGGCTGGCGATGCTCGCGTCGACACAACACGGGGCGTTGGGCAGCGCGAGTTCGAGTCTGAAGGTCTTTCAGGATTTCTTCGTCGATCTTGACCTGCCGGTCACCCTCACCCAGGGCGATCGTGTGTCAATCCCGGTTGCAGTTTACAACTATTCGGGATTGCGCGGCGATGTAGATCTACAGTTGAAGCTGGACGATTGGTTTTCACTGGCGAATGACGTTGCGGAAAAAAACGTTGCGGTGGATTCTTCCCAGGTGGGTGGATCACAGTTCACGTTGCAGGCGAATCGAATCGGCAAGTACAAGCTCACGCTCTCCGCGCGTATGAAAGGAAGCGCCAACCGCGCCGACGTCGTTGTTCGCGAAATCGAAGTCATTCCCAACGGACGCGAGCAGAACTTCGTCTTCAACGGCCGTCTTGAAACCGTGGCCCAGCATCAAGTGAGCTTTCCCGCAGCAGCAATTCCGGACGCCAGCAAGATCTTCGTCAGGCTTTACCCAGGGCCGCTCAGCCAGGTAATCGAAGGCATGGACAGCCTGCTGCGCATGCCTGGCGGCTGTTTCGAACAGACCTCTTCGAGCACGTATCCCAACGTTCTCGCGCTCGATTACATGAAGCGCACCAAGAAGCTCACCCCAGAGGTCCACGCCAAGGCCGAGGGCTACATCGCCAACGGCTACCAGCGGCTCCTAACCTTCGAGGTTCCCGGCGGCGGCTTTTCCTGGTTCGGCCAGGCTCCGGCCAACAAGATTCTGACCTCGTACGGCCTGATGGAGTTCTATGACATGTCCAAGGTCCACGATGTGGATCCCAAGCTGATCACGCGCACGCAACAGTGGTTGGCGGCGCAGCAGAAGCCGGATGGGAGCTGGAAGCCGGACACGCAGTTCATCAACGAGGGAGCAACCAACCGCTACAACTCTGATGTACTGCGCATTACCGCTTACATTGCCTGGTCACTCGAGAACACAGGCTATCAGGGCGTCGCGGTCGAAAACGCAAAAGCGTTTATTGAGAAACATCTCTTCACTGGCGGCAAGGGTTCGAGCGGCAAACTCGACGCTTATACGCTCGCCGTCGTCGCCAACTTTGCCGCCGACTATGGGAAGGAT
>Ga0209648_10001322_pt1 | contig 19902 bp, 16 predicted proteins | sample GraSoi2013_115cm_FD_185830 | JGI IMG/M metagenome (GOLD analysis project Ga0209648, IMG submission 185830) | Grasslands soil microbial communities from the Angelo Coastal Reserve, California, USA - Sample 9_17_2013_115cm (SPAdes) (version 2) | ecosystem: Environmental > Terrestrial > Soil >...
CGCGGCGCCGCTTCCATCAAGGCTTTCAGATCGTCCAGTTCACGGTTTACGAAGATTCGGAGAGCCTGAAAGGTTCGGGTCGCCGGATGAATCCGCTCATGTTTCATTGACCGGGCCGCGGCTGATACAACCTCGACAAGTTGCTTCGTCGTGCGTATCGGCCGCGACCGGACAATGGCTCTGGCGATTCTCCGCGACCTCCTTTCCTCACCGAATTCGTAAATCACATCGGCTAGCTCGCGCTCGTCGATGTGGTTTACCACTTGTTCGGCGGTCTCGCCGGACATCGGGTTCATCCGCATGTCCAGCGGTCCTTCCGCCTGAAAACTAAATCCCCGCGCCGGGTCGCCGAGCTGCAAACTGCTCACGCCCAGATCTGCCAGGATGCCGTCGATAGTCGCTGGTCGTTGGTCGTTCGCGAGTTCCGCAAACGACCGATGCAGCAACGTGATCACCGGCCAATCCAACCCCGGTCGTTGGTCGTTGGTCGTCGGTCGTTCGGCTTCACTCTCACCAACGACTCCCGACTGACGACTATCGACTGGCGTCAGCCTCTTCCGTGCAACCTCCAGCGCCGCAGGATCTTTATCGAAGCCAATCAAATGTCCCGGTGCGCCGAGGCGTCTTGCGATTTCCAAACTGTGCCCGCCCAAGCCCACCGTGGCATCCAGATAAGTTCCGCCACGCTTTACGGCCAGAAAATCGATCGCTTCTTTTAAAAGAACCGGGACATGGCCACCCGCCCCATGCCCACCCCGCTCGGGGGTGTTTACTAAATCCGAATCGGTTGCCACTAGATGCCCAAATCGTCGAGCGTCTTGATGTCTTCATCCGTGAAGGGCTCTTTAATCTCCTTGTCGAGCGCTCCCAGGTTGCGAACTTCCAGGTAGGTCAGATTGCCAAGCACTGCCACTTCCCCGCGAATCTGCGCCGACTCACGCAGGATCTGCGGGATCAGCAGGCGCCCCTGCCCGTCCATCTCCACGACCTGCCCGTAATAATTCGTGCGAGTCAGGAATTTTTTCTTCGTCGGATTGAATGTCGAGAGCGCTGCCAGCTTCTGCTCGATCCGCTCCCATTCCTCGAAGGGATACACTTGAGCAATATTTCCGTCCTGACTTGTGATGTAAAATTTCTGGGCATATTTCTCGTCGATTACGCGCTTGAATTCCGCGGGGACTTTTAACCGTCCCTTTTCGTCAACGCGCGTTGGATGATTTCCGCGAAACATGTGCCCTGCTCGTTCCTGGGCTCCGTTTAGTTATGGCTGCTACCAATGCCACTACCACGAGGGAGGTAGAAGCGGTCGCAAAAGCAGTGGATTCGGGTTCGTTGGGCTCGTTTTTTTCGGTGTCAGTCTCAGAAACCACTGGCGCCTCGAAACTTAGGGTTTTAGCCCACGACCTCTATTGGTTACTCCACTTTCAACCACTTTTATCCACATCCTACGCCTAAATCATTTGTTGTCAACCACAAAGTTTCAGGTTGTGAATTCGGTAAGGGACTCAAGGTACAAAATGCGAAATGTTGTGGTTAACCAGAAAGATGACCACTAGGGGTTGTGTTTGGAGAAGTGGTTCGCTGACGGTTGAAATTGCGACTTTTCCGCTTGCAGCCGTCGCCGTTGCAGTCATCGCCGCCGAAATCGCTCCGACCTCCGCAGTCCCTCGCACGCCCAATTCCTCCTCAACTTGTCATCCTGAGCAAAGCGAAGGACCTGCTTTCGACCGCGCCACTGCTCTTCCGGGATCGAATGGAGTCGTTGCTTGCTTCCAGCGCGTGTTCCACAGTATTGACCTCTGGAGTACACTTGTGCCGAATTTCAAGCCAAACACAAACAGAGAGGCGCAATGAAGCTGAATACGACTCGGGTGTGGCTGGGAGGCATTGCCGGCGGAGTGGTGTGGACTGCGTGGGGCTTCTTGGTTGGGATGCGGCTGGCTCCGCTCTACGAGGCCATGCAGAGACAAGGATTATTCCTGAAGGAACCGCGCTATCCTCTTTTCACGCCGATTTGGATTGTGCTGATATTCGTGATGTCGATTCTCATCGCGCATCTCTACGCGTGGGCTCGCGCCACCGCCGGCCCTGGACCGAGGACCGCTCTCAAAGTAGGGATGATCGTTGGATTCTGCGCCGGCGTACCGGGCAACTTCGGGCAAGCAGCCTGGTCGCCGATTCCTCGCCTGCTGCCGCTAGGATGGATGCTCGACCTGTGGATAGGCTCGATCTTAGCCGCGGTAGTAGCGGGCTTCTCGTACAAAGAGTAACGCGGACGCGACCGCCCGGGGGGTTCGTATCAGGGCATGCCTTCAGGCATGCCGAAAGCGCTGTGTGATGGGGGCGCTTTTAGGCGCTGAGGCAGGAGATTGAATTTTTCGCGACCGCCCCTAAAGGGGCGTCTGATTTCGAAGAAGTTCGGCATCGCTAAAGCGATGCCCTGATACGAAGCCTTAGTTTTTTCGCAGCCTAACCCTATTTTGCAGGTTCGACAACCACCGCAGTGCCATAGGCAAGAACTTCCGTGACGCCCTGCATCACTTCCGTTGCGTCATAACGGGCGCCGACGACAGCGTTGCCTCCGATTTCCGCCGCGTGCTGCAACATCAAGTCGAACGCTTCGGCGCGCGTCCGCTCGCACAGATTGGTCAGCAGAGTGATGTTGCCGCCGACAATCGTCTGCAGCCCAGCTCCAATTGTTCCGAAGATGGACCGGGAACGCACCGTGATTCCGCGCACCACGCCCAGCGTACGCACAACGCGAAAGCCATCAATCTCGAACTGCGTGGTCACCATGTTATGCGGGACCATCCGTCCTGCGGCTACGGGATAATTACCCATCGCTCCTCCTCCGGAAAAAACTCGTCGCTATGATGGAGGCTTCATTCTAATTCAGCCTCGATCACAAATTCTCCAGCACCAGCATCCCAATTGACGCTCAGAATATTCGGCTTGCAGCAGACCTGGCAGTCCTCGACGTAGCGCTGCCGTCTGCCGGCAGACTCATCCACCGTAGTCTCGTTCCATTCCCCGCAACCGGCGCAAGCATAGCCGCTCACCATGCAGCCATTCTAGAGCGGATCCAGCATTACCCCGCCCGCGTGGGGACGGCCTGCCCTCGGCTGTCCAGCGAGCGAAGCTCGCCAAAACGGTATTGGGAAGGGCACGACTTCAGTCGTGTCGCTAAGTCGTCGAAAATATTTTCGGGAAATTCCTCCCGGCTTGCCCGTCATCTGGTCGCAATCCGGAACTATTGGGGAGCCCCCAGCAGATCACTTCAGCTATGCCGACTTCCCATTACCGATCGTCCTCGATGAGTGCATTGGCGATAATGCGCTTATTGACGACGCGCAAGAGATCGTGACACCGATGAATTGCGGGTAGAGGAAGCCCGAGGGCAGTTGTGTCCAGCGCCTCCGTTTGCTAGGTTGGCGTACATGCCGCCGCTTGCGCCCGAACAACTCAGCAGAACCATTGAGACTCTCTACCGCTCGGAATCGGGCCGGGTTCTGGCGACGCTCGTGCGCCTTCTCGGAGACCTGGACCTCGCCGAAGAGTCGATGCACGAGGCGTTCGCTGCCGCTCTGGAGTCCTGGACGCTTGCTGGCATTCCGGACAAGCCACGCCCCTGGCTGATTTCGACGGCACGCTTCAAAGCCATAGACGCAATGCGCCGACGCGCGCGCTTCGATGGAGCACAGAGAGATCTTGTTGCCCATATGGAATCGCGCGTCAACGACGCTCCCAGCGGGAATGAAGAGATTGGAGATGAAGAGATCGAGGACGATCGCCTCCGTCTGATTTTCACCTGCTGCCATCCCGCCCTGCCTCCGGAAGGACAGGTTGCGCTCACTCTTCGCGAAATCTGCGGCCTGACAACGGAAGAGATTGCCCGGGCATTTCTGGTTACGCCGGCAACGCTCGCCCAACGCATCGTGCGCGCCAAGGCAAAGATTCGAGAGACACCGATTCCGTACGAGGTGCCGACGCCGCAGGAATTGCCGGAGCGGCTGGGCGCGGTGCTTCATGTCATCTATCTCGTCTTTAACGAGGGGTATTCGGCTGCGGCGGGAGCGGAGGTAACGCGGGCCGAGCTGACCGGCGAGGCGATTCGATTGGGGCGACTACTGACCGAACTCCAGCCAGAGCCGGAGGTCCCAAAGCCGGAAATCATGGGACTGCTTTCCCTGATGTTGCTCCAGGAATCCCGTCGCGCCGCGAGAACCTCTTCGACCGGCGAGCTGATTTTGCTGGAGAATCAAGACCGCGCGCTCTGGAACAAGGAGCAGATCGCGGAGGGCGTGGCATTGCTGGAGAAAGCCCTGAAGTACCAGCAGAAGTCCCGCCGCTTCGGTGCCTACACACTGCAGGCTGCGATTGCGGCCGTTCATGCGGAGGCGGAATCGGCCGCTGTGACCGACTGGCGGCAGATTGCTTCGCTTTACGACCGATTGCTGCGAATTCACCCTTCGCCAGTTGTACAGCTAAATCGTGCCGTAGCAATTGCAATGCGCGATGGTCCAGAGGCCGGTCTGACGCTTATCGACGCGGTGTTGGAACATGGCGAATTGACAAATTATTACCTGGCGCATTCAGCCCGTGCAGATATGTACCGCAGGCTGGGCAGGACAGCTGAGGCTCGGGCGTCTTATGAGAAGGCGCTGGCGCTGACCCAACAGGAACCAGAGCGGCAATTCCTGCAAGGGCGGATTCGGCAGTTGAAATAACAAAAGACTCGTCAGAAGCCGATGCGGATATTGGAGGGAGCCGGGAGGGAGCGAACCGGGAGGAGGAAACCGGGGTTGTGGAAAACCCGAAGGCGCGAGTCGCGCGCGGATCCCACCCGTCGCGAAAACACCGCTCATCCGCGCGAAGTTTTCGTCCGCGAACAGCCAAACCCGAATCTATTTCAAGGTGCTCAGGGGTTCTTCCGGAATCATGCCCGGCATGGATCGCAGGTACTCTAAAGCGTCGCCGACGGTGTTGATGGTCGCCGGGTCGCGTAGAGCCATCCCGCGCTTTCTCGCCTCGACCGCTTGCGGCAGCTTCGACGCGCCTTCCACGATCGACCGTTGGAATGGGCTCAGCGGGGCCTGCGAAAAATCTGTCGTCCAAAACTCTGCTGGGATTGCAGGTTTAGGGAGCTCAGGCCACGACCTGGCCGCCACCGACGTGAATACCTCCGAGAACTCGGGCGCATCCGTAACCCGCGCTGTGAGCGGATTACAACTGCCCGGCACCACCTTATTCCACTTCGCGCCAACGGTCTTCATAAAAGAAGTGTGGTGCATGGGCGTGTTGACCACCGTGTTGGGCGCGATGTGAGACGAGACCATGATGGTCGGCACGCGGATCCCCAAGCGCTTGAAGTCGAAGTCGTCCTCCAGCGTGTAGCCTTTGAGATCGGGCGCTGTGACCGAGCCCGACGGAGGGACATGGTCGTAGCATCCGCCGTGCTCATCGAACGTGATGATGAGCAGAGTTTTGTCCCGCTTTGGCGATCTGCGGATCGCGTCATACACTTGCCAGACAATCAACTCTCCGAGCAGTACGGGGCCAACATTGCCCTTCCCGCTGCCGTCGATGTACGCACCTGGCGTCGATGGATGCATGTCGCTCTGCGGCGTAAAGAAGCGCGGCTCGACGAACGAGTAGAATGGAAGATTGCCCGCCGCACAATCGGACAAGAATATTCCGAACCCGTAAAAGTGATTAAAGGGATTGTGTATCCACGTGCCAGGAATCAGGGGATGATATGGCGCCAGCGCCGTAAAATGGACGATGCTGGTGAGCGCAACCAGAGGGTTCGCCGAGTATATCTTCCAGTTAAGAGGCGAAGTCCAGCCCGAGTCCTGAATCTGGTTGAAGATGGTTCGCCCGGCGCTGTCCACAATCCAGCGCGGCGAGGCGGTCCACCAATCCGAGGACTCGGTAGCGTTAACGACAAACCCCCACGACGTTCCCGCATTCCAAAAGGCGCGATTGCACCAGGTCTGGCTGGGGACGGCGCAGAACCAATGGTCGAACACGCCAAACTGCTCCGCTAAGGTGGTGCACACGGGTACGGCCGACGTTGGATAGCATTCCATAATCTGCTTGTACCCCGTGAAGGGAAACTGGGCAGGAGTCGCGTCGTAAGTGGGGTCCTGGCCTTTGAACTCCTCGGCTTTGTAGTTTTCGATGTAATCCATGATGAAGCCGCTCATGGGGGGCACGGGCAGCGGCCGCTGGGGAGGCAAGTTATGCGGGGGGTTGTCACCGCCGTTGATCAGGTTATATAGCTGAGTATTTACATGAACGTAACTCTCGCCCGGATCAGGATAAGGTTGGAAGTAGTTCTGCTGTCCCGTGTTGGGGTCTGTGCCGACCGGAGAAACCGGGATCGATGTAACACCGGGAGGCGGTGGATTCTTCACGCCAGGCGGTACCGGATTGGAGAGGTTCTTTCCCGTCACACCCTCGAAGGTTTTGCCCCGGGGAGCGTTCGGGGGGACTCCTTGGGGATACATGTATCCCAGAATGCTATCGAACGACCGGTTCTCCAACATCAGAACCACGACATGATCAAACGTGTCGATGCCCTCCACGCCGTCCCACGGAACCAGCACTCCACTGTAGCGTGTCAGCGTCCCGTCCGCAGAAGACGACACACCCACCCGAATATCGATCTTCGACGGCGCATTCCCGGGACCGGTCATGATGCCGGCAGCCGCAATCCAATTGGGCACATCGGGCAGGCCCGGAGTGCGCCCCGACAGAGAGAACGCAGAATAGTTTCTTCCCGGTACCGAACCTGCGGCGTCCCACCCACCAGTAACGCTATAGCTTGTTCCTTGATAGGTGAGCGTGCCATTCATAGCGCCGTTGTCGGCCGCGTTGAGGTTCAGCGTCACGGTGAAGTCAGGAGTTGCAAGCTTCCATGTAGACATCTCGAGTTCTCCTCTTGTATGGTGGCCGAATTTTCTGCGTCCTAGACGATCCCCTCGATCAAGCCGGAACTAACACTCCTTCATAGTGCTTGAGGCTCCCATCCGATGACGACGAGACGTCCGCCTGAATGTTGATTTGCGTCGGCGCAGCGCCGGGACCCGCCATAATTCCACTCGCCGAAATCCAATTCGGCACGTCCGGCAGGCTGGGCGTGCGCCCCGACACCGACAATGCAGAATAGTTTCTTCCTGGCACCGAACCCGCCGCGTCCCAGCCCCCGGCAACGTTGTAGCTTGCTCCTGCATAAGTGAGAGCGCCGTTCAAGGCGCCGTTGTCTGCGGCGTTGAGGTCCAACGCCATAGTGTGGTCCGAGCTTGCAAGCTTCCAATGAGCCATCTTGTGCCTCCTTAGTACAGAAAGGGCGATCACGCGTACTTACTAAGCCCGCAACTGTTATCACCTTCAGATCACCCTGTCAATGAGAAAACAGGAGCTGGGCACGAAATCCGAACATAGTCCGCGGCTGGGACCAACTCCGGGTCCGGCTTCGGAGGACCATGATGAGGCTGCTACATTTCTCCGCGTCCTCCCGCGGGAAATGGGGATTTCCCTCAAGAGGCGGGTGGCCCAGGCTTTTGATCTCGCTGGCATCACCAACGCGGTGGGGTTCCCCGTCCTTCGCGTTCTTGGCGAAGGGCGGGTACCACGACCGCATACGCAACGGGGTCTGTGCAGAACGGACAAAAGTTGCGTCGGCAGCATCGCTACCCGCCCTCGCAAAAAACGCAAGGACAGGCCACCCTCGAGCCCAACTTCCGGCCGCCATTCGAACGCATCAGTGACCCACAGATTCCTCTGACGAGGCTAAAAAAAATGGAGGAGCTGTCGATTTTCGGTCTGCCGAACGACTATCTGATAACAGGACGATGAGCTACGGCTCTGAGTCACAGGAAACAAGGAGGAATGGATGAAATACATCTGCTTGGGATACCCCGAGCCAGGAAAATTCGAAGGGATGACCGAGGACGAGCGACACGCAACGTTCGACGAATGCTTTGAGTACAACGACCATCTGCGCGCCAACGGACATCTTGTCGCCGAAGTACCTCTTCAGCCTCCGGAGACCGCGTTGACCCTGTACTGGAAAAACGGCAAAGTCGCGACGACTGACGGCCCCTATGCGGAAACCAAGGAACAGCTTGGCGGCATTCAGATCCTTGAGGCGCGAGACCTCAATCATGCCGTTCAGCTTGTCTCACAGCAACCAGGCTTTAAGTATGGACTTGGACCGATTGAGATACGGCCGGTTATGGATTTGAGCGAAATCATAAAAGAGAGCGAGCAGCGGCGACGGCGAAAGGATACCTCGCGATGAGGGCGGCAAGAATGATGAGGGAAAGAATGATCAGTATCATGGCCGAGGCTGGCCTGGCGGGTGGATTGTCGGCTACACGGAAGCGATCACGAAGCTGAGCGTCCTTGGACCGGCGGGAGTGGCCGAGAGCACAACCCGAAATCAGCCGACCAGTTGACATTAGGCCTATAATAAAAATTGGACTATAGCTCAGCGTGGCTGTAGACAGTTGTTCTTTCACTAAGCTCTTTGAAAACTCATTTTGCGTGATTTTTGTAAATTGCAACTGTTTGATTCTAAAGGTGAGCACCCAAGAGGCATCTCGTAACTCCCTTTTTATGTAGAGTTTGAAAGTAAGTCATTTAGAATTAATGCCTTAGCGCAAATTGGGGGGGTACCCAAATCTTCCAAACCCGAACCCGCAGGCTATCCATCGGCCAGTCTAAATAATGCGTCTTCCATTCTCCGAGCCTTCGTGATTTCGCGCCGCCGCTTTCTGCAAACTGGTTCGCTCGCTGCCGGCGCTAGCATAGCTTTGCCCACGCTGGCCCACGCGGCCGAAGGTGATCAGTCTCTCCCGCCAGCCATCGCCGCGCTTCGCACGCTGCGCGGAGAAGCCAAGCCCATCACCGTCGAAGAGCGCGCCGGACGCCAGGAAAAGGCTCGCAGATTGATGCGCGAGAATAACCTGTCCGCTATCCTGCTCACCCCGGGCACATCCCTTGCCTACTTCACCGGCATACGCTGGGAGGGTGGAGAACGCCTCTTTGCCATGGTGTTACCCGCCAAGGGCGAAGCGTTTTGCGTGTCTCCGGCGTTCGAGGAGGGCCGGGCGCGCGAACAGATCGCCCAATCGCCCGATGGCAGCAAGCCCGACCTCCGCGTCTGGCAGGAAGACGAGAGCCCCTACGTCCGTGTCGCGCAAGGGCTCAGCGACCGCGGCATCGACAGCGGAACTGTCGGCGTCGAGGAGACGGTAAAGTTTGTCTTCAGCGACAACCTGCGGAAAGCCGCAGCCAGCGCGACGTTCACCAGTGCGACTCCGGTCACCGCCGGCTGCCGCATGATCAAGAGCCGGCATGAAATCGAGCTGATGCGGCTGGCATCGAAGGTCACGCTCGCCGCCTACGAGGCAACCTACCGTTCAACGAGAGTGGGCATGACGCAGCGCGATGTCGAAGACATGCTCGAAGCGGCGCACCGCAAACTGGGATTCGACGGCGGCGCCGATGTACAGGTGGGCGAGTTTTCCGCTTTCCCCCATGGATCAGTCAAGCCGCAGGGCATTCGGGAAAGCACGATCGTGCTGATCGACGGTGGCTGCTCGGTGGAAGGCTATGCGTCCGATATCACGCGCACCTTTGTACTCGGCAAAGCCAGCGACAAAATGAAACAGGTGTTCGACATCGTACATCGAGCCCAGAGCGCCGCATTGGCATCCGCGAAGCCCGGAGTGGAAGCCGGCTCCGTGGACGCCGCCGCACGCAAAGTCATCACCGACGCAGGCTACGGCCCCGATTACAAATTCTTCACGCATCGCCTGGGACACGGAATGGGCATGGACGGCCATGAGTGGCCATATCTGGTGCGTGGCAACTCGACGAAACTCCAGCCTGAGATGACCTTCAGCGATGAACCGGGCATTTACATCCGCGGAGAATTCGGCATCCGTCTGGAGGACGACATGCACATCACGGAAGGCGGAGCAGAATTGTTCACTCCGCAAAGCCCGGCACTGGAGGAGCCGTTCGGAAGGGTCTAGGACTCGGACTCACTGTTTCAGCGGGACACTGTAATGGGAAGCAACCACTTGCCAGGCGCCCCCAACCTTCATCCAAACGTCGGTGAGCCGGTCGTGATACTCGTATGGCTTGCCGTTGGACTGTCCCCTCTCGTGATACGCCCCGGTCACCACTGCGATGCTGCCATGCAACCGCACCCGGAGGTCCGACAATTTGGCTACTTCCACCCGAACCGAGGAATCGGCACTGTGCGTAATATAACCCGCTTTGCTATAGGTGTTGCCATCCTCAACCGTAATCACGAAATCCTCGGCCAGGAGCGAAGACAGAAGATCGATCTTCCGGTCCTTGTAGGCTGCGGTCCATTTTTCCTCCAGCTTGCGGACTTGTGAAGCAGCGCCTGCCGGTTCTTGCGCAGCCAAACCAATCGTCAGACAAACGAGCAAGCCGAAAGTCAGCGATGACGCGATGCGGATTCCCATGAGGTCTATGTCATATCAAACTGGTCAGCGTTGACAAGTTCCTACTATGGCCCCTCCGGGAGCTGTGGAGGCAGAGGCGCGCAGTTTCCCGAAGCTCACCCCACCACCCATTCCCGCATGCGGCGCAGCAGCGAGGCTGGCGCTTCCGCCTCCAGTACCACCAACCCGTCCTGATACTGGCGGGAATAGATACGGGCGCCGGCCTGCAACTGGGCCAGCATCTTGCCTTCTTTTTGCGGGATGCGCAGCCGAACGCGGCTAGGCCGGTCTTCTTCGAGCAGCGCATCGACGCGATCTAGCAGAGTGCTTAATCCGATTCCTTTTGCCGCCGAGACGTGGATGGTCTGATCGTTGTCACGCAGATCGCTGTCACGTAACGATTCGCGCTGCTTTGGAAGCAACAGATCGATCTTGTTCATCACTCGCAGTCGCGGCTTTTTGTCCGCTTCAAGTTCCTTGAGGACACTTTCCACTTGCGCGTCCTGCTCGGCAGAGACCGGGCTGCTTGCATCCGAGACTTGCATGATTAGCGTTGCGCGTTGTACTTCTTCGAGCGTCGCGCGGAAGGCCGAAACCAGCGTATGCGGGAGATGCCGGATGAAACCCACTGTGTCGGAGAACAGAACTCTGCGTTTTGAGGGCAGGTCGGCGGCTCGGATGGTCGGATCGAGCGTGGCAAACATGCGCGACGATGCCACCACGTTCGACTTCGTCAGGGCGTTAAACAGCGTGGACTTTCCCGCGTTCGTATAGCCCACCAACGCCACCGTAGCCACCGGAACCGATTCTCGCCGTTGCCTCTGCTGCGCCCGGATTCGGCGCACATTTTCGATTTGTTGCTTGACGTGTCGGACGCGACGGTAAATCTTCCGCCGGTCGGTCTCCAGCTGAGTTTCGCCCGGTCCGCGAGTGCCGATGCCGCCGCCGAGTTGCGACATTTCCGCGCCGTGTCCCGCAAGCCGCGGAAGTAAATACTCGAGCTGGGCCAGTTCCACTTGCAACTGACCCTCACGAGTGCGGGCGTGCCGCGCGAAAATATCGAGAATGAGCTGCGTGCGATCGATGACGCGCGTGTGGACCACGCGCTCAATATTGCGCTGTTGCGAAGGCGAGAGGTCGTGATCGAACAGAATCACATCCGCGGAAACCGAGGCCGAAGCGCCCGCAATTTCCTCCAGCTTGCCTTTGCCGATCAGCGTGGCCGGATCCGGTCGATCGCGGCGCTGTGTAAATTCGCCGGCGATCTGCGCGCCCGCGCTCGTGGCCAGCGCCCGCAGCTCGTAGAGCGATTCCGCGGAGCTGAAATCCGGGGAATCCGCCGGCAGGGACGAGGACGAGGCGGCCACACTAGCGGCGTGATCCCGAGCCGCCTGCGCTCCCGGAGGCATGCCTAAAGAACTTGTTTTTCCTGCGCCGCGGCCCGCACGGCTTCTGGTGCGAAACTCCACCCCCACCAGGAACGCCCGTTCCTGCTGCTCCGATGGATTCAGCACCGCCTTGGGCTCTTTCCGCGAACTGCCGCGGCCGCTCAGTCTGGAGTCATCTCGGCGCAAGCAAACTCACTTCATCCTTCAGTGCCGGAAGCGGAACTCGGGACCGCCGCCTCTCCATGTGATGCCACCGCCGCCGGCTTCGAATCGATGTGGGTGTGGCCGCCGCGCGCGATGACGACCGTCGAAATCGCATGCTTGAAGATGAGCTGCTCCTGGTTGCTGGTTTCGAGGACCACCGAGTACTTGTCGAACGATCGGATACGGCCCGTCAGCTTCACGCCGCTGACCAGATAGATCGTAATATTGTGCCGTTCCTTGCGTGCCGTGTTGAGGAAGGAATCCTGAATGTTCTGTTGCGCCGGCTTGGCTTCCATTGCCGATCTCCTTTTTTACGGTTCGATGCTGCGCCGCGAGCATGCAGGGAAGGGCAATCGGCGGCAGCTCTCTTCCTATCGGCTCCTACAATACGGCCTTGTCCCGCGCTTTTCAACTTCCCGCTCAAAGTATTCTGTGACGCCGCCCTTGCGCATGGCAGCCCCACGGCGCATTCCCGTCCACCCCCAAGCATCGACCGGGTTTCATTTCCCGCGCCAGCCATCTACAATCGTCACTTCCAGACCAGAGTTTCAGAATAGGAGCTCCGACCTTGACCGATATCAACTTACCCACCGATCCCCAGACAAACCTTCTGATGCTGTTTCGTTGGTTGCATTTTGTCGGCGGCATAACCTGGCTCGGCCTCCTGTATTTCTTTAATCTGGTCAATGTTCCCTTCATGAAGGAACTTGATCCCGCCACCAAAGGCAAAATTCTGCCCAGCCTGATGTCGCGCGCGCTGTGGTGGTTTCGCTGGGGATCGGTGCTCACCGTGTTGATGGGCTTGGCGTACTGGGGAAACATCGTCGCCTCCGACGCCAGAAACGGCGGCGGATCATCCGGTGGTCCGATGGGAACTTTCTTTCTGATCTGGACCGTCGCCTGGGCGTTGATGTATGCCTGCGAGATTCCCGGTAAAGGCGCGCTCGACAAAGGGCCGGTGCTCACCGTGATCTACACCGTCATCGTGGGCGCGGCCTCGTGCCTGTTTCTGCGGCTCAATGATCATGGCTGGGAGAGCAATCGCCTGCTCGCCATCGGCATCGGCGGTGGGATGGGTTGGGTGATGATGCTGAACGTCTGGGGAGTGATCTGGCGCGCGCAGAAGAAAATCATTAAGTGGACGGCCGACAACGCGGCCAATGGCACACCGATGCCGGACAAAGCAAAATATCTGGCCCGGCATGCATTTCTCACTTCACGCGCGAACTTTGTGTTGTCGTTCCCCATGCTGTTCTTGATGGGAGCCGCGAGTCACTATCCGATGTTTGGGAAGTAGAAGAGCGACTAACACAGAGGGCACAGGGGAACTCAGAGGAAATCAAAAGCCTATCTCTGTGTCTCCCGTGGTTAAGATTTCGCTTGGGTTGCCAGCGTCCATGGTTTGCCGTCGAAATGCGCGGGCAACGCGAGGCCAAACAGTTTCAGGATCGTCGGCGCCACATCCACAATCGCAGGCTTTTCTTCGATGAACTTGTGACTTGAAAACAGAACCCCAGGAACAAGCCTCGGGTCGATGCAGTGGTCGCCACTCCAAGCTTTGATATTGTCTTCGAAAACCTGCCCAGTCACCTTGCCCATCACCGAATCCCACGAGGCCCGATACCCCGCGCCATAGCCAACAATCAGGTCAGGCGAATTCTCGGTGTAAGGCCCGCGATAAACGTTGTCCGCAATAAACACGCCGGTGATCCCAACTGTGCCCGATGCCGGATCGAACAGCCCATTCAACTTTTTTTGCAGCTCGTCTTTCAACGCCTCGGCTTCCGCCGGATCCACAACTCCCTGCTTCTCGCGACCCTTAATATTCAGATAAAGTCCGTTAAGACCCATGGTGTAAGCGCGGGTGCGCGACCAATCCACGTCCTCGAACCAGTCGCCGCTCTCGGTCTTGCCATCCTTCAGCGCGAGGTATCCGTTCTGATGCAGCCACGCATTCAGGTTCATGCAGCGCGCAAACGACTTGAATCCGTGATCGGAGATCACCATCAGCAGCGTGTCGTCGTCAATTTTTTCCGTCACGCGCCCAATGAGGCGATCCATGCGCTCGTACAGATCCTGAATCACCGGAGGATGCTGGCTGTGCGGCACATCGCGCGCCGCCGGATGGTCTTCTTCCAGATAACGCCAGAACATGTGCTGCACGCGGTCGGTGGTATCGAAAACGCAGGTGCAGAGCCCCTGCTTCGTTTTCTCCAGCGCATCAAAGAGCATTCGCTCACGATCTTCGTGATTGCCGTAAGCCTGCGCCAGAAAGGCATCGTCATCCAGCACGTGCTCGTTGAGCGCCCACGTGTCCTCCGCCAAGCCGAGCGTTGCGTATGGGCCAAAGAGTTTGGCCAAATAAATGGAATAAGTCACCGGGTGCGAGATCGGAAGGTCGGGATGCCCAGGATCGATATTCACCGGCGTGACATAAACTTCAACCTCCGGCGAGAGTTCCTTGAGATAAAACCGGCAGATGCCGTGTGCCGTGAAGCCCACGCCCGCCTTGAATTCGGCGGGAATCCACTCCGAGTACTGCCCGATCTTCAACGTGAACTTTTCAGAACCAAACACGAAGCGCGCCGATTTTGATCCTAGCTCTGGGCGGATTTCGAAAGCCGCGCGGAGTTCGCCGGCCTTCTCCACCAGCGGATTGTCCGGCCCCGGAACATAGGACCGGCAAACACCGTTCTTGCGCTCGATGCGTACGCGCACACCACCTTCGCGAAACTTGTCGCTTGAGGCGCGAGTCGTACACAGGCAAAACGTGCCCTGGCTGCCCTTCAGGTCGGGCACACACATCCCGGAAAGCAGCACGCCCTGAAACTTTTCTGGCGGAAACGTGACGGGGACGCGAATCACGGAACTGAAAATACCAGCGTTGCCCAGCCAGTGCCAGAACGGCGTGCCTTTGCGCATCGCCTTGATTTCTGTTTTGCCGAAGGGAATGGAATACTTCCCAATCTTGATGTGCCGCTTGGGCCCCTTGATTTCAGCCGACGAAAGATAAGGGAGATAGTTGCTGGTATCGCGCGCCAGAAAATCGTAAATGTTGTGCTTGCCTGGATTCACGCCAGTCATGAACGTCGACCAGGCCACCGGAGAAATCGCCGGAAACGTGGTCCGCAGCTTGCTGAAGGTTCCTTTGTCGCGCAACTTCGCCAGATTCGGCAGCCGACCTTCGCTCATAAATCGATCGGTTAGATCCGGATCCATACCGTCGAATCCCACAATCACCGCTCGCTCAAACGTCGCTTTTCCGTATGCATTCCGCCGCCGGATGAAACGGAACAACTGGCGGAATGGCCACGTCATCAATGCGTAGAACGAATAAAGGAACGCAACAAAGATCGCCCAGAACGACGACAGCACCGCGAATCCCGCGCCCGGACCGGCGTAGGCATGCGCAAGCGAAGGCAGGAAAATGAGAGCTATCAGCAAGAGCCGTGTGGCGCGGGCACTCTTGCCCGCGAAAAGCTGGCGGTCGCGATGGAGCGACGGGCAACGACGCTCGTTCCGAGATTTGATAGCCGATGCAAGCATGCGGACAAGAGTGTCCGCGCCACATAATCTCTTCATATCTTGATCCCCAATACTTCCTTGAAAATAAATCCTGCCACCATCGACAAGATGAAGAACAGCCAAATCCAGTTCATACCATAGCCCGCGACCTCGATGTTGCGATCCGGGTAATTGATCGAAATCGACTCGATCGGACTATTCTCCGGCAGCGCCGGTTCTGCCGACGAGAACATACGCTCCCAGAAGTGCCCACGCAACCGGATCGTCGAAATTCGCGGCAGGCCGCTTCCCACGCATACGGCCTTCGTGGCGCTCTGGCCGGCAGCTGAAACCTTCACTTCGTATTTTCCTTCTTTTGCTCCGACCAGTCGCCACACAATCTCATTATCCGCCGGAACGTGCACTGGAGGCGCGGTCATCGTGATCTCGGGCGGAAGATCGAGCGTGACATCAATCAGCGCGTCGCTTCCGCTGTGGACAGTCAAGAGGAACGGCGCGTCTCGAGCGAGCGGCGTTGCCCCCAGATAACGATCGATTTGCACGATTAGTAAAGTAATCGGAATAATGACGTACAGCAGCGGCTTGAACGCAAGTTTCAGGTAATGCCCTGTACCGCGCAGGATCTTGCCGTAAGAGCCCATCACCACCGGAATCTGATCGCGATACAGGCGCACCGCCAGCAAATGGGCCTTCAGTTGATCCTTCGCAATGCCGATTGCTTTCTGATCCGACGTGTAGCCGAACAAGACGACCATCAGCAATCCAACGACCAGCGACACGACCACCACAATCGCCAGCGGACTCGTCAGCAGGGATAGATTGAATGCCGCGATTACCGCAGCATGAGAGGCGATCGCCGGCGGATTGGAGAGAACAGTCAAGCTACTCGATGTATCCTAATCCGCGCAGCCGTTTCTGAATTTCTTCTTTCGACGTGCTGCTCTCATCCGGCAGGATTTTCTTCGTTTCTTTCTCCAGCATGTGGATCACGAATTCGTCGATCGATTCATATCCCGCGGCATCCGAACACTGCTTGACCTTCTCCAGCAGCTCGCCTTCGATCTTCACTTTGTGTGAACCAAACATGATTTCTCCCGTTTGCAAGCCCAGCGGCTCAGTGGCCCCCAAAAGGGGCATCTGATTTCGAAGATTTGCGGCATCGCTAAAGCGATGCCCTGATACGAATCATTCGTCCACCCTTGGACTCGATGTTATTACCTAACGCGGCTGAAATACCGACTGCCCCATCATATCCTTCGTTTTTGCAATTCCGAATTCAGACAGAATGGTGGGCGCGATATCGGTCAGCGCGGGGGCTTGCGCTTCAATCTTGCGATTGCTCAACAGCACTCCCGGCACTTTCGTGAAGTCCATGCAGTGATCGCCGCTCCACGCATTCGTGTTGTCCTCGAGCACGTCCGCCGGAAACGCGCCCAGAATCGTTTTCCATCCTGAACGATACCCGCGGTTATACCCGACGAGCGCATCTGGACCCGATTGCGCGTACGGGCCTTGATAGACTTCGATGGCCAGATCGATCCGCGTAATCACCTGAGAACCGTCCTTCGGATCGCGAATCTCCAAAAACTTCTGCCGGATCTCCCGCAGCAACACGTCGGCCTGAGCGGGATCGACAACGCCCTCACGCTCGCGTCCGCGCACATTCAGATAGAGTCCGTTAATCCCCAACCCGTAAGCCCGCGTGCGGCTCCAATCCACATCGGCAAAGGGCTCGCTCGAATCCCCACTGGCGCCGGCTTTCCGAGTGATGTAGCCATTGTTCAACAACCAAGTATTGAGATTGAAGGAGCGCCTGTAGGGAGCAAATCCATGGTCCGAAAGGACGAGCAGCGTCGTATTGTCATCGACCCTCGGCATCACCTCGCCAAGCACCTGATCAATCTGCTCGTAAAATTCCTCGAGCGATGACCCGTACTGAGCAGCGAGCGCAGCGTCGTATGCCGGATGCGAAGGATCGGTCAGCCGCCACATCATGTGCGCATTCAGATCTAGGCTGGAAAAATAAAAGAAGAACAGTCCCTGGTGAAATTTCGGAAACTCGACATCGAAAGCGCGCCGATGTTCGGCGAGAACCGTGCGCGCTTGTTCCAGATACTCTTTATCGTCGAGCACACCGGCGGTGAGCGCCTTCGTGTCTTCGGCAATGCCTTGCGTGTGGAATTCGCCGGTCTGTTTCGCCAGGTCGCGCGAGTAATTCGTTGGCGTCGAGATGGGCAGAGCGGGATTTGACGGGTCAATATTGATTGGCGATACGTAAAGTTGAAACCGCGGATGCGTCTGCTTGAGATAAAAGCGGCAGATCCCCTTCACAGTGCCGATAAACGGCATGAGCCGAAATTCTACCGGAACCCATCCACTCCATTCGCCTTCTTTCAAGACAAACTGCCGATCCTCGAGGCCAATGCGCGCCACCGGTTCCAACGGATCCACGTCCACCGTGAAAGGCCCGGTCGAGGGAGGCGAGTTCCTGCGAAACGAGTTATCGGGGCCAATCAGATTGGCCGCCACCCGATTGTTCTTCACCTCGACCTGAACTATTTCTCCGCCTTCAAGGGCTCCGACCGCAGCTGTAGGATCATCGGTGTAGAAAGTGAATGTGCCATACGTGCCGCGCAAATCGGGCGTGCCCATGCCGGAGAGAGTCTTCCCCTTCGCGACTATTGGAGGAAAATTCGCTGGGATGCGGTAAACGTAGTTGGGCACGCTGTGTTCGTCCAGAATCTCCCAGAAGGCCTTGCCGTGCCGCAACTGTTCCGCCGAGCCACTGCCCAGCGGGACCACCCAACTCCCGACGTGAAGATTATGTTTTGGGCCTTCTACCCGCGACGTCGAAAAATAGAGCTGAAAAGTTTTCGGATCGCGGTGGATGAAGTCGAAGATTCCGTGCCCGCCGGCATTCATGCCTGTGATCAGGTTCGACCACGCCACCGGGCTTTGCGGCGGGATGCTTGTCGTCAACCGCCGGAAAGATCCCTGCTCGGCCAGCCGGGCAAAGTTCGGCAATTTGCCCTCCGCCATGAACTTCGTGAGCAGGTCGGGGTCGAGCCCGTCGATACCAAGGATGATCAGCTTCCGGGAGCCAACCGCTCCGTCCCGCGCGTGATGGCAGGAGAGAAGTAGGCTCAAACTCGCGGCGCACAGAGCCAGCAGGCACACTAGCCGAAGACGTTTTCTGAAGGGCGCGGTCACTGAAAGTATGATCTGTAAGTATGATCTGCAAATATGGTCCAGCTTCACGGAGGCGGCATCGAGCCTTCTGGCTAGCGATGGACGGTGATCACGATATCACCACAAGACTGGAACTCCCGAGGAGCGGGTATATAGATTGTACTTTACACTTACAGTCATGATTCGAAAAGTCGTCGCCGGCGTGAGTCTGATCTTTCTTAGTCTTAGTTTCTCTTTCGCCGCAGCCGCATCGAAACCCAACCTGGTGCTGATCACCCTCGACTCCATCCGCGCCGACCGCATGGGCTTCCTCGGCGCCAAGGGCGCACTAACTCCCAACCTCGATCGTCTCGCCGGGAAATGCATCGTGTTCGAACACGCCTACGCCCAGGCGCCCGCCAGCGTTGTTTCGCACGCCACCATTCTTTCCGGAGCCTACCCTCAGAGCGTCGGCATGAGCGCGATTGGCGGTGCGCTGCCATCGTCGCTGCTTTATCTGCCGGACTTGCTGAAGAAGCAGGGGTATCGGACGGCCGCTTTTGTTGGCTCCATTGATCTCGACCCGCGGAACGGGCTGGCACAGGGCTTCGACCGCGGCTTCCAGACATACGACGCCGGTTTTCGGCCTGCGATCCCCGGCGACTCCCGTCCTCCCGTAACCGAGCGCCGCGGCGACCAAGTTGTCGCGCGTGCCATCGCTTGGCTGGATCGCAACGCGCAAGAACAAGGGCAAGGGCAGTTTTTTCTGTGGGTTCATATCAGCGATGCACGCGCACCCAACACGTCATACAACTCAGCCATCAGCGTGGCCGATGCCGCCATCGGCAAATTAATCGGCGCTTTGCAACAGCGGAAAATCTACGGCAACACTGCGGTGATCGTCGTCGCCGACCACGGCGAGAGTCTGGGCGCGCACGGTGAAGAGGGGCACGGTGTCTTTCTCTACGATGAAACAATTCATGTCCCTCTGCTCATAAAATTATCGGCAAGCCAGCCGTCCGCGAAACCGGCAACAATCCGAGTCGCGGCTAAGGTAAGGCTCGTGGACATCGCTCCTACGTTGCTTGAAATCGCCGCGACCCCAGTTCCGTCGCAAATGCCGGGACAGT
>Ga0209648_10001324_pt1 | contig 19897 bp, 12 predicted proteins | sample GraSoi2013_115cm_FD_185830 | JGI IMG/M metagenome (GOLD analysis project Ga0209648, IMG submission 185830) | Grasslands soil microbial communities from the Angelo Coastal Reserve, California, USA - Sample 9_17_2013_115cm (SPAdes) (version 2) | ecosystem: Environmental > Terrestrial > Soil >...
ATTTTGGTCAACTCAATCGTCTGACGCGACCTTGTCAAAGAAAGAGTAACGCAGGCTGTCGGAGTCCGCGTACCACCGGCCCGGTCCCTTGTCGGCTGCGAGCGTTGCCGCCCACAGCGCGTCGGTGCAGTCGCGGCGGTGCATCGACAGGTCGAAGCCGCTAGAGAAGAACAGCTCCGACCATTCCCACCAGGTGCCGAGCTTCTTGACCCCGCGCAACAGGTCGTATTGATCGATCAGCGCCGGCGCCATGTCCGACGTCACCGATCCGAATACCAGCCCCGTCTTGACCACGCGGTTCAACTCGCGAACCGCGCGCACCACCTGTTTTTCCGCGACATGGCACAGGCTGGTCTCGAACACGAAATCGAATTCGCCGTCCTTGAACGGCATGTCGACGATCGACCCACACCGGTTGAACTTCGCCAGCGCCTTCGGCGTCTTGGCATGGATCGCGCGGTTGTTCTCGATGCCCCACGCGTCGATCCCGCGATCGCGCAGCGCGCCTACCAGCTCCCCGCTGGCGGAGCCTGCCACCAACAACTTGTAACCCTTCACCCTGTTCCAGACGATCCTGATGAGATCGGTCAGGTATGCGGGATCGGTAAACTGGCTCCAGACCTCATGATAGGGACCGAGCCCGCGATAATTCTCGAAATAGCCGCGGTCGATCTTGTCGGAGAGCGGCTTTTCGCCGCCGCGGGCGCGGCGCAACCGCATCATCTCGGTGAGAATGATGTCGGTAGCGGCATCGGAGGAATCCAGCAGTCCGTTCAGCGTCGAATCGAACAAATAGTCGCCGACCACGACCAGGCCGGGATGCTGCTTCGGCTCGGGCCGGTGATTGGTCATGACGTCGCGCGCCGGCAAACCGCCGGGCAGTGCATTCACCGACGACAGCCAGCGATGGGTCTTGCCTTCGAGGAAATGGTCGCGCGCGTTGCCGAGCGAAGCCGGCAGCGATTTTAGGGCGGCGTCGATCAGTTCCTGGTCGCTGAGATTGGCGAAGGCCAGCGCGTCGGAACCGGCGATCAGCCAGTTCAGCACACCGTGTCTGCCGACGTCGTGACGCGCGCCCTCATTGTAGACGCAGCAGCCGCCGAACGCTTCCGACATGAACCAGGCGCCCGGGATCCTTTCGCCCCAGAACGGCTCGTCGAACAGGATCGAGACCCGCAGATAATGCGCCGGGCGGTCGAAATAGGCGACGTGCTTGACCATCGATTTGCGCAGCTGCTCGCCGTCCCACCGCATGGTCGCGAGCCAGGAGTGCGGCAGGCACATCAACACGAGATCGAAATCCCTGGTCTCCGGTCCCTTGCCGTTCATCATGTTGAGCTGATAGCGGCCCGAATCGGTCTTGCCGACCTTGAGCACCCGGTGATTGAGCTGGATATCGGCATCGACTTCGGACTGCAGGCAATCGATCAACTGCTCGTTGCCGTTCTGGATCGAATATAGGCCGATATAGCCCTCGACATCCATCACGAAGTTCTTCAAGGCATTGAGCCCGTTGGTGTTGTGGGGCTCGGTGGCGAGATCGGACCGCGCCATCACCTTGAAGAAACGTTTTGCGATTGCGTCGTCGACTTCCTTGTCGAGCAGCTCTTCGGCGGTGATGTAGGCCCAGGGATGCTCGTTGTCGTGCGCGCCGACGCCTTCGTAATATTCGATCGGCGACACCATCTCGGTGCAGCGCTTGCGGAACGCCTCGATCGCGTCCGCGGTCTTGGCGCCGTATTTGCGGCGCATGCCCGGCACGTCGTTCAAGAGTTCGCCGTCGAGCTGGACCTGCTCGGCGTCCATCGGAATGGTCTGCAGGCCGAAATGCTGGATCAGTTCGCGCAACGGATCGGGGCCGGTCATCGAGTAATCGTAGATCTCGGCGACGCCGGCCTCATACATCGCGGGCGCAGAATCGAATTTGCGCGTCAGAATCTTGCCGCCGAGACGGTCGGACGCCTCAAAGATGGTGACGCGGCAAAGCTCGCCCAGCTTTCTTTTGAGATACCAGGCACTCATCAGGCCACCTGGCCCGCCGCCAACGATTGCAAGATCCAACATGTGTTTTCCGTGATTCCCCGAAATCCCCCGTCAGGGCATCCGGTCTAAGGACCCTACCAAAAGCGCTTTCGAGCCTGAAGGAAAGATGAACAAAGTTGGTTCGTGCGTTGCAGCAAGCAAACAGGCCGCAAAACGGCCGGGTTTTGCCGGCGTTTTCTTTCGAATACCGTAAATCTACGGGGCTTTACTCCGCCCGGCGGCAGCGCCAGCGGTTCCATCTCGGCCGCGACCGGCACGATGGGTCGCCTGCTCTTCGCGCTTATCGAGAATCAGCTTGTCGCGCTTGACTGCGGCTCTCTCGAATATTGGCTAGCGAGGCGCCGAGAGCCTGTCGGCGATCCCATCGAAACCTTCACGCTGACCATCGAAGCGTCGTCGCGCCCCCCCCCAAAAAGATAAAAACCACCGGCAGGGCATTGCCGGTGGTTTTGGAGGTTTATCATAAAGTAGGTGTTCGTCTCCCCGAGACAACGCCGCCAAACCAGCTTGCCGGCTACTCATGCAAATTATACCGAAAAATTACTTAAGTAAATAAGGTTTTTGACTAATCATATCGTTTTTATGCGCGGCGCGCCGTCCCCGGGGCAAACTTCCTCAAAACAAGTGCGCGCCGGCGGTGACGCGCTGGCAGGGTCGAACCGCAGAGCGCGGCACATGAAAAACCCCGGACCGTTTCGGTCCGGGGTTCTGGTGTCGATTCTGTCGGACGATCGGGATCAGAAGTTACGCTGAGCGCGAACGTTGAAGGACACGGTGTCCTGGTTCTTGAACTCGTAGGTGGCCGTCGGCTTGGGGGCAGACGGGGTCAACGTGGCGGCGCCGGTGAACTTCTGATCGAGGTGGGTCCACATGGCTTCGGCCGAGAACGTCAGGTTCTTGACCGGAGTCCAGCGGGTGATCACACCAAGCTGAGATATGTTGTAGTCCGGGTTGCAGCTGAAATCCGCGGAAGTATTCGCGGCCGTCAGCTTGTTGCTGGAGATGTAATTCGCGCAGTACTGGCCCTTGGCCGTGGTGATATCGGTGGCGCTGCCGTTATATCGCACCGCCGACCAGCTGCCGAACAAGCTGGACGACCAGTATGGATCCCAGTTGTGGTTGAACGCACCGCGGACACCATAGGCCGTGGTCAGCTTGAGATCGCCGGTACCGCCGAAAATGGCCGGAAGATACACGGCATCCGTGGTCGCACCGAAGCCAAGGCTCTGGTAGGCGCGATTGCTGCCGCTGAACATCGCGAAGCTCGGCGACGCGCCGCTGGTGGCGATCACGTTCTTGGTGTCGCCCTTGGCGAAGGACGCGTCCACCTTGATATCGTCGCCCGCGCCGGTCGGGATATTCTTGATGTTCAAGGCCGCCATCACCGAACCGCCCCATTTGGTCTCGGGGTGGCCAGAGATTTCCGACAGATTGGTCGGTGCCGCGGTGGTGGCGGTCAGGATGTTGTAAGAAGCGTCAACTTCATGCGCAGCGGCCGAAATCTGGAACAGGCCCCAGGCTTGGTCGATGCGGATGTTGCCGACGACATCGGGAGAATGCACACCGGCATAGGCGTTGCCGGTGGTACCCACGGCGTTGAGGCCGGTCGAGAGGTCGTAGACGGAGGTGCGGTTGAACACCGTCGGATCATCGAGGCCGATGGTGCCGGACACGCCGTTGCCGAACTGGGCGGTGTACTGAATGTTGTTCACGCCGGTGACGGTGTCATGACCGCCGAGCAGGTTCGAGCTGTTGTTGCCCGGGTAACCGTGCCAGGGCGTCGCATAGGCCGAAGCCGACTTACCGAAGGTGAAGCCCGCGAACTGCAGGAACACGAACTCGACCGCGGTGTAGCCGCCGCCGGCGGAGTTCAAGAGGTTGCCGTTGTTGCCGAGATTCGTCGCGAGCGCGTTGGGGTTGAACGATCCGCCACCCAGCGTATCAAACTGAAAATCGGCCTGACCGAAGGTACGAACCACGCCATATTCGGTGGCCGTGCGCGTGTCGACGGTAAGCGCGAGCCGCGAGCGGGTAATGAAATAGTCCCGGTAGCGATTCATCTGACCGGGATCACCATTCCAAGCCGGCTGATCCTGGGTGCCTGCGCCGTTGAACGTGGTGTCGACGCGCAGATAGCCACCCAGCTTGATGCAGGTGTCGGTGCCCGGGATGTAGAAGAAACCTGCACCGTACAGGGAGCAGATCCTCACATATTCGATCGCCTTGGCCTTGACGGGAAGATCGGCCGCCTGTGCCCCGCTCATGGCGAGCAGAGCCGCCGCTGAGCCGAGAACAAGGCTCTTAATCGTCTTCATTGTTAACCCTCCAAAATTGCTTCTGTCAGGGAGGCTCCAGATCCGCGTGGGTGTCTGCACACCTTGAGGACTGGCTCCCTGTTCCGTTGAAAACCGCTCAGTCGTTCTGCGCCTTCGGATCACCCGCATGACGCGCGGGACTTGAGCGAACTACCTAACGGGACGATCCAGGACCCCCCAGCCGTCGTGGTGAATATGCATGCATCACTTTTTTAATCAAAATACTTTATTAACTCAGATATCGATTGATCGTCCGATGTATCTTTTCTGCAACGGCGCCCGGCCGGGTGCTTCCGGATCCGCGGCGGGCTAGATTATTGAGTTAATCAGCAATCTTTTTTGCTTGTTTCGCAAAAGAATCCGATCAAGATGGGCTATGGGAGCAAACAGCAAGAGGAGCGTGGGTCCACCGGGTCCGGCGAAACGCGCAAGCTCGGGCGGCACCACCAACAAGAATCAGGACCTGATCCGGCGATTCACCTGGGTGATCGCCTCCATGAGCGTGCACCTTGAAGAGCTGCGTTACTTCTGGGGCAAAGCGCTTGGAATCAGCGGTCCGCAGTGGATGCTTCTGATGGCGCTCGCCGAAATCGACCAAGACGATGGCGTGCCCGTCAACGTCGTGTCGAAAAAGCTGCACGTTGATTCGTCGTTCGTCACGACGCAGTCGAAAATGCTCGAAAAGAAGGGCTTCATACGGCGAAAAACCTCGACCGAGGACGCCAGGATTGTGCAGATGTCCCTGACCGACAAGGCTTACAAGCATCTGGCAAATCTGGCCTCGCAACAGGAAGCCTTGAACCAGTTTATCTTCGCGGAATTCGACGACCGCGAACTAGCCGAACTCACCGATAGACTAGCAGCGCTGCAGAACCGCTTTGAGAAGGCCTGCCTGAAGGTGGTCCTGGACATCTGAGTTTCGAGCGCCGACCGCCAGTTCGAAAAGCAGCAAGATTTGGTGGCACGACGCGCGAGCGGCGCCGTGATTCGAGCCCCGGGGCCACCCTCGATCTAATGCGTCTCGATTTCGAGGCGGGACGCGATCCAATCAAAGATGAATTCATTGGCAAGCGTCGGGTTGTCGGCATGCCCTTGTGCCGACGCGGTTTCCTCGCTGGTGAAGATCTTCAGCGTCACGTCCCGGCCGTCTGCGTTCAGCCCGTCGTACAATTCATTGACGCGGTCCGCCGCAAGCCAGCCGAGCTCGCCCGCAGAAATCAAGACCGGGCATTTGATGTTTCGCGCAGCCCTGGAGAAGATCGGTCTTGCGGCAACCTGCGGATCCCGCGGCGCGACGCGATCCCTCAGGAACGCTCGTTCATGGATATCCCAGATGCCGCCATCACAGACCGCGGCTGCAAAACGATCGTCAAACGCGATGCCCCGCGCCACAAAGGAAGAGCCCCATCCATCCGCGAGGATCGCGATTCGATGTTCGTCGACATCGTCTCGTTCGACCAGATAATCCATGATCTGTCCGATGGCCGCTTCCAGATCGGAACGGCCGACCACCTCATCGAATCGCGCACTTGCCCCTGCCCCCATGAGGTCGACCGCAAGCATCGACATCCCGCGATCGCTGGCATGACGCGCCACCTTGCTGAGGTATTCTTCCTTTCGTTGCCCGGGTTCGCCGATGCAGATGATGGTCGGTGCACGATTCAACGCGGCCGGGGCAGGCAGAAAGTAGCCCTCCAGCGGATAGTCGCTCAGCCAGGGAATCAGTACGACTTCACCGGCGGGCTTTCTGTGGCGAAGATACTTGCCGGCGCATTCGCGCATGCTCTCGATGGCGGCCAGGTGGTTGTGGTCGGCTCGATCAAAAGGGAACGCCGCCGCCTGATAGTAATTCAGGGCGCGCAGCCAGTTGCTCCTTGCGGTCGGCAAATTGCCTTTGCCGAGCGCGGCGTCGCCTCGGTCGTTGTTGGTATCGGCGATCTTCTTCCATTCGCTGTACCAGGAATTGTCGTCCGAAATGTCGATGCGGCCCGCCGTGACCCAGCATTCGGCGAGAGTGGAGCCTCCTTCCTGAGCCGCGGCAAGGAGCCTCAAGAATTCGATCGAAAGGTCTTCCCTTTCAGGCCTAAAGACCCCTTCCTGGACGTCGACCCTGAACCTCATACAGTGGATATTCAAAATATTATCCTGTCAGATAACTCTATCAGATAACCCGAGAGGCTTGGGTAGCGGAGCTTGCGCATAGCAGCCGGTCACTCGTTCCAGGCGGGCCAACCCCGCATGGTGTTTTATCTTTACACTGTAAAGATTATGGTAAGAGTCTTGACGTACACGGTCAAGACAAAGTTTTGCGACGCAACATCCACGGAAGGAGTGAAAGAGAAGAATTTCGCAGCATCGCGCGCATCGGCGCGCCGCTTTGTCTGTCGAACACGAATTATTGACGGGGACGTGTACGAAGAAAGGCATGGGACACAGCCGCGCCGGCGTAAGGGCGCAGACTCGGGACAAACGACTCCGTTGCTTTCAACTCTTGCAACCCTTGCAATCGGATCGCTATCAACCCACGCAAAAAAGCCGGCTGACGCCGGCTTTTCGCATTGTTATCCCTCAGTGCCGATCATTCTGCCGGCGGCAGCGCCAACGGCTCGACTTCGGGAGCCGCAGGCACGATGGTCGCCTGCTTCTCGCGCTCGTCGAGGATCAGCTTGTCGCGCTTGACCGCGACTTCGCGGATCTTGGCCATCGAGGCGCCGGTGCCTGCCGGGATCAGCCGGCCGACAATGACGTTCTCCTTGAGGCCCTCCAGCGGGTCCACCTTGCCGTTGACGGCGGCTTCGGTGAGCACGCGGGTGGTCTCCTGGAACGAGGCCGCCGAGAAGAACGAGCGGGTCTGCAGGCTCGCCTTGGTGATGCCGAGGAGAACCGGCGTTCCGGTGGCGGGCTTCTTGCCCTCCTCCTTGGCCTTGGCGTTGAGCTGGTCGAACTCGATCTTGTCGACCTGTTCGCCCGAGATCATGTCGGTCTCACCCTGGTCGGTGATCTCGACCTTCTGCAGCATCTGACGGACAATCACCTCGATGTGCTTGTCGTTGATCAAGACGCCCTGCAGCCGGTAGACCTCCTGGATTTCGTTGACCAGATAGGCCGCGAGCTCCTCGATGCCCTTGATCGCCAGGATGTCGTGCGGCGCCGGATTGCCTTCGACGATGAAATCGCCCTTTTCGACGATGTCGCCGTCCTGCAGGTGGATGTGCTTGCCCTTCGGGATCAGGTACTCGCGGGGCTCCTCGTTCTTGTCCATCGGCTCGATCGAGATGCGGCGCTTGTTCTTGTAGTCGCGGCCGAACCGGATGGTGCCCGAGATTTCCGCGATGATCGCCGCGTCCTTTGGCTTGCGGGCCTCGAACAATTCGGCGACCCGCGGCAGACCGCCGGTGATGTCACGGGTCTTGGCGCTCTCGGTCGAGATACGCGCCAGGATATCGCCGGGCTTCACCTTGGCGCCGACGTCGACCGACAGGATCGCGTCGACGGAGAGCATGTAGCGGGCCTCACCGCCACGCGCGAGCTTGAGGATCTTGCCGTCCTTGCCCTTGATGACGATGGCCGGACGCAAGTCTCCGCCGCCGCGCGTCGTGCGCCAGTCGATGACGACGCGCTTGGCGATACCGGTGGATTCGTCGAGCGTCTCCGAGATCGACTGCCCCTCGACCAGGTCCTCAAAGGCGATGGTGCCCTCGACTTCGGTCAGCACCGGCCGCGTGTAGGGGTCCCATTCGGCGATGCGCTGGCCGCGCTTGACCATATCGCCTTCGTCGACCCGCATCCGCGCGCCGTACTGAATGCGATGGGTCGCCCGCTCGGTGCCGTCGGCGTCGGTCACCGCGACCACCATGTTGCGTACCATGGCAATCAGATGGCCTTCGCTGTTCTTGGCGATCGCCTTGTTCTTGATCGTCACCTTGCCGTCGAAATTCGACTCGACGAACGACTGCTCGTTGATCTGCGCCGCGCCGCCGATGTGGAAGGTGCGCATCGTCAGCTGGGTGCCGGGTTCGCCGATCGATTGCGCGGCGATGACGCCGACCGCTTCGCCGTGGTTGACCGGCGTGCCGCGGGCGAGATCGCGGCCATAGCATTTGCCGCAGATGCCGTTGACGAGCTCGCAGGTCAGGGCCGAGCGGATCTTCACCTCCTGGATGCCGGCCTGCTGGATGGCGTCGACATGGGTCTCCTCCATCAGCGTGCCGCGCTTGACCACGACCTTGTTGGTCGCGGGATCGCGCAGGTCCTCGCCCGCGGTGCGGCCGAGAATGCGCGACGCCAGCGATGCGACCACCGTGCCGGCATCGATGATGGCGCGCATCTTGATGCCGAGCTTGGTGCCGCAATCATCGGCCGTGATGATGCAATCCTGCGCCACGTCGACCAGACGACGCGTCAGGTATCCGGAGTTCGCCGTCTTCAACGCGGTGTCCGCGAGACCCTTGCGGGCGCCGTGGGTCGAGTTGAAGTATTCGAGCACCGAGAGGCCTTCCTTGAAGTTGGAAATGATCGGCGTCTCGATGATCTCGCCCGAGGGCTTGGCCATCAGGCCGCGCATGCCGGCGAGCTGGCGCATCTGGTCCTGCGAACCGCGGGCGCCTGAGTTCGACATCATGAAGATCGAGTTGATCTGGGCCTCGCCGCCTTTCGGATTCTTCTTAACGGCGGAGATCTCGGTCATCATGTCTTCCGAGATCTTCTTGGTGCATTTCGACCAGGCATCCACGACCTTGTTGTACTTCTCGCCGTGGGTGATCAGGCCGTCATTGTACTGCTGCTCGAATTCCTTGGCGAGCGTGCGGGTGTCCTCGACGATCTTCCACTTCGACGCCGGCACCACCATGTCGTCCTTGCCGAAGGAAATGCCGGCCTTGAACGCATTGTAGAAGCCGAGCGCCATGATGCGGTCGCAGAAGATCACCGTCTCCTTCTGGCCGCAGTGGCGATAGACCTGGTCGATGACGCCGGAGATTTCCTTTTTCGTCATCAGCTTGTTGATGATGTCGAACGGCACCTTCGGCGACTTCGGCAGCACCTGGCCGAGCATGGCGCGGCCTGCCGTGGTTTCGAACCAGCGGGTAACCGGCTTGTTGTTCTCGTCGACGCCCTGCCAGCGATATTTGATCTTGGTGTGGAGGTGGATGACCTTGGAGTGCAAGGCATGCTCGATCTCGGCCATTTCGCCGTAGAGCTTGCCCTCGCCCGGCAGTCCCTCACGCAACACCGACAGATAATACAGGCCGAGCACGATATCCTGCGACGGCACGATGATCGGCTGACCATTGGCCGGATGCAGGATGTTGTTGGTCGACATCATCAGCACGCGCGCTTCCAGCTGCGCTTCCAGCGACAGCGGAACGTGCACGGCCATCTGGTCGCCGTCGAAATCGGCGTTGAACGCGGCGCAGACCAAAGGATGCAGCTGGATCGCCTTGCCCTCGATCAGGACCGGCTCGAACGCCTGGATGCCCAGGCGATGCAGCGTCGGCGCGCGGTTCAAGAGCACGGGATGCTCGCGGATCACCTCGTCCAAGATATCCCAGACCTCGGGACGCTCTTTTTCGACGAGCTTCTTGGCCTGCTTCACCGTGGTGGACAGACCCTTGGCGTCGAGCCGCGAATAGATGAACGGCTTGAACAATTCGAGCGCCATCTTCTTCGGCAGGCCGCACTGATGCAGCCGCAATTCGGGACCGACCACGATCACCGAACGCCCCGAATAGTCGACCCGCTTGCCGAGCAGGTTCTGGCGGAAGCGGCCTTGCTTGCCCTTCAGCATGTCGGCGAGCGACTTCAGCGGACGCTTGTTGGCGCCGGTGATGACGCGGCCGCGGCGGCCGTTGTCGAACAGGGCGTCGACGGCCTCCTGCAGCATCCGCTTTTCGTTGCGGATGATGATGTCGGGCGCGCGCAGCTCCATCAGCCGCTTCAGGCGGTTGTTGCGGTTGATGACGCGGCGGTAGAGATCGTTGAGGTCCGACGTCGCAAACCGGCCGCCGTCGAGCGGCACCAACGGACGCAGGTCCGGCGGGATCACCGGCACCACGGTCAGAATCATCCACTCCGGCTTGTTGCCGGAGTAACGAAACGCCTCGACGATCTTCAGGCGCTTGGCGAGCTTCTTGTGCTTGATGTCGGACTCGGTCTCCTGCATCTCGGCGCGCAGCGAGGCCTCGAGCTTTTCGAGCTCAAGTCCCTTCAACAGTTCGCGGATCGCCTCCGCGCCGATCATGGCGGTGAAGCTATCCTGGCCGTATTCGTCCTGCGCCTTCAGGTACTCGTCTTCCGACAGCAGCTGACGGTCCTTGAGCGCGGTCAGACCCGGCTCGAGCACGACGTAGTATTCGAAATAAAGAATCCGCTCGAGATCCTTCAGCGTCATGTCGAGCAAGAGGCCGATGCGGGACGGCAGCGACTTCAAGAACCAGATATGCGCCACCGGGGCTGCGAGCTCGATATGGCCCATGCGCTCGCGCCGGACCCGGGACAGCGTCACTTCGACCGAGCATTTTTCGCAGATGATGCCCTTGTACTTCATGCGCTTGTACTTGCCGCACAGGCACTCATAGTCCTTGATCGGCCCAAAGATGCGCGCGCAGAACAGGCCGTCACGCTCCGGCTTGAATGTGCGGTAGTTGATGGTCTCCGGCTTCTTGATCTCGCCATACGACCACGACAGAATCTTCTCCGGGGACGCAATTGAGATCCGGATCTGGTCGAAGACCTGAGCCGGCGTCGTCGGATTGAAAAGATTCATGATCTCTTGATTCATCGTCTTCTCCTTAACCGGTGCCTCGTATCCCGGATGCGACACAGCGCGTGAGCGCTGCGTTACCGATCCGGGACCCACGGGTCGCCGAAAAAATTCCAGGTTCCGGGCGCGCGGCGCAGCACTCCCTGCTGCGCCGCCCCCGGTAAACCGATTGCCTTACTCCGCGGCTTCCGACGTCGTCGCCGCACCACCCAGCTTCGAGTTGTGCAGGTCGACGTTGAGGCCGAGCGACCGCATTTCCTTGACCAGCACGTTGAACGATTCCGGGATACCGGCTTCGAACGTGTCGTCGCCGCGCACGATCGCCTCGTACACCTTGGTACGGCCGGCGACGTCGTCGGATTTCACCGTCAGCATTTCCTGGAGCGTGTACGCCGCGCCGTAAGCCTCGAGCGCCCACACTTCCATTTCGCCGAAACGCTGGCCACCGAACTGCGCCTTGCCGCCCAGCGGCTGCTGGGTCACGAGCGAGTACGGTCCGATCGAACGGGCGTGGATCTTGTCGTCGACGAGGTGATGCAGCTTGAGCATATAGATGTAGCCCACCGTCACCTTGCGGTCGAAAGCGTCGCCGGTCCGGCCGTCGTAGACGGTCGATTGTCCGGAGGCGTCGAGACCGGCAAGCTTCAGCATCTCCTCGATGTCGGCTTCCTTGGCGCCGTCGAACACCGGCGTTGCGATCGGCACGCCGTGGCTCAAATTGCGTCCAAGCTCCATCAGCTCGCTGTCGCTGAGCGATTTGATGGTTTCATCGTCGCCGTAGATCTTTTTCAAGGTCTCCTTCAGCGGCTTGGTGTCCTGCTTGGCGGTGGCAAGGTAAGCATCGACCGTCTGGCCGATGCGCTTGCCAAGGCCGGCACAGGCCCAGCCCAGATGGGTTTCCAGGATCTGTCCGACGTTCATCCGGCTCGGCACGCCCAGCGGGTTGAGCACGATGTCGGCATGCGTCCCGTCCTCCAGGAACGGCATGTCCTCGATCGGAACGATCTTGGACACCACGCCCTTGTTGCCGTGACGGCCGGCCATCTTGTCGCCGGGCTGGATCTTGCGCTTCACCGCGACGAAGACTTTCACCATCTTCATCACGCCGGGCGGCAATTCGTCGCCACGCTGCAGTTTCTCGACCTTATCGAGGAAGCGCTGCTCGAGGCCGCGCTTCGATTCGTCGTACTGCTTCCGCATCGCCTCGATTTCGGCCATCAGCTTGTCGTTGGGGGATGCAAACATCCACCATTGCGACCGCGGATGCTCATCGAGCACCGCGCGCGTGATCTTGGTGTCCTTCTTGAATCCCTTCGGACCGGCGATGCCCTGGCGGTTTTCCAGAAGCTCGGCGAGGCGGCTATAGACGTTGCGGTCCAAAATCGCCTGCTCGTCGTCGCGGTCTTTCGCCAGACGCTCGATCTCTTCCCGCTCGATCGCCAGCGCACGCTCGTCCTTGTCGACGCCGTGCCGGTTGAACACCCGCACTTCGACGATCGTGCCCTGCACGCCCGGCGGCACCCGGAGCGAGGTGTCGCGGACGTCGGAGGCCTTTTCGCCGAAGATGGCGCGCAACAGTTTTTCTTCCGGCGTCATCGGGCTCTCGCCCTTCGGCGTGATCTTGCCGACCAGGATGTCGCCGGCGCGAACTTCGGCGCCGATATAGACGATGCCGGCTTCGTCGAGGTTTTTCAGCGCTTCTTCCGAAACGTTCGGAATGTCGCGGGTGATTTCCTCCGGTCCCAGCTTGGTGTCGCGGGCCATCACCTCGAATTCCTCGATATGGATCGAGGTAAAGACGTCGTCCTTCACGATCCGCTCGGAGAGCAGGATCGAGTCTTCGAAGTTGTAGCCGTTCCACGGCATGAACGCGACCAGCACGTTACGGCCGAGCGCGAGCTCGCCGAGATCGGTCGAGGGACCGTCGGCAATGATGTCGCCCTTCTTGACGACGTCGCCGACCTTCACCAGCGGCCGCTGGTTGATGCAGGTCGACTGGTTGGAGCGCTGGTACTTCATCAGCCGGTAGATATCGACGCCCGACTTGGTGGGATCGAGATCTTCCGTCGCGCGGATCACGATGCGGGTGGCGTCGATCTGGTCGATCACGCCGGTCCGTCGTGCTGCGATCGCAGCACCGGAGTCGCGCGCGACCACGCCTTCCATGCCGGTGCCGACAAACGGCGCCTCGGCACGCACCAGCGGCACGGCCTGACGCTGCATGTTCGAGCCCATCAGCGCACGGTTAGCGTCGTCGTTCTCGAGGAACGGAATCAACGCCGCCGCCACCGAAACCAGCTGCTTCGGCGACACGTCCATATAGTCGACCTTGTCCGGCGTGATCATCACCACGTCGCCGGCATGGCGGCAGACCACAAGGTCGTCGGTGAAGCGGCCGCGGTTATCCAGCGCGACGTTGGCTTGCGCCACGTGATAGCGGCCCTCCTCCATCGCCGACAGATAGATCACCTCGTCGGTGACGCGGCCGTCCTTGACCTTGCGATAGGGTGTCTCGACGAAACCATACTTGTTCACGCGCGCAAACGTCGCGAGCGAATTGATCAGCCCGATGTTCGGGCCTTCCGGCGTCTCGATGGGGCAGATCCGGCCGTAATGGGTCGGATGCACGTCGCGCACCTCGAAGCCGGCGCGCTCGCGGGTCAGACCGCCCGGGCCAAGCGCCGACAGACGGCGCTTGTGGGTGATTTCCGAGAGCGGGTTGGTCTGGTCCATGAACTGCGACAATTGCGAGGAGCCGAAGAACTCGCGCACCGCGGCGGCCGCAGGTTTGGCGTTGATCAGGTCCTGCGGCATCACAGTGTCGATATCGACACTGGACATCCGCTCCTTGATCGCGCGCTCCATGCGCAACAGGCCGATGCGATACTGGTTCTCCATCAATTCGCCGACCGAGCGCACCCGGCGGTTGCCGAGGTGGTCGATGTCGTCGATCTCGCCCTTGCCGTCGCGCAGATCCACCAGCGTCTTGATGACGGCGAGGATGTCTTCCTTGCGCAGCGTGCGATGGGTATCGGGCGCATCGAGCTCGAGGCGCATGTTCATCTTGACGCGGCCGACCGCAGACAGGTCGTAGCGCTCAGAGTCGAAGAACAGCGACTGGAACATGGTCTGCGCCGAATCGATGGTCGGCGGCTCACCGGGACGCATCACGCGATAGATGTCGAACAGCGCGTCCTCACGCGTCATGTTCTTGTCGGCATGCAGCGTGTTGCGGATATAGGCGCCGACATTGACATGGTCGATGTCGAGCAGCGGCAATTCCTTGTAGCCGTGCTCGTTGAGCGCCTTCAGCGACTTCTCGGTGATTTCCTCGCCGGCCTCGGCATAGATTTCACCGGTTTTGGGATTGACGAGGTCTTCGGCCAGGTAATTGCCGACCAACTCCTCATCCGACAGGCGCAGCGCCTTCAGCCCCTTTTCCTGGAGCTGGCGCGCAGCACGCACGGTGAGCTTCTTGCCGGCTTCGAGCACGACCTTGCCGGTGTCGGCATCGATCAAATCGTTGATCGTCGAGTAGCCGCGGAAACGGGTGGCGTCGAACGGCACGCGCCAGCCATCCTTGGTCCGCTTGTAGGTGATCTTCTTGTAGAACGTCGAGAGGATCTGCTCGCCGTCGAGACCGAGCGCGAACATCAGCGAGGTCACCGGAATCTTGCGGCGGCGGTCGATGCGCGCGAACACGATGTCCTTGGCGTCGAATTCGATATCGAGCCAGGAGCCGCGATAGGGAATCACGCGCGCAGCGAACAGCAATTTGCCCGAGGAGTGGGTCTTGCCCTTGTCGTGATCGAAGAACACGCCGGGCGAACGGTGCATCTGCGAGACGATGACGCGCTCGGTGCCGTTGACGACAAAGGTGCCGTTCATGGTCATGAGCGGGATATCGCCCATGTAGACGTCCTGCTCCTTGATGTCCTTGACCGATTTGGCGCCGGTTTCTTCGTCGATATCGAACACGATCAGGCGCAGCGTCACCTTCAGCGGCGCAGCATAGGTCATGCCGCGCTGGCGGCACTCGTCGACGTCATATTTCGGCGGCTCGAACTCGTAGCGGACGAATTCCAGCATCGAGGTGCCGGAGAAATCCGAGATCGGGAACACCGATCGGAACACCGCCTGCAAGCCCTCGTCCAGCCGGCCGCCCTGGGGTTCGTCGACCATCAGGAACTGGTCATAGGACGCCTTCTGAACCTCGATGAGGTTCGGCATCTCTGCGACTTCCTTGATGTGTCCGAAGAACTTGCGAACGCGTTTGCGACCGGTGAATGTCTGCTGCGCCATCGTGGCCTCTCATTTCGTCGCCCTCATGGGCGAACCATCCGAGGCGCGATTGGCATCGCCCCCGGGTTGAATTTCGATTCGTTCCTAGAACTGGAACCCCAATATCAGGATTTAAATCCTGAATCTCGGCTCCGGACCTTCAGAACGCAAAACGACGCGCGGGGCGCATAACCGCACCCGCCCGTCATAACCATTTCTCTCACGGACTGAAAAAGCCCGAAATTGCTTATCTCCCAACGGCTTGCGTAGAAACGCTGCCGTTCCCGCCGCCTAACCGTGCTTTCGTGCTGCCGTCCCTATATGGGATGGCAATCGTGGAGATTCGAGGGTCAAACCCTCGTATCCCCACACATTCTTGTGTACGACGCGGTTCCGGGGGAACCCTCGGGCCGCGTCCTTTTTTGCCGCCAATTCCACCATCCTCGTCATGGCCGGGCAAAAGCGCGAAGCGCGTCTTCGCCGCTAGATGACCGGCCCTCCACGTCTTTGGGGCGATCCCCGGGTCTCGCGTTGCTCGCCCGGGGATGGAATTGAAGCAAGCTTCGCTTACTTCAATTCCACCTTGGCGCCAGCCTTTTCGAGCTGGGCCTTGATCTTCTCGGACTCGTCCTTGTTGACGCCTTCCTTGACAGCCTTGGGCGCGCCCTCGACGAGGTCCTTGGCTTCCTTGAGGCCGAGGCCGGTGATGGCGCGGACTTCCTTGATGACTTCGATCTTCTTCTCGCCGGCGGCGAGGAGCATGACCGTGAACTCGGTCTTTTCTTCGACCGGAGCAGCGGCAGCAGCGGCCGGCCCGGCAACCGCAACGGCGGCCGCGGCGGACACGCCCCACTTTTCTTCAAGCAGCTTTGCGAGCTCGGCAGCCTCGAGCACGGTGAGGCTCGAGAGGTCGTCAACAATCTTCTGTAAGTCAGCCATTGATCTGTTTCCTTAAGCGTATCGGTTCGAACCAGGTTTTACGTTTTGCGAAGGGCGTCACGCCGCTTCGCTCTTTGAGGCATAGGCCTGAACCACGCGCGCGAGCTTGGCCGCGGGCGCAGTCGTGAGCTGAGCGATCTTGGTTGCCGGCGCCACCAGGAGGCCGACGATCTTGCCACGCAGCTCATCGAGCGACGGCAGGGCGGCAAGCGCCTTGACGCCATCGACATTCAGGACGGTTTTACCCATCGAGCCGCCGAGAATCACGAACTGCTCGTTCGTCTTGGCGAATTCGATGGCAACCTTCGGTGCCGCTACCGGATCTTTTGAAGTCGCGATCACGGTCGGCCCCTTCAAAAGGGGACTGATGGCAACGACGTCCGTGCCTTCAAGAGCAATTTTGGTGAGACGGTTCTTCGAGACCTTCACCGAGGCGCCCGCCTGCTTCATCTGCATGCGCAGCTTCTGCATCTGGGCCACGGTGAGGCCGGAATAATGAGCCACGATCGCGACGCTGGTAGTCTTGAACAGACCGTTCAGCTCCTCAACCGCGTCTTTTTTTGCCGCTTTTTCCACAGCAAGCTCTCTCCGGTTGGCGGCCTTTGCCTCACAAGGCAGGACCGCCGGGTTGCACCCATCGTCCCGCCGGAACCTGACCTCAAGACATCCGTCTTAAGACACGCCGGGCAAGACGACATTGAATAGCCTGCCCTCCCGAGCCTTGCGGCCACGGGGTGTCGAGGTTCGAACCATATCCGCTTAGGCGTCGCGGCAAGCGCGGCGTAAAGCGAAATCCGGTCTTCACCCGTCTATGCAGGCCATGCGATTAAGCCGTTGGAGAAACATGGTTTCGCCGCGGGCGCCTGCAGTCTTGGACAGGATCGAAGCCGCTCGGTCTAGCCGAACGACCCCTGCCCGATTCCTCCAAAGCGATGGGTTCTCTTCCTTTCGAGCAATCCATGCGGATGTCCTGAAAGGAATGATCTCCTATCGTATCGGGTTTTCGGAATGCGAGCACAGACGTGCCAGCAACGGCCAGCACGTCCGGAACGAGGTGTTTAACGAGTCTTTTCCGGCTTGCCAAGCGCTTTTTTTCCGCCATCTCGGGACCCCGCGAGAAATCCGAAAATTCCCTCCCCGCCCTGTCACACGGGACGCCCGTCGCTCGTCTTGGGCGCAGGAGGTTCCGATGCAACGATCGATCGCGACCATTTTTGCGCTACTCACCGTCCTCAACGGTTCCATGATGCTGTTCGCCGGCCCGTCCTGGTACGCGCGCGTGCCGGGAGTGCCCGAGACCGGCCCCTATAATCCGCACTTTGTCCAGGATATTGGCGCGGCGTTTTTGGTCGCCGGTCTTGCGCTCGCCGCCCGGGCCTGGCGCCCCGTTTACTGGCCCGCAGCGGTCGCGGGTGCCGGGTTCCTCGCCGCCCACGCCCTGATCCATCTCGCGGCGATCCTGGCCGGGCACGATCCTCACTCCGGATTCGACCTGATCGCCGTGGTGCTGCCGTCCGCCCTCGCCCTCTATTCCGCCTTCCCCAACCAAGGAGAAAATCATGCGTAATTGGATCGCACGCCGCATGCTGCGTGCCACGAGCAAGCGCTATGGTTACGACGCGAGCTATCTTGAGATGATGCTGAAGACGTCACCGTCCGCATTTTTCAAGTTTGCGTCCCTCATGAAGGCGGCCGGCCATCGCGAGGTGGTCCCGCTCGACGCCGCTTTCGCAGCCAAACTGGTCGGCGCGCTGGCCGAGGATTGCGGTCCCTGCACGCAACTATGCGTCGATATGGCGCTGGAAGCAGGCATGCCGAAGGACCAGATCGAGGCCGTGTTGCGTCGCGACCCGCGCGCGATGAACAGCGACACCGTTCTCGGATATAGGTTTGCCGACGCCGTGGTTCGAAAGTCCGCCGATGACGACGAATATCGCGACGCCATTCGCGCGCAGTGGGGCGAAAAGGGCGTGATCGATCTGACGCTGGCGCTGCAAATGGGCCGGATGTTTCCCATGGTGAAAGCGGGGCTGGGCTATGCCAAGGAGTGCCGGCGGGTGATCGTGGACGGACGCAATGTCGATGTCGTCAAACAGGCCGCATGAAGCCGATCCGCTGGCGCCGCATCGCGGGCGCTTGCTCGGGCTTGCCTACCGCATGCTCGGCAGCCGCAGCGATGCGGAAGATCTAGTCGCTCGCTTCAATTAATTTGAAAGGATGGGGATTTTGTGATTCGCTCTCGTCGGCGCACGAACGAGGGAGACGATCATGGCTGCGAAGGAGATTTCGGTAAAGAGATATGTCGTGCGGCTGAGCGGTGAGGAACGCGAGCAACTCGAAGCGCTGATACGAAAAGGCAAGAGCCCGGCGCAACGGCTGCTGAAGGCGCGAATATTGTTGAAGGCCGATGTCTCGGAAGCCGGTGGGGGCTGGAGTGACAGCCGGATCATCAAGGCTTTGGACACCAGCGTTTCCATGGTTTACCGGGTGCGCAAGCAACTGGTGGAAGAAGGCTTCGAGGCAGTGTTGAGCCGCAAGCCACGGGCGACACCGGCGGTTGCGCGGATTTTTGACGGCGAGAAGGAAGCCAAACTGATTGCCTTGGCTTGTTCCAAGCCGCCGAAGGGACGCGCGCGCTGGACCTTGCGGTTGTTGGAGCAAAAGGTCGTGGAACTCAACATCGTCGAGCGTGCCAGCGACTCAACGATCGGGCGTACGCTCAAAAAAACATTCTCAAGCCCCATCGCCGACAGTGCTGGGTCATCCCGCCCAAGGCCAACAGCGCGTTCGTAGCCGCCATGGAAGACGTGCTGGCCGTCTACACGCGGCCACGCGATCCCGATTACCCGCTGGTTTGTCTGGACGAGAGCTCAAAGCAACTCCTCGCCGAGACGCGCGTGCCGATCCCGATGAAACCGGGGCGACCGGCGCGTTTCGATTACGAGTACAAGCGCAACGGCACCGCCAACCTCTTCATGATGTTTGCACCGCTCGAAGGCTGGCGCCATGTCAAGGTCACCGATCGTCACACTGCCGTGGACTACGCTCACGTCTTGAAAGACCTGGCCGATCTCCACTTCGCCAACGCCAGGGCCATCGTTCTGGTCCAGGACAATCTCAACATCCACAGCAAGGCTTCACTCTACGAAGCCTTTCCGGCCCTCGAAGCCAGGCGGCTGGTCGAACGCTTCGAATGGCACTACACTCCAAAGCATGGCAGTTGGCTCGATCTGGCGGAGTCCGAACTCGGTGTCCTATCGTCCCAGTGCCTCGACCGCCGGATTCCAGACAAGCAAACCCTCGTCGAGGAAATCACCGCCTGGGAGCGCGACCGCAATGCCAACCGCACCAAGGCCAATTGGCAGTTCACAACACCCACAGCGCGCATCAAACTCAAACACCTCTACCCTTCAATCTGAATGAATCGAGCGACTAGACGATCGATTCCATGAAACCTGCGTTGTGGAACAGATGATTGGATGGCGGATTCCTTGTTTTGCGATTGGCCAAACGAGGAGCGGATCATGGCAGGATGGCGGCGAGCAGTCGAATTGACGAT
>Ga0209648_10001325_pt1 | contig 19882 bp, 20 predicted proteins | sample GraSoi2013_115cm_FD_185830 | JGI IMG/M metagenome (GOLD analysis project Ga0209648, IMG submission 185830) | Grasslands soil microbial communities from the Angelo Coastal Reserve, California, USA - Sample 9_17_2013_115cm (SPAdes) (version 2) | ecosystem: Environmental > Terrestrial > Soil >...
AGCACAGCTTTGCGCAGGCAGTCGAGCATCTCTGCGTTGGTCAGTCCATCGAGAGCGTCAATGCCATTTGCCACCAAGCTCTCTTCGCCTTCCATTCCTTCTTCTTCCAGCGGCACTTCCAGCCGCGTATGCTGCAACGTGCGCCGGGTCAGGTTGCGCGCCATACCGAACAGATATCCGCAAACTGAGCCTTTCGCCGGATCATAAGCTTTCGAATTGGTGATCAGCAGCATGAAAACTTCTTGTGTAGTCTCTTTCGCTGTTGCGCTGTCGCCGCCCATATGTAATGCAAAACGGTAAATCAATCCCTGGTAACGCTCGTAAAGGGCCCGGAAGGCCGTTTCGTCGCCTTTGGCGAGTTGCCGGAGCAACTCGTAGTCGCTGGATTCCGCTTCGCTCATCGGTAGGTTCAGCGCTTTCGCGTTTGCTCCTACTTTCCATTGCGCGAATTTGGCAAATGCTTCCATTATTTTTCGGGCGTGGATAGTACATTTAAGACGAACCAGAATCGCCGAGGTAAGGGTATCTTGCGTAAGAATTTCCCAATGACTCATTCCAGATGCAGACTGTCTTTATCTATCACGTGGGACTGTTGACCCGGTTTGCAGGAAGTAATGTACATCCTTAATTATTACATCCGGATTTTTACAGCTAGTTATACAATCTTCTCTATACTCAATCGAACTGGCCAGTCCCAGGGAGCCCGGTGAGCCGTTGGACAACAGGTTCGTGGCCTAGGAACTTCACATGTCGCTGAAAATACTCGTGGTGGAAGATGATCCGCTAATGCTTGATTTGATGGCCCAGGTTTTGGCGAGTTTTGAGGCACAGGTTCGTCCGCTTGGCGACAGCGAGGAGGCGGCGGCGCTGGTGGAACGTGAAAGATTTGATGGCATTTTTCTTGATCTGCAAATGCCAAAGATGAATGGATTTCAGCTTGCGGGCAAGATCCGGCAATCGCCGTCGAACAGATCGACGCCCATCGTCATCGTCACCGGACACGACGATCCAAAAGTCATGGCGCAGGCCTTCGCCGTAGGAGGAACATTCTTCCTGCAAAAACCCGTAGACAGACCCAAGCTAGCGAAGCTGTTCAAAATTGCCCGCGGCATCATGTTTGAGAACCAACGCCGTTACATTCGCGTTCCACTTCAGACCGAGGTGACATGCGAAATTGGTCCTAAAACTGTTAAAGGCACGGGGGTTAACATCAGCGAAGGTGGAATTCTCATTGAAATCAGCGGCATCGGCGGGCCGAGTACGACTGTGCTATTGTCCCTTCGTGTGCCGGGGCAAAACTCAAACAGCAGCATAACCGGTGTAGTTGCCTGGGTGGATGAAAGGAAAGGACGCACGGGAATACAATTCACCACCATACCCCCAAAGGACAAGCAATTTATCCGGGAGTTCATCACCAGTTACCTGACTTAAGCCATGAATGGCTTTTTCTGTTTTCTCTATTCATCTTGTGTTTTAACTCACTGGATGTTCAGCATCTGTTGAACTTTCTTGCGGAGATCGGCGATGCTAATCGGCTTGGTCAAGTAGGCGTCGAAACCTGCATCCAAAGCCTTCTGGTCGTCGCCGCGCATGGCAAAAGCTGACAGCGCGACAACTTTGAGAGCGGCCAATTCAGGGTTTCCCCGAATTTGTTTCACCAACGAAATGCCATCGAGAAGAGGTATCTGTATATCCAGCAGAACAAGATCGGGAAGGGGGCCAGCGAGCTGCTGAAGCACCTCATCGCTATTCTCAACCAGCGTCACTTCGTACCCAAGAACACTAAGAGTATCGTGAATCATCTCACGCAGGACAGCATCATCATCGGCAATCAGGATACGCTTCATAATTTATGCGGAGGTGGAAGTTTTTGCCACTCGCACGGCCTTACGTACCTCCGCAAGCAGAGTTTCTTTCCAGGGAATGCCCTTGCTGAAGAAAGCATGGGTCTGGCGTGTCAACAGTTCAATTTCCTGATGACTCAAATCCTTCGCGGTCAGTACAAAGATGGGAATCTCTGACCAAACGGCGTGGTCTTTCATTTTTTGGATGACTTCAAAACCGTTCATTTCAGGCATTATCAAGTCCAAAAGCATAGCCCGAACCGAGAACTGGGACAGTTTCTCCACAGCTTGCCTGCCGTTAGTGGCAAGAACGGGCTCGTATCCTACCGAACGAAGCATTTGCTCCAACACACCCAAGGTTGCAGGCTCATCATCCACGATCAGAATCTTGTTCGAAGTCCCCGCCACAAGTCCGACGTGCTTTGCGATCTTTGATATCAAAAGCTCTTTGGTAATTGGCTTTACCAGGTACTCAGCAGCCCCAAGAGCGAAACCTGCCTTCTTCTCATCCACCACGGACACAATAATGATGGGAATATCAGCAGAGCCGGAATCATGCTTCAATTGAAATATCGTCTCCCAGCCATTTTTGCCGGCCATGAGCATATCGAGGGTGATGGCATCGGGGCGTAACTGCTTGGCCAATATGATTCCGTCTTTTCCAGAACTTGCAGTCACGACCTGATAACCTTCGGGTTCCAGAAAAGTCACAAGCAGTTCGCGGGCCGCCGGCTCATCGTCAATCACCAGAACTAGAGGCTTTTCACGCTTGCGGAAGGCTGGAGCAGCAGCTTTCTCTTTCGCTACTGACATCCATTTTCCAGCCGGGAGAGTAAAACTGAAGCGGCTACCTTTGCCGGTCTCGCTTTCCACCCAGATTCTGCCTCCGTGCCGTTCAACTATTCTTCGGGTGATGGCCAGCCCCAATCCAGTACCTTCCTTGACCCCTTTCGTGGTTACACCCACCTGCCGGAACTCATCAAAAACCACTTTTTGATCTTCGGGCGAAATTCCAATTCCGTTATCGGTGATGGAAACACGGACGAAACCTTCTTCCTGCGCCGCTTCGATGCGTATCTTTCCCTTGACCGGCGTAAACTTTACAGCATTGCTGACAAGGTTGTAAAAGACCTGTTTGAAGCGGACACGGTCGGCATAAAGCGCAAGCTCAGGGCCAACCATGCTTTCCACCTGAATTTGTTTTCTCATGGCAAGAGGGTTGATCGTGGAGAGAACTTCGGGCAAAGCTTCCATTAATACAAAGTTTTCAGGTTGCAGTTCAAGCTGACCGGCCTCGATCTTGGAGAGATCGAGAATGTCATTGATGAGGTCGAGCAAGTGATGAGCTGCCTTACGCACGTGTTCGATATAGCGTTGCTGCTTTTCGTTAAGGTCGCCAGCAGTCATTTCAGCCAACAACTCTGAAAAACCTATAATGGCACTCAACGGTGTGCGCAACTCATGGCTCATGCTGGCCAGGAATGCGCTTTTTAATTGCGTGGCGCGCTCGGCCTCCAGACGGCGCAACTCGAGCTCTCTATTTTGTTGTTCGATCAGTGCCTGGTGGCGATGCCTTTCTTCCTCTGCATGCCTTCGCTCTGTAACATCAATCGCCAAAACATAGTCTGCTGGACGGCCAGCAAAGACGAGAGAATATGAGGTGACTTCTACATCTATCAAACTTCCATCCTTTTTGCGATGCCTCCAGAGACCAAACCTGCGTTCTCCATTCGAAAGAGAATCCAAATTCGCGAGGAGCGCCGGAATATCTTCCTGCGGACGGATATCCTTAATAGTCATGGCTAAAAATTCTTCCCGGGAATAGCCGTAGTTCTGGACTGCCGCATTGTTGACCGCCAGGAACTGCAAGGTGTCACGGTCGTAAATCCAAATAGGATAAGGCGTTAATTCAAATAACTTGCGGTACCGCTCCTCGCTCTCGCTCAAAGCGCTTACCGCTCGCTTGCGTTCGGTGATGTCGCGGGCTACGCCGACCTCACGATAGGTCTCACCCTGCTCGTTGCGGACGGGAAATGCGTGAGCGGCGAACCAACGAACGTCACCGTCGGGCCGAACGATGCGATATTCCTGGTTGAAGGAACCTCTTTCTGTCTCCGTGGCCTTGAGCATTCGCTCGCGATCCTCTGGATGAATGAACTCGGTCCACGATGAGGGTTCTTTGTAGAGACGCTCGCAACTGTGCCCTGTAACCCTCTCATAGGCTGGACTGACATAAATGGTGTGGCCGGTTTGGATATCGCGTATCCAGAAGATATCCTGAATATTCTCCGCCATCTGCCGAAAGCGCCCCTCGCCTTCGCGCAGAGCTTCTTGCGTGCGAGCACGGCCTCGGATATCCCTTTGCAGCGCGTAATACACCAGAGCCAGCAACGCAAGAATCAAACCGACCATGGCGACAAAAGCTACCGTCATTCCGCGCTGGCTGGCGGCAAACTGAGCCTGCCGAACCCGCAATAAGATGCGTTCCGCTTCTTCCATCTCTGCAATCATCTGCTGAACCTTGCGCATGTCTGCCATTCCCTCGTTGGTCATCACAATCTGCTGCTCAGCGGCAGTATCAGATTGTTTTTTCAGAGCGATACTCTGCTCGAGGACATTCATACGCGCATTGATCGCGATTTCTAAAGGGACAAGTCGTCTTTGTTGAGCAGGATTATCAACTGTTAACTGCTTCACGAGTTGTAACTTCTCACCAACTCGTGCGCGAGTGGCCTTGAAGGCGTCTGCATAAGATTGGTCACCGGTGATGACGTAGCGCCCGCGGTTGGCCTCAGCCTCAACGATATTGGCGAGAATGCCGTCTAATTCCGCCAGAACCTCTTGTGTGTGGGTCACCCATCTGCCAGCTTCGATGAAAGCATGGATGTTACGGTAAGAAAGAAACACAAGGAGTAAAACAATTACACCAGCGACACTTAGGCCCAGGGCGATTCTTCGTTCAATGGGCTCGGTAGGAGTCTTCTCCCGAACCTGGGCGCCGGGCATGGCGGACGGTTGATTCATGAGGACTCATCAGGCGCATGCACTGGCGCTACTGATTGTGCCTTGTTCTCTTTGGGGAAGTCCGACTTCAAGCTGGAATTGCTGAAATAGATCACGGTCCCACCACCCACGTCTTACTTCATCTTCCATGGTGGTGAATGCTTCTGCAGGAGACAAAGCTTGCTTGTAGGGACGCTCCGTCGTCAGTGCGTCATACACATCAACAATCTGAAGAACCCGGGCGGTAAGTGGGATATTGTCGCCTTTCAGGCCGTCGGGATACCCTGACCCGTTGAGTTTTTCATGATGATGGCGAATGATGGGAAGTACAATACGAAACGATTTGAGGGGGCTGCATATTCTTTCACCTGTGACAGGGTGCTCGCGCATCACCTGCCATTCCTGCTCGGTCAGCTTCGCCGGCTTCAGCAGGATCGTATCCGGAATTGCTACTTTGCCTATATCGTGAACCACGCCAGCCCGGCGCAATGCAATAATCTGCTCCTGATTCAACCCGACACGCGTGCCTAAGCGAGCGGAACACTCCGCTAAACGCTCACAGTGTCCATGGGTGTAAGGGTCTTTGGCTTCGATGCTTCGCGCCAACGTGAAAAGAACCGATTCGGCCCGTTCCAATTCGTCAGTGTAAGCTTTCAGATTCAACAGTGAATGCACTCGAGCGACCAGTTCTATACGCTCGAGGGGTTTGCTCAGAAAATCGTCCGCTCCGGCTTTGATCCCTCGCACCCGGTCCTCGACCGCGGAAAGACCGGTGATCAGAACAACAGGTGTTAACCGTTTTTCCGGATCTCGCTTGATTTGCCGACAAACCTCAAAACCATCTATATAAGGCATGGCCACGTCGGACAAAACCAAGTCCGGTTTGGTACGCACAAACTCTTCAAGCGCGTGGCGACCGTCAGATGCTGTAACAATTTCTAACCCTTCCGCCTGCAGTATTGCTTTTAGAAGTTCACGATTCGATGGGTCGTCGTCTGCCACCAGGATCTTGGCCATGGCTAAAACGCCTCCAGGGAGTTGACTAATGTGAGAATATTCGCACCTATCCAGAGGGAGGGGAGGAGGTGATAAATATTGCTACACCGCATGTGAGTATCACTTTACAACGATAGCTTGCCAAGTTACTAACGTAATTCCCCAAGCGTTTTTGTAAGAATTCCCAAAACGATACTATTCCTAAAACGGAAAATGGACGCAAAGCACTCTCAAAAGCGCGTTGTCAGCAGTGATTAACGAAGCTAGCGTTGATGGCGGAGATTTGGAATTCAAGTCCTACGTTAATTAACTTTACTAAGCAAAATCAACACTCACAGCGCTGACGACCTCGAACTGCGCTTTTAACAGCTAGAGGACATATGTTGTCTAGAAACTGGACAAGGCTTTTCCCGAATCTGTAATACCTCTTTTTGGGAAAGTGCACAGGATAGACCTAAGATATTGATAAATAAGCAGTTACGAGCGTGTCAGCAGTTTGGCCGCCCACGTGCGAATAACATAGTTTAAGTTCTTCGTAAGTGAGGTACTAAATGAACGATACAACGCGGCTTGAAGGCCTTCTGTTCACCAGCGACTCCCAAGTACTCTCTGTAATGAATCAAGTGCTGGATAATTTTGAAATTGAAACGGAAATCTGCAGCAAGCCTGACGCAGCGCTTGATGTGGTCACTCACCGCAAATTGGACACATTGATTTTGGATTGGAACAATGGCGAACCTACACAAGTCATGAGCGCATTGCGCAAGTCTCACCAGAATGCCAAGTCCACGGCAGTGGCGATTGTCAGCGGAACTCCGGAAATGCATGCAGCGTCAAGCGCCGGAGCGAATTTCATGATCTATAAACCCATGAGCGTTGACCAGGCTACACGTTGCTTGCGGGCCGCTTACGGAAACATACTCCTGCAGCGCCGACGGTCAGCACGCTATGTGGTTGACATTCCGGTAACTGCAAACCTTATTGGAGTGGGACAGGTAGAAGGAAGAATTATTGACCTCAGCGCTGGTGGCCTGGCGTTCCAGTGCCCACAACCAGTGCAGACGGACCAACAGATATCCATTGGATTCAAGCTTCCGGGAACTTCTATCCTGATTCATGTAAACGGCCGGGTGGCTCACGTGGTGAACAAAGACGGCCGGACCCGTGCCGGCATGTGCTTCTCTTTCGTCCCGCAAAGAGAGTTTGCTCTGCTTGAACAATGGCTGGCAACTCATTTGGCCAAGATGATGGACGAGCTGATTTCCAAGGAACATAACGACCGGGTGAACTAAGACAGAGAAACTGTAAAAGGGGAAATAGATATTATGCATGCTAAAGTGCTGCTAATCGACGATTCCAAATTCCTGCGGGCCGCACTGGAAAAGACTCTTTCGGGAAATGGATTTGAGGTTCGAGTAGCGAAAGACAGCGAAGAGGGGTTGAGATTAGCGCAGCAAGAGGGGGAATTTGACCTGATCTTGCTGGACCTGTTTCTACCCAAAATGACTGGAGAAGAAATCTTGAGGCGCCTCAAAGAGAACCCGGTGACCGCCGGTATTCCCGTAATGGTGCTCAGTGGAACTACCTATTGTCTACCGAAAGCGACGCTCGATTTGATGGCAGTTGTAGCCAGCATGGAAGAATTGTATGAATCTGGAGCAACACACAGCGCCCAGCAGAACGCTGCCCATGCAATCGAATATGAGACATAAGCTCCGCAGGCAAATTCCAATATTTTCAACGTTTACTAACTGGTTACAGCTACTAAAGGGAATATCAAGGACCAGCACTTTCGTACTGTCCGCTATGGCTTGGGAATGTTTTTCGGGAGTATAGTGACCCTGTACTCCCCTGATTTCAACGATGTTGGGCAGCGCCCGCACAGCCTGTTTCAACATCGGACGAAAGTTAAAAATCAATTAAGATGCGGTCTCTGTTGCGGAGGGACCATGAAACAGCTTTGGTGTTTATTCGCCATTCTCGCGGGAATATTGTTTATCGCTGCGCCTTCACTGGCGCAGGATTCGGAATCCCATCCTGACACCGGCATCATTTACGGACAACAATATGTGAACAGCTATTTTGGATTTTCCTACGGCTTTCCGGCAGGGTGGTCAGGCAGTGCGACACGACTCACTATGGCAAGCCAAGTGTATCCTTTGTTTGCAGCCAGCTCCGCAAATGCGGGAAATGGAAGTTACATCGCAATTCAGGCAGAGCCTTTGCGGCAGAACGGCAACATCAAAACCGGAAAAGATTTTTTAGCCATAGCCGCTATGCCCAGTGGATTTGAGACGCTCCCGGGAGACAAGCACTACATCTTCGGCGGCAGAGACTTCGACCGGATTGATCTGAGATCGACCTCACCCAACAGTGTATTGGTTCGCCAGGCGTTGGTTTGCATCGTGCTACGCAATTACGCCATCACATTTCAGTTCAAGGCCACTAACGATAATGAACTGGAAGATTTAGTAAACACTATGCTATCCCTCAGCTTTCTTGATTCCGGGCAGCCTCAGGCGACGGCCGCGGCAACGACTACAACTCACCTTGCGCCTCAGCCGACACAGGCTGTTCCCTTAGCGAGTCCGACATCCGCAGTTTCCGCACCAGCAACAACAACTACACTTGCAGTTCAAGCACGGACTCAGCGTGCAGCGACGGCGCCCATGCCTGCGCCGGTAAAGCCTACTACTGCGGTGAACACAGCCAGAACAGACACCATTGCTTTCGGTACAACACAGACTAATGCCGCCCCAATTACGGCAAATCCCGAGCCAGTAAAAACAACACCAACAGCCACAACCTCATCTGCTGCCTCGGGCGCTCCATCAACACTCATCAAGATGGAGTCTCCGCCTCCTCACACGCTCAGGGGAGATACTCTGCCAGCAACAACAATCCCCGAAGCGGAACCTCAACCGCTCGTCAAGGTGGCATCGAAACCGGACGCTACAAAGACCGCAGTGATACAAGCGGTCATGCCAGCAGCATCGGCGGAACTAAATACTGGGGCTGTCCGGAATACGCAAGCCTCGGCATCAGTCGGCAAAACCAATGAACCCACCAGGGTTCAAACTTCAGGGACGACCGCAGAGCTGACGCCCCCGGCGATACGGCCTTCTGCCCCGATCAGCAAGGCTACCTCAACTGCGATAGCAGGCAAGACCACTACTGAAATCACGCGAGTTCAAATTTCAGCTGCAACCCTTGAGAGCTATGTCATCCGTAAAGTCCCTGCGATGTACCCCTTGGCCGCCAGACAAGGAAGAGTGGAAGGACTGGTTGAGCTTACCATTGTGGTAAACGAGAAAGGTGAAGTGCAGGACGTCAAAGCAGTCAGCGGACCAGACATATTGGCCAGAAGCGCGGAAGAGGCACTCCGCCATTGGCGCTTCAGACCCATCATCGTAGATGGCAAGGTAACACCCGTAGAAAGCCGGGTCAGCTTGAACTTCCAGCTTTCCCGGTAACCTTACACTAAAACATCAAAACGTTATTGCCAGATTCAGGCCGGTTCAGTCTTCTCCTGGTCGAAAACCGACGCGGCGAAAACCTAGTAAAGCTGCCCCCCATTGCCAGTAGTCTCCGGAGCCCCTCGAATTAGCGTGATCCCCCCATATTTACTGGCGAAAATCGTCGTCCGGTGACGCTTGCTGGAGTAGTCGCATGTAGTCCGCAGCGCTTACTGGATACATATCATCGCGCGGGCCGTTTCTGAGTGCTGAGGACTCGGTTCCGAGTACTGCTTTTGCGAATTTTCAAAGACCTCTGGGGCTTTTATTCTAAGGCTTCGCCCCCGCATTCTGGAATGCTGGACGTGATCCGGATTTAATGATGGTCCAATTTCCCAAGACAATCAAGCAAAATGCGGCCTATTTTCGCGTGTGGTATCACAGTGGCACCAAAAGATTTACATCATAAATTGCATATGCGATAACTGATCCAGGTTAAGGGATTTTCATAGACTCCTTGGACACCGATGACGACCGTGGCCGGGCCACCGGCTGCGGTCGTCGTAAGAGGACCTTAACCTCGCGGGCGTAGTCATTGCCCCTGCTGTGCGCAACGGCCGTCTTGCAGGGAGAGGTGTATCCAAAGCCATACCCTGCCAGCATCGTTCTTATTTTCACCGTGGACACCAGCGAAAGCTTCAGGAGATACACATTTGTCACGCCACGCTAACAGAGTTCCCATCTATTCGATCAACGGCGGTCCCAAACCAATGATTTACATAAGCAAAAAAGAGGCGGAGAGGCTGTTAGAGCTGGGGGAGGTCCGAAGAATTTCCCGGTTGAAGGACCCCAAACTGGTCATGCGCTTCAGAGGACTGCAACACCAGCCCCGCATGACAAATTGTGCGCTCACCAGTATCGAAATGGAGCTCAATGCCCTCGCGCAAATACTCAGCAGCGACGGGAAAGAAGAAAGCCGACGTGTGAAGCGGATTGCCGAGAAGATTTCCGCGTGGCCGTTTGAGGGGGACGAAAAAGCGGCGCGAGCACGGAGATCAGCACTGTGATTGACAGCAATTTCAACGCCTCATTGCCTCCGGTTGTTGCCTACGAGCTAAAAACCTGTGAATGGTGCGCCCGCAACTTCACACGCCAGATCGGGACACAAGAGAAATATTGCCGGCAGTGTTCCACAAAGAAGAACACCGCCGAGGAGCCAGCGACGGCGAAGCAGAGCCCTCCAGCAAGGAAGCATCCGACGCGGGAGTTGAAGCTCGTGTGGAAAAACACATCCACGAGAAAGATTGATTCAGCAGTCGAGGAGCTAAAAAATGCTTGGGGCCTGCACTGATTGCGACCAGATCACCGATACCGAACAATACCCACATTTCTTCTCTATTTGCGCAGACTGCTGGGAGGAATATAAAGCAGGCGCCTGGGAACCAAGGGCGGCCCATTCAAAAAGTGCAAAGTTTCACGATCGGTATGGACAAGGATCAAAACCCCACGGGCTAAAGCCCAACAGATTTTAGGGCTTACGGCACAAGCAAACTCTTGCCCTGATACAAAACGAACCCGGCCCTTTAGTTCAGGGACATGGGAGGTTTTCACATGGGACATGGTGGAACGCGCAAAGGCGCAGGGCGAAAGTCCGAATCGAAGGTAATGAAGAAGGCCACTGCGGGGGAGATTCTCTCAGAAGTTGATGAAGTCGAGCTCTGGACGCAGTTGCTCAACAGCAGCAATTCTTGTTTTGGAGTCGAGCCGTCTCATGGCGGCTTTCTTATTTGGGCAAATGATTCTGCGGTCCAGGATCGCAGAATTTCGTTACAAAGCTTCCTTAGGCAAGGATTACACGCATGATGACAAGACCCTCATTCTGGAACAAGGAACAGCCTAAGCAGCAATCAGGGCCGCTTCCCAGTTACTATCCGCCACCGGGGCAACTCTACGGCACGAATCCCGAGCTGCTGAATATCGCGATGCGGCGATATCTGCTCGAACAGCGCAAACAGGCACAGCCCAAGATGGGCGAACTAAGAAGCGGCGGTACGAATTTATTGGGGAGCGGATTAACCAATACCGGTCCTCGATTTGGTTCTGGCATTTCGGGCGGCGGCCTGAATACTGGCACGAGATTGGGTACGGGCAGCAGTCTTTCAGGAAACGGGCTGAGAAGCACAGGGCTGGTGCCCAATACGGGAATGGGGTACGGTGGGCTGCGCCAGCATGGTCCGCTCCTGGCGGGGAGAACGGCGGTGCTCACCGGGCCACAAAACGGTGCAATGCGAGGACCGGTGCAGGGGATGGTCCGCTTTCAGGATTCCCGGGGCGGGATCCATGACATTCCGCACGAGAATCTTGGCAAAGCATTGCAGCGCGATCCGGGCCTAAAAGTCCTAGGCAGGTAGGAGCAATACTCCATGCCAGATGGGCAAGAAGGGCAATTGGATTTTAGCGACCTGGGAGGACAGCGCGTCGCCGAAGCTGGTGGACAAGTGCAATCCGGGAGCTTTTTTAGCGACTTTGGCGATATGGGTGCGCATGCATTACAAAACCCTCCTGACTGGCTTAAGGAGTGGCCTGCACCTAACACCAGGCTATTGGACTTTAGTGACATAGGTGGACAGCGTGTCACTGGGCCTGGTGGACACGTGCCCATCACTCCAACTCAGCCACAACGCCAAGCAGTGCCCACGATGCCGAATGGGCACGCAGAGTCATCGGTGGATTTTAGCGATCTGGGAGGACAACGAGTCGCCGGTGCTGGTGGACAATCGCCATCCTCGAGCTTTTTTAGCGATTTTGGCGATATGGGTGCGCGCGCTTTGCTGAACCCTCCTGACTGGCTTAAGCAGTGGCCTGCACCTAACACCAGGCTATTGGACTTTAGTGACTTGGGAGGACAGCGTGTCGCTGAACCTGGTGGACACGCGCCCATCACGCCAACTCAGCCACAACACCAAGCAACGCCCACGATGCCGAATGATTTTTCCGACATCGGAGGTGTGCGTGTAAGTCCCCCACAGCCGCAAAAGTCTACTTGGGAGCAACTTCTCGATCTCAATGATGCAATTGATAACGCCGAGATGCGCACTGCTGCCGGAGCCGGCAAAGACATATGGGAAGCTGCCAAGGGCGTTGGCTCTTTGGTTAAGCCGCCGGATTTCATGCTTCACCCTATAGACCAGAGGCCCACAACTTTAGGGGAAGCCATCAGCCAAGGCTTGCAAGCTGGAGCCTACACAACCGGCCTCACCACGTTGGGGCGTGCCGGTAAAGGGTATTACGACGCAACTCGCACGAACATTGACCGCGCAGAGCAAGCAGGGCAACAAGGCGACTACACGGGCGTTGCTATCAATTCCGCTGCAGCCGGTCTGCCCCTAGTCGGTCCGCTGATTGGCGGGCTCTATGAAGACGCCCAGACAAACGATTTGCCCACGATGGCAGGTAAGGGAATTTCGCGCATTGGGCAAGCGATGTCAATGGCGCCGGAGCGAAGCTTCATCCCTAACCCGGTAAGCCTGATCACGAAAGGCGCGGGGAGCGTGCTTTCCAAGGTCGGCGATGGAACCCATGTTTCCCGTGTTGGTCCGCGTATAGCCACTACCAGCGACGTTCCCTCAGTTAGCAAAACATCAGAGGCCACATCACCAAAGCCGGAAATCGCTTCGGAGCAAAGGCCGACGACATTGCAGGAAAAGGAGCCGCCTTCCACTAACTACCGCGAGACCTTCTTTAAGGCTCACCCAGAGCTTAGAGGAAAGGTCTGGGTCCAACACGCTATCGAACAGCAAGTTCTAAGGAAATTTCCCGGCCTTTTCACGAACGAAGAAATCCACGCCCTGGAGAACCTGCGCGGCATTCCCAAGGAGCTTAATCCTGACCTGCACCTCAGCCAAATAAGACAGAAGTTAAACGAGTTTTATGAATCAAATCCAAATCCGACACGTGAACAATTTTTGCGGAAGGTTGCAGAAATTGATGCGCAGTTTCGCTCGAAGTTTAAGCCACCCAAGTAACGAACCGGAATCATGATATAAGGAACTTCAATGGAATACTGCGTCATTAGACCAGAGGTGGCTGGTGGATGGGGTGAGCACACGGTAGTGTCTGACCGCAGTGTCCATCCGCCTGTCTTGAGTAAATTGCACTACGAATTTGATGGGTGGCTCGGCGATGTGCTTTTAACCAGCTTTCCCGTGTTTATTGTTACTGAATCGGCGAAGAAAAAACTCGAGGCAATAGGAGCAACAGGCGTGAAGTTCGATGAGGTGGAAGTCAGTAGCTCAGAGCAGTTTAGGGACATTTACCCTGAGCGCAAACTGCCGAAGTTCGTTTGGTTGAAAGCCGATGGAAAAGCTGGACGCGACGATTTTGGGGTCGCACCTATCTGCCGACTTGTCGTTTCAAAACGAGTTTTGGATGTCCTGAGATCGTTGGGAATTTCCCATGCACGCGTTGAGGAGTTCATAGATACATAAGCCGACGTAAAGATCTAAATTATCCTTTAAGGTAGCCCCGATGCTCCGTTTCAACGAAACCGAACTCTTGCAAAAGCTCGACCGTCTTCCGCGGCAGCTTCGAGCGGCGTTTGCTGCTGCATGTGCTGAACGGATGCTGATTTTGTATTCAAGGTTTTCGACGCTAACAGGCAGAGGAAATCCGGCGACTCTCAAGAGCATTCTTAGTCGTCTCTGGAATGACCTTGCGGAAAACCGGGTGTCCGAGACGGAAATTCAGGCGGCAATTGAGATCTGCATGAAATTGATTCCGAAAGAAAAGGAAAGTCCATGGATGCCAGGACAAATTGTGGCCGACGATGCGCCATCGGCGGCAGTCTATGCGCTTGAGTGTCACCGAACTGGCTCCGCGCAGGAAGCTGCTTGGGCGGCACAATGTACCTGTGAGACGCTTGAGGAGTATGTTATGCGTCATGAGAATATCAACATCAATGCTGTAGATCTCAATGATCGTCTGTTCTCTCATTCACTCGTGCAAACTGAACTCGCACGTCAGCAACGTGATCTGGCTGAATTGCTTCACAAAGCAGTGACTCTGAACGAACTGCGGCAAAGATCTGAGGAAGAAGCAGCGCAGTTTCTGCCGTGAGTGCTCTCTGCTCTGATCTGACATGAGGACGCTACTCTCTCCCAGATTGAAGAGAAGCTGTTGGCGCATGGGGGATACCAAGTAATATCCTTATTCTTTTTTATCTAACGACGAATTTTGTTTTGCAGGGGCTAAAACCCGTATTTTTTGTGATCCTTAACGCACGGCTGAAAGCCGTGCTCTTCCACGGTAGTTTCTCACACACTTTCTAAAGCCCTACAGATTTTATTGGCTTACGGCACGAGTAAACTCGCGCCCTGATACAAAACGAACCCGGCCCTTCAGTTCAGGACATGAGAGGTTTTCACGTGGGACATGGTGGAGTGCGCAAAGGTGCAGGGCGAAAGCCCGAATCGAACGTAATGAAGAAGGCCACCGCGGGAGAGATTCTCTCAGAAGTTGATGAAGTCGAGCTCTGGAAGCAGTTGCTCAACAGCAGCAATAAGCGAATCGCGCTCGATGCTCTGAAATATCTCACCGACCGCCGCGATGGAAAAGCCCAGCAAGCGGTATCGGTTGAAAGCAAGCAACCCTTTGAAGTTAAACTCACGGTTCAAACCATTGGTACGTAGAAAGCATCGCTGCTCATTTTGCGGAGGATGCTTTCTCAAGCTGCGTCACCGCCTGAAGCACGCAAAGGACTGTGACGAGCGTTTGCTGCGCAGGAAGAAGCGCAATCTATCCCGCATTGCACGGAAGAGAAAACATGCCAAATTACAGTAATGCTTTCCCGCCATTTGCAATTTACCCTGGGGACTCAGTAACACTTTTCAATAACGAGAACCCCACACCTCCACAAGCCAGCCAGCAAGTCGCCATTGGAAATGTTTATGGGACTGACGATGTGGGAGTAAGCGTTCTTATTACATATGCTTCTGCCCCAGCCTCCGTGCAGGTTGACGTGCAGATTGCAGATACCGACGCCGACCTTAATTATTTTTCCATCTTCTCCAGTTCGAATACAGCCGGCGAAAACGTAAACCTGAACGTTCAGCGGCATAAATTTCTGCGCGTGAAAAAGGTGAGCCAGAGCGGCGGCGGCGCCGTTACAGCGGTGGTATCGAGATAATGCCATCCGTTAACGACACAACGCCATCCGCTGGGTCTTCCACATCGAACAACGTGGTTTCGTTTGGGCCGATTTCGATCCCGGCTCCGAATTTGAAGTTTCCATCGGCCTATGGCATTAACCTGGCCGGTGGCGACACCGACCTATACACCGTGCCCGCCGGAAGGAACGCATTGCTGTTCGATGTGATCTTCACTGATCCAACTACTGCAGTGAGCGCTTTTGCCGAAGTGAAGAGTGCGGGAGTTTATCACATCTTTGACTTCATCAACCTGGGCAGCACTGGCCTTTCTGGTCAGAGCAACAGCGTCGTCCCTTTTCTGCTTCACGCCGGCGAATCATTTTCTGTCAATACCAATAACACCGGAATCAGTGTGTGGCCCTACATCATGGAGTTTGATGCAAGCGCGCCCATCTTCGACGCCCGCCTGTTTTCGCTGAATGCCGGCAGCAATACACTCTTCACGGTCCCGGCCGGCAAGACGATCACATTCCTGAATTTTGGCAGCAACTTCAATTTGCCGTTGATTGGCCAAGTGTATTACTTCAACAAGAGTGGGGCAACGAGGACAGTTCAGATCAACGCTATCCCCAATGCAGGATCGGCCTCAACCGCAAATGCAGTTTTTAATACCACCGTATCGAACAACAGCATCGCGTCTTCGCCAAACGTTCCACATCTGTATGGTGGGTTAAACCCGGGAGATTTTATCAACGTGAACAGCGATGCGAGCACTGCAACGCAGACGGCGTGGGTTATCTACACAACACAATAGGAGAGATATGAGAAAATTTTTACTTTTGTTCTTGCTGGCGATTCCAGCCAGCGCGCAGAACACTATCCGTTTTGCAGACCAGTTTGCCAGTATCCAGAATGCCATTAATAATCTGCCAGCCGGCGGGGGTACGATACTCATTCCTCCAGGAGTGTATGCTGGACCGACAACAATCCCAACAGGTACAAATCTCTGGTGTTTAAGCGGACAGTTACCGACGGCTACGATCAACGGCCTTGGTGGGCTCGTAACCTATTCTGCTACGAACACCTGTGTGTTTCAGTACACGACCAGTCTTACACTTTCCAGTCTCGCGAATGTCGGCTTTCACTGGATCACTTTCGATTTTCAAAATACTGTTGGTACTACGAATCTCACCCTTAATTCCGTTTCCTACTCAACTTTTGAGATAGCGGTCGTTAACTGCACCAGCACGCAACCATGCCTGACACTTGGGACACTGAATCAAGCAAATGCGAACACGGCAGAGAACTATTTTCCGCGCCTCATTCTGCATGGCGGAAGTTATGGCATGTACTTAGCCCCCAGCAACACCTCTGGAGTGACTGACAACTACTTCGGCGATGTGCAGATTATTTATCCCAGCAGTGGTGGCTTAGTTTTCTTACAGAACTGCGACTCCAATCATTTTGCGCGAGTAGGTATCTGGATTCCCGGAGGGATTTCGAGTTTTAACGGTGTGACTTTCAATACAGCTAGTAGTTCGGTTGATAAGGACGCGGACGATATCAACATTGATTGGCTAGACTTCACACCTGGATCGGTAAACCTACTAGGAACCGCGGTCTACTTCAATCCTTCTAATGGAAATTTTGTACGTATTGGTTTGGGCGAAAATGCCTGGCAAGCAGGTCATCAATTCTATTTTGCAACTGGTTATGCCAGCACCAATCGTATTGAGGAGATGTCCCCAACTGGAGGAGGCACCAACCCGCCCACATCGCGTTTTGGAAATATTTTGGCTCAATCAACCACTAGCATTAAACGAGTCCAAGTCAATCAAGGCACAGCGCAGACTGCTGGGAACATAGCACTGGGAGCAAACTGGGGTACTACTGCGTCAGTCAGTGGAGTTGTAGGCCAGGATGCGGCCTTTGCCTTTACTGTTACCTCTTCTGGAACTGGTCAAGCGGCAAATCCAACTATTACTGTTACGTTTGCAGATGGAGCCTACCAAAACGCTCCAATCTATGAATGCAAGCAAGTAGGAGGAACAGGCGCCGTCCAATTTGTTACCGGAGAAAATGCCTCTACTACAACTCTTTTGCAACTGGTCTGGAACGGTACGCCCGTAGCAGCTTCAACTTACGTATTCAATTGTTGGGGTGTAACGCGATAGGAACATCCTGACGTGCTTTCAACAAAACAATTAGGAGTGATTTTTGGATGGCTTTGGACTCTCAATGGATTTCCTTGCCCAGCCGAAGCAAGAACAGCTTCTGGAGCTTTTTAAAAAATCCAAGGCTGGCTGGATTGGCTACGGCGGCGCTCGTGGCGGGGGCAAGAGTGCTGGCGCGCGTATGGTGCAGATTTACCGGCGCTTGCTGCATCCGGGGACGCGCGGACTCATCTTCCGGCGCACCTACGGACAGCTTTACGAGAACCACATTGAACCTCTCTTCCGGCAGTTTCCCAAGCTTCGTGAGTTCTACACGGACAAGCACAGAGAGGTGCGAATTCCAGTCCCCAACGGCGGGTTCTCAAGCATCGTTTTTGGTTACGCTGAACACGCAAAGGACATCTACAGCTACCTGGGAAAAGAGTACATGGACATATGCGTGGACCAGGCGGAGCAGCTTTCCGAAGACGAACTGCTGCTGCTAAAAACATGCAACAGGTGGCCGGGAAAGGGCGCAGACGAATGCAAACTGGGGTTATTCCCCAACCCGGGAGGCATAGGCCATGCGTTTCTCAAGCGGGTCTTTCACGACAGGCAGTACAAAGGAAATGAAAACCCGGAGGACTACGCCTTTCTGCAAGCCTACGGCTGGGACAACGTGGAGTGGTGCAGGCCTGCCCTGGTGGAAGATGGATTCATTGAAGATGATTACTACCGCTGGGCGGAGAGCAAGCGCTTCGAGTATTTCATCACGCGCTCAGATTACGGGCAAAGGCTCAACCGGCTTCCGGAGAGCCTGAAGATCGGACACCTGCTGGGCCGCTGGGACATCTTTGCTGGACAATATTTCGACAATTTTGATCCAACAAAACAGGTCAAGCGGCCGGAAGATCCCGGTAGTGAGACGAAATATGGGATCAGCAAGCGATCGTATCCCAAGTTGAATGTCAAGAACCTGACCGTGCAACAAGCGGCACAAATCTATGAACGTGATTTCTGGGAAAAGATTCATGGCAGCAAGATTCAGGATCAGGCTCTAGCCAACAAACTTTTCGATCTGGCGGTGAATATGGGTGTAGGGCGCGCGATTCGGCTACTTCAAGAAGCCTCCGGGCTTTGCGGCCTGCCGCTTAAGGAAGATGGTGTCATGGGAACACAGACGCTCACCGTCATTAATATATGCAACTCCGGTGCGCTGCTGCTGGAATTCAAAGCGCTAGCCTCGAGTTACTATCGCGAGCTGGCGCATGTGCACCCAGCTCTGCAGCGCTTTTTAGGTGGGTGGCTGAAACGAGCAGCGGCTTGAAGCGCCGCAGGCATGTAGCCACCTGAAACATTAACTGCAACAGCTTTGGCGGGAGGTTCCCGTCATTTTTATTTGGAGGATAGAATGAAAAGCAACTTAGCAAAAATCTTTGGCTGGATAGCCGCCGGGGCATTATCGCTCTCGCAATTGGGCTTTCATGTCGGGCATATTGGCAACACCGACGTGCTTGGATTGATTGGAGCGATTGCCGCAGCCATTGGAATCCATAGCGCCAGCAACACTGACGGCAAAAACTAAGGGCGGCGTCAGTCGGTAGTTTTCAGACGTTAGTTCCCGAGTTAAAAACTCTGCTTACTACAGACTGATATTCCCTGCGGGCGAAGCCGCTCTTGAGCTTCGCCTTTCTACTTTTTCTCGCGGCCCGGTTGTAGCCTCTCGCCGAGAAACTAGCCTCCTCTGATTAACCCCTCACGTACACCTGCCCATCATCCGCTACTCGTTTGTCTCTATATTCTTCACCTTCTTCAAGAAAATTAGGTACGCTGCAATATTCGCCTCCTCAGTTCATGTCACTTCTTCAGTTGTTTTCCTTCCAATAGTTTCACAATCCCCTTCTAATTCCAAAACTTGATACCAGGTCAATTGCGTCACCACGCGGCTCAAGTCATCCATCTGCGATGAGGTGTTGAGTCTCGATAAAAAACCAGCCAGACAAATATGTGTTGTTAGTGGCTTTCTAGCTTGCGCGGATGCTTGGCGTGCTCATGTCTTTTGCATACTCAGAGGTAGTGCATTTCCGTCTCAGTCAACACGTTCTAGGCGAAGTCATAGCAACCAGCTTCTGTGTCACGAACGCGCAAATACCGGACACCGGGCAGAGCGAGTAGGCTTTCAACCGGCCCTTCAACCAGACCATTATCGACGTACTCCTCTCCTGCTATTTTCCGCCCCGCGCCGTAGGCAATCATGGTGAGCCGATGCGAGCGCATGTCTTTAG
>Ga0209648_10001326_pt1 | contig 19881 bp, 18 predicted proteins | sample GraSoi2013_115cm_FD_185830 | JGI IMG/M metagenome (GOLD analysis project Ga0209648, IMG submission 185830) | Grasslands soil microbial communities from the Angelo Coastal Reserve, California, USA - Sample 9_17_2013_115cm (SPAdes) (version 2) | ecosystem: Environmental > Terrestrial > Soil >...
GCTGCTCTACTCGGTCGACAAGGCCGACGAGGTGAAGGCCACGGTCGATGCCGCGGCGCGCGCGGCCTTCAACGGCGGGCAGGCGGTGGCGGTGCTGCTGCGCCAGAAGCTCATAGGCATCAAGGATTTCGGGAAGAAGTGACGATGAGCAAGGCAACGCTGCAGCCCACCCTCCAGAGAAGACCGCTGGTGAAAAAGATCCTCGACGGCGCCGACGACAATCTGCTGGTGATCGCGGGGCTGGGCTCGTCTAACTGGGACGTCACCGAGGCGGGCGACCGTGCGCTCAACATGCCGCTGTGGGGCGCCATGGGTGCGCCGGTCGGCATGGGGCTGGGGCTCGCCTTGGCGCAGCCCGGCAAACGCGTGCTGGTGATCACCGGCGACGGCGACATGCTGATGAGCCTGGGTTCGCTCGCCACCGTGGCGACCCAGCAGCCCGACAACCTCGCCATCGTCGTGCTCGACAACGAGAAGTTCGGCGAGACCGGCAACCAGGCCACCCACACCAGCCCGCGCAACAACGGCCCGACCGACTCGGGCGCCGGCACCGACTTGAGCCTTATCGCCAAGGGCTGCGGCATCGCCGATGTCGGAATCGTGCGCGAGGCGGGCGAGGTCGCCCAGCTCGTCAAGGATGCGCGCGCCAGGAAGGGCCCGGTCTTCCGGGTCGTGAAGGTGATGGTCGAGAAACTCGAATTCGTCATGCCGCCGCAGGACGGCGCGTATCTGAAAGACCGCTTCCGTCAGGCACTGTTGGGGTACCCCTAGAGGCATATGATGACCGACTACGCACCTTTTCCGTTGATCGATCTCTCGGGCAGCCCGCGCGAGCGCGGCCGCGCCCACGGCAAGGCGGCCGCCGATCGCCTGCGCCGCGGCGCCAGGATGTACGCCGAGTCGCTCCTGAAGAACGGCGTCGACTGGAAGGAGCTGGAGCGCCGCGCCGAAGCGATGGTGCCGCAGGTCGAGGCCTTCGATCCGGCCTACATCGAGGAGATGCGCGGCATCGCCGAGGGCGCAGGCGAACCTTTCGCCGCGGTCATGCTGATGAACGCCCGCACCGAAATGGTCGCGGCGGCGCGCAAGAGCCACGTCGAAAAACACTTCCCTGGCGGCTGCACCGCCGCCCTGGCGCTGCCCGAGGCCAGTGCCGACGGCGTGCTCCTGCACGGCCAGAACTGGGACTGGCGGGCGGAGTGCGCCGAGACCGGCGTGGTCCTGCGCATCCGCCGCGACGACGGGCCCGACATCCTCACCTTCACCGAAGCGGGCGGGCTCGCGCGCTCGGGGCTGAACTCGGCGGGCATCGGGCTCACCGCCAACGCGCTCGAATGCGATCGCGACTACCAGCGCGGTGCCGGCGTGCCGCTGCCCTTCATCCGCCGCAAGGTGCTGGAGAGCGCCCATCTCGCGAAGGCGGTGCACACCATCTTCTCGACGCCCAAGCTCGGCTCCAACCATATGGCGGTGAGCCATTGCGGCGGCGAGGCCTTCGGGTTCGAATGCGCGCCCGACGAGACTTTCTGGCTGGCGCCCGAGCGCGGCCTCTACGTGCACGCCAACCACTGGATCGCCGACTCGGCCCGCGCCAAGGTCAAGGACACCGGACTGGCCGAGACGCCCTGCTCGATCTATCGCGACAAGCGCGTGCGCGAGCAGCTTGCCCCCAAACGTGGCAAGCTCGCCCTGGACGATCTGCGCCAGGCCTTCTTCGACGATTGGGGCGCGCCTTGGTCGGTGTGCCGTCCGCCGCGGCTCAGCGCGCGCGGTGTCATGACGGCAACCACCGCCATGATCCTGATGCGGCCGGGCGAAGGCCATCTCGAGGCCTGCCCCATGCCGGCGCTCAACCGGCGCTTTACGGCATATACCCTCACGCCTGACCATGTCGCCCAACGGGCAGCGGCGGAGTAGGCTGCCGCTGCGCCACCCCGCTCTCGTCCTGCTGGCCGCGGCGGCTCTGCTGTTGGCGCCGTCGCTGGTGCTGGGCACGTTGCCCAGCGTGCGTCATTACTGGAAGCCAGCGTGCGTCATTACTGGAAGAGAGAGTCGGCTGGATGGTTTCAGCGCTGTCGGCCTCGCTCCTGCTGGCTTGGACGGTCGTGGCATGGCGCGGCATCAATTTCGCGCGACACAAGCTCCTGGATCGAGGCTCTCGCTAGCGCCATCGTCTTCGACGGTGGCAACGTCTTATCGATCGAGGTACATCACGTAGCCCACTTGCCCGTCGGCAAAGGCCTGCGCCTTCACCACGGCCCGGGCGGCCGCGGGATCCGCCACGCGCAGCAGGGCGTTCGCGGTCCTTGTCATCGTCTCGAACGGCATGTTGTGAACGGCCCAGGCCACAATCGGGCAGCCCTTGCCATCAAGGCGTCGGCCGAGTTCGGCGCGCAGGTCGGCGGACAGGTTGCCGGCCAAAGCATCTTCCACGAAAACGAGCTGCGGTCGGGCGAAGCCCTGAAGGTAATAGCCGTAGGTGCTGGCGTAGACCGCCTGGCCGTGACCCGGCTTGTACCATTCCCTGCGATCGGTCGAGATCACCGGCACGATCTCGCTTCGGCAATCGGCAATGCCTCGGATCCACTCGGCCGACTCACGGAAGGGCTCATAGAGAAGCCCCGGACGTTCCGGTGGAAGTCGTTGCAGGACGATTGACGCCATCGACAGCATGATCCCCGACAAGGTGAGCGCCAGAGTCGCACGCACGGCTGGCGGGGCGACGGCCGCGGCCTGATCGTACAACCGCGCGCAAAACGCCCACAAGAACGGAGACAGGATGAGAAAGGACCGGTCGAAGAAGTTGGGCGTGAACAACGTCGAGCTGACTACGCTGCCGGCCAGGACCAGGAGCGGCACCCCTAAGAGCAGGCCCATTACGGGGTCCAAGGGAAATCGACTCCGTGCCTTGTCTCGGCCGTCTTCCCGGATGTGGGACAATGCGCGATAGAAGGCGAACACGGCCGCGCATATCACGATGGCGATGCTGCCGCCCTCACCTAAGGCGTATTGCAGGCAGGACTCCAAGACTTGACGATACCAGCCGACATCGTTGCGAATCCAATTGCTCGCCAGGTTGGCCTGAGAAAAGGCCATCGCGACGAGCGTGATGTAGAGGCCCAGCGTGGCGAGCAGCGCCACGCCGATGCCGAGGATCGCAAGCCGTTTGTCCGGGTGGAGGAATGCAAGGACGATCAGCACGGCCAGGCTTTCATAGAGGATATAGAAGTGAACGAACGAGCCGACGAAAACGAGCGCCGCCAACCCAACTAGCGAAGTTTTCGACTCTGCGAGGTCTCGCCGTTCAGCCAGCAGACGTAGGCAAATTGCCAGTATGGCGACGCTGATAAGCAGGCTGAGGGCGTAGGGCCGTGCGTTCTGCGATTGGAAGAACCAGAAAAGCGAGCCGGTTGCCATTGCCGCGCCAAACAGCCGACCGGGCAGCGAGAAGGCCTGTCTGGTCGCGGCAACGAACAGCAGCACGGCCGCGCAGGCCGACAGGGCGCTGAAGCTGCGCAGGCCCGGCTCGCTGATACCGACTAATTTTGCATAGGCGAAGAGGACCATGCTGTAGAGCGGGGGATGCACGTCTTCGGTGATGCGAGCGAGCATTTCAGCCGGGTCCGAAGGCTCGACGATGTGCGCAGTCAACAGCTCGTCGAACCAGAAGCCATGGGATTCCAGCCCGACAAAGGTCCCGGCAAGACCAATGGCGCAGGCGATCCCGAAGCCGACCAGAGCGAGAAAATCGCCAACCTCCGTCAGCGCAGGGCGCCAGGCCAAGTTAGGCCGCAAGGGCCAAGCTCGATCGGCCATCAATACCTCTACCGATCGAAGACGAAGCTGAACCTGTCTCGCATATAGCGCCGCTGGAACGGTTCCCGTAGACGCCACAGCCCGGCATCGAGCACGAAATGCGTCATGACCGCGCCCAGGAAAGCCCCGTAGGCCGCGTGGCCATAGGCGAAGCCCGACCAATCCGGGGCCAGAATGGCGGCGTTGAGAGCAAGACCGCCTAGCGTCCCCAGGCCGAGCAACATGACCAGCGATGCGATGGGGTTGGGCCGGCCAACGGCGACGAAGCCCATGAAAACCAGGTACTGCAGGCCATGGGCGACGGCGTAGCTCAGCGTCGCCGAGATCCAATCGCTGAACAGGAACGTCGGCAGAAAGAACAGCATGCCCAGCGCCAGGCAGGCCAGTCGCAGTCTGTTTGCCCTGAGGCTCGGGCTTTTGAACATGGCCATGCAGAAGGCCAGTGGCGACAGGAAATAGAGTCCGGCACCGATGTCGTGCAGCCACCCGAACTCGGCCGACAGGCCCGGCAGCCCGACGCTGTAGAGCTTGAAAAAGCCGAGAATGCCCGCTACGGCCGACAGGGCCAGCGTCTGCCGTTCCCAGATCGACAGCGGCACGCGGTCCGTGCCCGCGGCGACGAAGCTCAAAAGGCCGAGGTTCTGCTTCTGGTAGTGCCAGAGCTGCCAGCAGAAGAAGCCGATCAGCAAATAGCCCCGCAACGCCGGCGCGATGAAATAGAAAAGAGCCGCGCCACCGGCGATCAGGATCGACGGAACGATCAGGTATCGGACCGGATAGGCGCGAAAGAAGTCGCGCATCGGCTTGTCGGTGTAGAACCACGATGTCGCGGAAACGTGAAAATTGGCGCCGATGAACACTAGCGCCGTCAGGATGTTGAGCGCCGAGCTGGTTCCGGGAATGACATGCTGGGCAAATGGAATGACAGCAAAAGGCAGGACGCTGGCAAGTCCGACCACGACCAGAAAGACAGGCCAGGCGCGGGCTCGATTCGCCGCGCGCAGACTATGGGCCAAGTCCTGGTAGGTACTGTCGGTCATGGTCCCGAGACGTCTTCTCAACCGTATGGGGTCGGCTTGCGAGTGGCCCGATATTTGAAGGTTCGGCAGCGGTCTTAGCCATGAGTCAATTGCAACAAATGTCTCCAGGCCTGGGTGCAATATCCGCATCTGGCACGGCCCAGCCGTCGCCATGGTCGAAGAGAGGCCCAAGCATTCCGGGCGACAATTTTGGCGCTCTCTGTATAGCCGGATTGGGCCACAGCGGCCGGGCGGGGTATAAGGCTCGCATGACCCAAGCTCCCGAATTCCGCGGCCGTATCTACGGCGACATCACCGAGACCATGGGCGCCACGCCCCTGGTCCGTCTCAACCGCCTGCCCCAGCGCGACGGCGTGACGGGCGAGGTCTTGGCCAAGCTCGAATTCTTCAATCCGATGTCCTCGGTGAAGGATCGCATCGGCGTGTCGATGATCGACGCCGCCGAGAAGGCGGGCAAGATCAAGCCGGGCGTCAGCACCATCATCGAACCCACTTCGGGCAACACCGGCATCGGCCTTGCCTTTGTGGCCGCCGCGCGCGGCTACAAGATGATCTGCACCATGCCCGATTCGATGTCGATCGAGCGGCGCAAGATGCTGCGTTTCCTGGGCGCCCGGCTCGAGCTCACGCCGCGCGAAAAGGGCATCAACGGCTCGATCGCCCGCGCCGAGGAGCTTTTGCAGGAAATACCGGACAGCTTCATGCCGCAGCAGTTCCAGAATCCGGCCAATCCGGCCGTCCATATACGCACCACGGCCGAGGAGATCTGGCGCGACACCGGCGGCAAGCTGGATATCTTCGTCGCCGGCGTCGGCACCGGTGGCACGGTCACCGGCGTCGGCCAGGCGTTGAAGCCGCGCCTGCCCGGACTCAAGATCGTCGCCGTCGAACCCGAAGCGAGCCCTGTCCTGTCGGGCGGCAAGCACACGCCGCACCCCATCCAGGGCATCGGTGCGGGCATCATCCCCGATATCCTCGACCGCAAGGTCCTCGACGAGATCTTCAAGGTGTCCAACGAGGCTGCCTTGAAGGCGGCCAAGGACATGGCGACCCTCGAAGGCATTCCCATCGGCATTTCCGGCGGCGCCGCCGTGGCGGCGGCACTCGATGTCGGCAAACGCAATCCCGGCAAGCGGATCGTGGTGATCATCCCCGACTTCGCCGAACGCTATCTCTCGACAGTGCTGTTCGAGGGCCTCGACTAGCCGGAAAAGTTGACTTGCGGCTCGGCCCTTCCTAGGATTTTTGAAGGTCAACAAGGTGACCTTCCGTCCGCGTAAAGGGTCGAACCCACCTGGCTCCTGATCTCGTCGTCGTCCTTCTTTCTTGCCCGTGAGCCGCGGACCCGGGCGCAGAGGAAGAAGGTGCGTGATGAAAAAGACTCTCCCCACCCAGCCCAATCTCGATTGGCTGAAGAAGACCGCCAAGCAGCGGCTGGCCGAGCTGCGGGCGCGTGAGCCGTCGGCGAAGCTGCACCAGGCCCAGCTCGCCGTCGCACGCGACTACGGGTTCCCGGGCTGGCGGGCCCTTAAGGCGCAGGTCGATAGGCTCAGCATCGATGGTCAGGTGATCGCGGCCACAACCGCCGGCAAGGCGCGCGAGCTGGGCATGCTGCTCGCCGCCCATCCCCGCAAGCTCGGCCTCACCGGCGGTCCGTGGAACGCGCCTCTGCTGCACCTTGCCGCCGAAGGCGGCCATCTCGACTGCGTGAGCCTGCTGCTGCGGCGAGGCTTCGACGTTGCCAACCGCGACCGCACCGACAAGGCGACCGCGCTGCACTGGGCGGCGGCCGGCGGTCATCTCGACGTCGCCAAGCGTTTGCTCGCGGCCGGCGCCGACATCGACGGCGCGGGCGACGGCCACGGCCTCGGCGTGATCGGCTGGGCGACCTGCTTCAAGGACGTCCACACCGCCCTGGCCGAGCACCTGCTGGCGCGCGGCGCCAAGCCCACGATCTTTGCGTCCGTGGCCCTTGGCCGCGAGGACCTGGTGCGGGCCCTGGTGAGGGCCGAGCCCGGGCTGCTGGGCTCGCTCAAGATGAGCCGGTTCGAGCATTACCGGACGCCGCTCCATTTCGCCGTGCTCAAGAACCGGCCGGCTATGGTGCGGCTGCTGCTCGAGCTCGGCGCCGATCCGCGCGCCCGCGACAGCCGCGGCTACACGCCGCTCAACTTCGCCAAGCCCGAGAGCGATCCGACGATCGCCGAGGCGCTGATTGCGGCCGGCGCCCAGCCGACGGAGAGGAACGTGAACCGCCTCGAACACCTCGTGCCGGTCTTGAACGTGGCCAGCGTTGCCGCCTCGATCGACTATTACGTGAACAAGCTCGGCTTCCGGAAGCTGTGGGATTGGGGCGATCCGCCGACCTTCGCCGGGGTGGGGCGCGACCAGGTCGAGATCTTCCTGTCGCAGAACGACTGGGGCGGCCCGACGTCGCTGTCGATCTTCGTGCAGGACGTCGATGCGCTGCATGAGGATTACCGCAAGAGCGGTGCCGCCATTCGCCGGCCGCCAACCAATTTCCCTTGGGGCGTGCGGGGGATGGACGTCGAGGATCCCGACGGCCACCGCCTGCGCTTCGGCGGCGATGGCGGAGAAGAATACCGCGCAGAGGCGTCGAGATGAACGCGGCTCCCGTCGACAGCATCGTCCAGTTGGCGTCGCGCCTGGTGGCGACGCCTTCCTGCGCCGGCATCGATTCGCCGCAGGCGGTGCTCGGTCTCATTCATTCCTGGCTCGAGGAAAACCACCTGAGGCCGCGCTTGCTGCGCGACGGCGAGGGCAAGGAAGTCGCCGTTCTGGTCGAGATCGCGGGACCGGCGCCCGGCCCGGTGCTTTGCCTCGATTCCTGCATCGACACCGCTCCGGCGGGCGACCTCGATCAATGGAGCGAGCCGCCATTCTGCGGCACCGTGCGCGGGCGACGGCTCTTGGGCCGAGGCGCCGCCGATTCCAAATCGGGCGTCGCCATCCTCGCCCATGTCGCGCGACACCTGGCCGAAACGCAGATCCCGCGCGGCTCGGTGCATGTGCTGTTCGATGCCGACGAGCATACCGGCCGCTTCGGCGGCGTCCGCGCCTATCTCGCTGCCATCGCGCGACCGCCCGACGCCGTGTCGCTGGGCTATCCCGGCAACGACGCCATCGTGATGGGCAGCCGCGGCTTTTTACGCGCCAGGCTGCATTTTGCTGGCAAAGCGGTGCACTCGGGCGAAATCGATCGGACCGGCATCAATGCGCTCAACAAGGCCGCCGCCTTTGCGCTCAAGGTGGCGGCCTCGACCTTCCCCGAAACGCAGGACGCAGCGTTTCCGTTCGGACCCGCCGCCACGGTGACGCACCTCTCGGGCGGCGAGGGTTTCAGTGTCGTGCCGGACCACGCGACCTGCAACATCGATATCCGCCTGACCCGCGCCTTCGACGGCGCCAAGGCCATGCGCTGGCTGGAGGAGATCGTGCGCGCGGTCGACGGCCAAAGCCGCATCGAAACGATCGATCATTGGCCGGCCTATCTCGTCGATCTGAAGCACGGCCTGGTCAGCAGCTTCGCTGCGGCAGCCGAGCGGGCGTTCGGACGGCGTATCGCGACCGAGGTCTGCGGGCCGTCGAACATCGGCAACCTCTTGGCGGCGCAGGGCGTGCCGACCATCTGCGCGCCCGGCGTCGGCTTCGGCAGCATGCATGCGGCCAATGAATGGGCCGACATCGATTCGATCGAGCCGGTCTACGCCATGTATTGCGACGCGGCCCTGCGGTTCCTCGCGCCTCAGTCGACCTTGAGGTAGCTGTCCTTCAGCGCGATCTTGCCGTCCTTCAACTCGTAGAGATCGATGCCGTAGCGGTCGAACGGCTTGCCGGCATGATCGATGCCGGCGACGCGAAAGGTGCCGAACAGCTTGTCGCCGGCGCGATGGATGCGCGCCTCCGAGTAACGCGCCTCGCGGTGCGCCTTGCTCTTGTCGCCGAAATAGGCGCGCAGCCCATCCTTGCCTTTCAGGACCGTGCCGGACGGCGAGCCGCCGGCGTTGAGGCGCCATTCGAAATCGTCGGTCACGCAGGCGGCGATCTCCTCGACATCGGCCTTGTTGAAGGCCTTGCCGAAGCGGCGGAACAGGTCGTCGATAGCATCAGCCATGGTTTCCTCCGAAAGATGATCAGCCCGGTCGGCCCAGCAGCTCGGTGAGCCAGGCCGAGATCTCGGCCTTCACCGCGGGCAATTCCAGGTCGGCCAGCTCGTGACGGCGCGACGTGCCGGTCGACCCCGTCACCACGACATCGCTGCGCGCGACGTCGCCGCGGAACCGCAGGGCATGGCCTTCGGCGGCGCCGTTGGGATGCACGGTCAGGATGACCGAGGGGCCAGCCTCGGGCAGCCGGTCGGGCACATCGGAATATTCCTGCGTCGCGACGTGCGCGCCGTGGCCTTCGCTCTTCAGGTCGTCGACCGTGAAGTCGAGCTCCGGCCGTATCGTCTCCCGGCATTTGACCCAAAAAGCCTGCACGAACAGGTCGGTGTCGCGATTCATTTCCCCCTCCACGATTTCGATCGATTGGTTCGGACGATCCTAGCATCACCCGGCGGGTCAAATCTCCCAGGGCGGCGGCGTGAACTTCTCGATCAGGAAGTTCACGAACGCCGGGACCTTGGCGGCGAGGTGCCGGCGGTGGGGGTAGACGGCGTGGATGCCAACCGGCTCGTCGGCCGAGAAATCGCCCAGCAGCGGCACCAACGCGCCGTCGCGGATCGCCCGGGCCAGAGTGAGCCGCGTCAGGCGGGCGATGCCGATACCTTGCAGGGCGAGCTGCATCTGCATCTCGCCCTCGTTGATGGCGACCCGGCCGCCAACCTCGATCTCGCTGACCTGGCCGTCGATCTTGAATGGCCAGCGATTGAGGTAGGCGCGTTCGCGCGACACGATGCAGTTGTGCCGCGCCAGCTCCTCGGGTCGGCGGGGCGTGCCGTGGCGCGCGAGATAAGACGGCGCGGCGCAGATCAGGCGTTTGTCCTCGCCGATCTTGCGCGCCATGAAGCTCGTATCGGCGAGCCGTCCGATACGAACGGCGATGTCGATGCCCTCCTCGACCATGTCGATCACGCGATCGGTCGGCAGCAGGTCGAGCTGCACCAGCGGATGGCGCGCTAAAAACTCCGACAGTACCGGGGCCAGCTGGTGGGTGGAAAAAGCGAGCGACGTCGTCACGCGCAGCAGCCCCTGCGGCGTGCCGCTGTGTCCGGTGATCTGGTCCTCGAGTGTCTCGATCTCGCCCACGATGCGCTGCGCGGCGGCGTAGAAGACCTCGCCCTCCTCGGTGAGACGCAGCGCCCGCGTCGTGCGCTGCAGGAGCCGCACGCCGAGCCGGGCTTCCAGCCGGGTGACAAGCTTGCTGACCGCCGAGGGCGTCAGCCCGAGCCCAGGCGCGGCCGCGGAAAAGCCCTTGAAATCGACGACCCGCACGAAGGCGGCCATCTCGCTCGCATGATCGATCATTGCGGGATTAGTGAATGACAGGCAGCAGTGATAGTCAAATTAACTGTATTATTTCGATCTGCGACGGGAATTAGGGTCTCTCATTCCTTGGAGGTTCTCATGCACCCGATCCCCTTTCCCATCCTGCTGGCCGACCGTCAGGCCTATATCGTCCGCGCGCATCGTATGCGCGGTGCGGTCGTGGCGACCCTGATCCGCGATTTGGCCCGTTGGGTTTCCGCCGCCGCCCGCTAAAGAGGGCGGATGACGGCGATCTGGGCGCAGTACGCACGCTACAACCGGCTGGCCAACGAAAAACTCTACGAGGCTTGTGCCGCTCTCTCCGAGGAGGAGAGACGGCGCGACCTCGCGGCGTTCTTCAAGAGCGTGCACGGCACGCTCAACCATCTGGTGCTGGGCGATCGCATCTGGATGACCCGCTTCGAGGGCGGCTCCCATCCCTCGACCGACCTCGGCGCCATCCTGTTCGACGACTTCGCGGTCCTGGCGGCCGCGCGCGCCGAGATGGACCGGCGCATCGAGACGTTCTTCGCCAACCTGCCGGCCGGCTTCCTCGAGCGTTCGCTGCGTTACGTCAACAATTCAGGCGGCGACTCGGCAGATCCTGTCCTGGTGATCCTGCCGCATTTCTTCAATCACCAGACTCACCACCGCGCCCAGGTCCATACCCTGCTGTCGCAACTCGGCCGCGATCCACCGGTGCTCGATCTTCACCGGGTGTTGCGGCCGTGAGGCGATGCGCCGGCTCTTGGGCCTACATGCCCGTCTTGCCGACCAGCACGGGATCGGCGCGATAGGAGTCGGCGAACAGGCGCTTGAGATTGGCGACCTTGGGCAGGTCGTTGATGGCGATGTAGGGCTGGTTGGGATGCAAGGTCAGGTAGTCCTGATGGTAGGCCTCGGCCGGATAGAAGGTGCGGCCGGGCTCGATCGTGGTGACGATCTTGGCGCCGAAGGCATGGGCCTGGTCGAGCTGATCGATATAGGCCTTGGCCACCTTGGCCTGCGTCTCGCTGGTCGGGAAGATCGTCGAGCGATACTGCGTGCCGACGTCAGGCCCCTGGCGGTTCAATTCGGTTGGATCGTGGGCGACCGAGAAATAGATTTGCAGCAGGCGACCGTAGCTCACCTTGCGCGGATCGTAGGTGATGCGCACGGATTCGGCGTGGCCGGTGCGGTCGCTGCCGACCTTCTCGTACTCCGCCGTCTCCTTGGCGCCGCCGGCATAACCCGAGACGGCGCTGGTGACGCCGTCGACATGCTGGAACACGCCCTGGACGCCCCAGAAGCATCCGCCGGCGACGACGGCCACTTCGCTTTGTGCCTGCCCCGCCGGTTCGTCGACCGCCGGCGGTGCAATCACACGGGCGCTTTCGGCGGACGAGGACGATATCCGGAGACCAACGATCCCTGCCGCCAGAGCAGCTGCCAGGGCGAGCGCGGGAAGAAGGCGTGGTCGAGGCATGGCAGTCTCCACTCTGGATCGAGGTCTACTCCGGCTTGAACTCGGGCTGGACCTCCGGCTTGCGCCACCGGAAGCGTAGCTCGGAAAGCCCGGTGCTGACGACATAGAACACCGGCGTGAACATCAGGCCGAAGAAGGTGACGCCCAGCATGCCGAAGAACACCGCGGTGCCCAGCGACTGGCGCATCTCCGCGCCGGCGCCGAAGCTCACCACCAAGGGCACCACGCCGAGGATGAAGGCGAGCGAGGTCATGAGGATGGGCCGCAGGCGTGTCTTGGCGGCGCTGACGGCCGCGTCGTAGCGAGTCATGCCGGCCTCGTGGGCCTGCTTGGCGAACTCCACGATCAGGATGGCGTTCTTGGCGGCCAGACCGACCAGCACGACCAGGCCGATTTCGACCAGGACGTTGCGATCGAGCCCCCGGATGTTGACGCCGATCATGGCCGCCAGCACGCACATCGGCACGATCAGGATGACGGCGAGCGGCAGCAGCCAGCTCTCGTAGAGAGCGGCCAGCAGCAGGAACACGAAGACCACGGCGAGCCCGAAGGCCAGGACCGCGGTGTTGCCCGCGAGCTTTTCCTGCAGCGCGATCTCGGTCCATTCGAAGCCGAAGCCGGAGGGCAGCACCTTGTCGGCCAGCCCCTCCATGGCGGCGATCCCCTGGCCCGACGAATAGCCGCGCAGCAGCGCCACCTGGACCTCGGCCGCGGGATAGAGATTGTAGCGCGCCACGCGATAGGGGCCGGTCGTATCGGAGAAGGTCGCCACCGAGCCGATCGGCACCATCTCGCCGCTGTCGCTGCGCGTCTTGAGGTTGGCGACGTCGCGCAGGGTCAGTCGATAGGGATCGTCGGCCTGCGCCGTCACCTGATAGGTCCGGCCGAGAATGTTGAAGTCGTTGACGTAGGCCGAGCCCATGTAGACCGAGAGCGTGTCGAACACGCGCCCGATCGGCACGCCCAGCTGTTCGGCCTTGGTACGGTCGATCTCGGCCCAGATCTGCGGCGTCTTCGTGCTGAACAGCGTGAAGGCCTGGGTCAGGCCGGGCGTCTGTCCGGCGGCGCCGGCCAGTGCCCAGGTGGCGCCCTCGAGCGCCGGCAGGCCGCGCGCAGCGCGATCCTGGACGTAGCCTTTGAGGCCGCCGCCGGTGCCGATGCCGGGCACCGAGGGCGGCTCGAGCACGAACACGAAGGCCTCGCGCAGCGAGAACATCTTGCCGCGCAAGGCTGCCAGGATCTTGTCCTTGGGCTCGTCGCGCCGCTCGGCGAACGGCTTCAGGGTGACGAAGATCACGCCGGTGTTGGGGGCGTTGGTGAAGGTGGCGCCGTCGAAGCCGACGAAGGCTACGGCGTGCGACACGCCGGGCGTCGCCAGGATCATCTCCGAGGCCTGGCGCACCAGCTTGTCGGCGCGCTCCAGGGTCGCGCCCTGGGGGAGCTGCATGGCGGCGATCAGATAGGAACGATCGAGCTGCGGGATCAGGCCGGTCGGCGTCTCGACCAGCCGGTTGCCGGCAAGGAACAGCAGACCGCCATAGATGACCAGGATGACCGTCGCCATGCGGATCAACCGCGCCGTGGCGTGGCCGTAGAAATTCGACAGCGCCTCGAAGCCGCGATTGAAATGGCGGAAGAACCAGTTGATGGGCCAGGCCAGCCGTTCGAGCAGCGTCGGCTTGGGCTTCTCGACATGCGACACCGCGTGGGTCTTGAGCAGCAGGGCCGCCATGGCAGGCGACAGGGTGAGCGACACGAAGGCCGAGATCGCCGTCGAGGCGGCGATGGTGATGGCGAACTGTTTGTAGAACGTGCCCTGCAGGCCGGTGATGAAGGCGGTCGGCAGGAACACCGCGATCAGCACCAGCGAGATGGCGATCAGCGCGCCGCCCACCTCGTCCATGGTCTTGTGCGCCGCGGCCTTGGGCGACATGCCCTGGGTCAGGTAGCGCTCGACGTTCTCGACCACGACGATGGCGTCGTCGACCACGATGCCGATCGCCAGCACCAGGCCGAACAGCGACAGCGTGTTGAACGAGATGCCGACCGCCGCCATCACGGCGAACGAGCCGATCAGCGACACCGGGATGGCGAGCAGCGGGATGATCGCCGCCCGCCAGGTCTGCAGGAACACGATCACCACGATCACGACCAGCAGCAGCGCCTCGAACAGCGTCTCGATCACCGCGTCGACCGAGGCCTGGATGAACTCCGTCGGATTGTAGACCACCGAATAGTCGAGGCCCTCGGGGAAGGTCTTCTTCAGGCGCTCCATCGCGGCCTTCACGCCGTCGGAGGTCGCGAGCGCATTCGAACCCGGACGCTGGAAGATGGCGAGCGCCGTGGCGTTCTTGTTGTCGAGATAGGCGTTCACCGTGTAGTCCTGCGCGCCCAGCTCGACACGGGCCACGTCGCGCAGGCGGGTCACCGAACCATCGGGCTCGGCGCGCAGCACGATGTTGCCGAACTCCTCCGGTGCGGTCAGCCGTCCCAAGGTCTGGACCGACAAGGTGAAGCCGCCGGCCGATACCGCCGGCGCCTGGTTGATGGCCCCCGCGGCGACCTGCAGGTTGGCGGCGCGCAGCGCCGCGACCACTTCGGCCGCCGTCAGATTGTGGCCGGCGACGCGGGCGGGATCGAGCCACACGCGCATGGAATAGTCGCGCGCGCCGAACACCAGCACGTTGCCGACGCCGTCGACGCGGCTCAACACGTCCTTCACGTAGAGCGTGGCGTAGTTGGAGATGTATTGCTGGTCGCGGCTGCCGTCGGGCGAGGTCATGTGCACGACCATCATCAGGTCGGGCGAGGCCTTGCGCACCACGACGCCCAGCCGCTGCACGTCCTGCGGCAGGCGCGGCTGGGCGACGGCGACCCTGTTCTGCACGTTGACCTGCGCCTGGTCGATGTCGACGCCGGGCTTGAAGACGACGTTGATCGACAGCCGCCCGTCGCCGGTCGACTGCGAGTTGATGTAGAGCATGTCGTCGACGCCGTTGATCTCGAGCTCGAGCGGCGTGGCGACGGTGGCGGCGATGACCTCGGCGGAGGCGCCAGGATAGGTCGCCGTGACGTTTACCGTGGGCGGGGCGATCTCGGGATATTCCGCGATCGGCAGGTTGCGCTGGGCGATGGCGCCGACGATCAGGATGATGATCGACAGGACCGAGGCGAAGATCGGCCGCTCGATGAAAAAGTGGGAAAAACGCATTGGCTGATGTCGCGTGAGAAGGGGCGTCTACTTGGCTTTGGCGGTGTTGATCTCGCCCTTTTTCGGCACGACCTTGGCGCCCGGCCGCACCATCGGGTTGGCGAGCCCGTCAAGCACCACCTGGTCGGTGGCCGCGAGGCCGTCGCGCACGACCCGGAGCCCATCGACGAGCGGACCCAGAGTCACCGGCTTGGCCTTGACCACGTTGTCCTCGCCGACCGCAAACACGATCTTGCGCGACTGGTCGGAGATGATGGCCGTATCGGGGACCAGCAGGGCATCGTACTCGCCGCCAAAGAGTTGCACGCGGCCGAAGATGCCGGGCGCGAGGAGTTGGTTCTTGTTGTCGACGACGGCGCGGGTGCGGATGGTGCCCGAGCGCGGGGCGAAGGTATTGTCGACGAAGTCGACCTTGCCGGTGCGCGTCCATTCGGTCTCGTCGGCCAGCCGGATGCGCACGGGGTTCTTCTCGCGCGACGAGACCAGCCCGCCCGACAGGAAGAGGCGCGTGTAGCGCAGATAGTCCGTCTCCGAGACATCGAACACGAAGCGAATGGGATCGAGGGTGACGATCGCGGCGAGCAGGGTGGCGCCCTGTTGGCCGCCCTGGATCAGGTTGCCGGCATCAACCTTGCGGTCCGAGATGCGGCCGGCGAGCGGCGCGCGCACGTCGGTCCAGTCGAGGTTGAGCTCGGCCGAGCGCTGAGCCGCCTCGGCCGCCTTGAGCTGGGCCTTCGCGACGTCGAGGTTGGCCTTGCGCTGGTCATACTCCTGGTCGGTGATGGTCCTGGACGTGATCAGCGAAGCGCCGCGCTGGACCTGCAGCTCGGCCAAGCCGACCTGCGCCTTGTTGCGCGCGACGTCTGCCTTGGCGCTTTCGACCGCGATGTCGTAAGGCCGCTTGTCGATGGTGAACAGGGGATCGCCGACATTGACGAGCTGGCCATCCTTGAAATGCAGCTCTTCGATGAAGCCCGAGACGCGGGCGCGCACTTCGACCGAGGCGACCGCCTCGAAGCGTCCGGAGAATTCGTCCCACTGCGTGACCCGCTTGGCGATCGGCGGGGCGACGCTGACCGGCATGGCGGGCGGACCGCCTTGGGCGCTGGCAGTGGCTGAAGTGAAAAGAAGAACGAGGCTGGCAGCGGCCAGCAGGCGGCGACAAAAGGGCAAAAGAAACTCCCCCGCGGACATTTTGCGGCGCGGCACATGTGGTTGTGCGATGCGTCAGTGTCAATTGCTGGCAGCTGTAACTGACTGAACTGTGTTCATTTCCACGCAGCGTCGGTCCCTCAGGACCGACTCAAATGAACCATATCTGTCAAAGCTAATTCATTTGTTGCATACGATCTGCTCTCGCGCTAGGCAGACTGCCGGCAATCTTTCCAACGGGGGAAGTCCATGCACCTCATCCAGCGAATTTTTAGCGTCGGCGCGGCTTTCGGCGCGCTCACCTTTGTGATCTCCGCAGCCTCGGCGCAGACGCCATCGACCCTCGAGGTCGTCAAGAAGCGCGGCCAGCTGATCTGCGGCGTCAATGTCGGCCTGGGCGGCTTCTCGCTGCCCGACAGCCAGGGCAAGTGGGCCGGTCTCGACGTCGACCTGTGCAACGCCGTCGCCGCCGCCGTGCTGGGCGATGCGACCAAGGCCAAGTACGTGCCGCTGTCGGCCCAGCAGCGCTTCCTGGCGCTGCAGTCGGGCGAGATCGACATGCTGGTGCGCAACTCGACCATCACGCTGGAGCGCGATGCCGGGCTCGGCCTGCAATATGCCGGCGTCAATTTCTATGACGGGCAGGGCTTCATGGTGCCCAAGAAGCTGAACGTGAAGGGCCTGGCCGAGCTGGGCGGCGCCACGATCTGCGTCGCCCAGGGCACGACCCACGAATTCAACATGGCGAGCTGGTTCCGCGGCCGCGGCATGACCATCAAGCCGGTGGTCTATGAAAGCCAGGACCTCATGTACGAGGCGTTCTTCGGCGGCCGTTGCGATGCCATGACCCAGGATTCCTCGGCGCTCGCCTCGGCGCTGGCGACGCGCGGCAAGCAGGCCGACTACATGGTCCTGCCCGACATCATCTCCAAGGAGCCGCTGGGCCCGTTCGTGCGCCGCGGCGACGACGTCTGGATGACGGTCGTGCGCTGGTCATTGTTCGCCATGCTGGAAGCCGAGGAGCGCGGCATCACCACGGCCAATGTCGACGAGCAGCTGAAGTCGACCGACGCGCTGGTCCAGCGCTTCCTGGGTGTGAAGCCCGGCAACGGCAAGGCGCTGCAGCTCGACGAGAACTGGGCCTACAACATCGTCAAGCAGGTCGGGAACTACGGCGAGAGCTACGAGCGCAATGTCGGCATGGGCAGCCCGCTCAAGCTGGCGCGCGGCCTCAACGGGCTGTGGACCAAGGGCGGCCTGATGTATCCGCTGCCCTTGCGCTGATGACCGGGCCGCTCAACGCCTCGATCGTCGAGGCGTTCGACATCCTGCCGCCGCAGCTCCAGACGGCGGCGCGCTACATGCTCGACCGTCCCGATGACGTGGCGCTGTTGTCGATGCGCGAACAGGCGCGCCGTGCCGGCGTGCCGGCTGCCACCATGACGCGGCTCGCCAAGCGGCTGGGGCTCGAAGGTTACGACCAAGTGCGCGAGCTCTACGCCGGCGCGGTGCGCGCCGGCACCCTGGGTTTCGCCGGCAAGGCGGGCGTCCAGGTCGAGGTGCAGAAGCTGCACGGCGAGCGGGCGCTTGCGTCCGACATGGCGCTTAGCCTGTCACGCCAGATCGCAGCTCTTGCCGAGCCCGCATCGCTCGAACGCCTGGCCGATGCGGCCGGCCGTCTGCATGAGGCACGGCGCGTCTATTGCCTGGGGCTGCGCTCCTGCCACGCCGCCGCCTGGCATTTCCACTACATGCTGTCGCTTTTGGGCGACAAGACGGTGATGCTGGACGATGCCGGCGGCACTGGCCTCGACGCCATTCGCGACGCCGGCCCGCAAGACGTGCTGTTGGCCGCCAGCGTCGAGCCCTATGCCCGCGCCACCATCGACAGCGCCCGCTATGCAGCGGGCCAGGGCGTGCCGGTCGTGGCGTTGACCGATTCGGAAGTCTCGCCGCTTGCCCAGATCGCCGCCGCGGCGATCCTGGTGGCGACCGAGAGCCCCTCCTTCTTTCACACCATGACGCCGCTGCTCGCCGTGGTCGAGATCCTGGCCGCCCTGGTCGCGGGCCGCGGCGGCAACAAGGCGCTGGCGGCGCTCGAGCACACCGAGGCGCAGCTCTCGGCGTTCGGCGTCCACCTGCCGCGGCGCGGCGCCAAGGAACCAGGGCGCGAGAAAGCATGACCCATATCCTGCATCGCCAGATCGGCGGAAACCTGCCGGTTGCCGCTGGCGGCAAGGGCATGGAAATCGTCGACGCCGACGGCCGGCGCTACATCGACGCCTCGGGCGGTGCGGCGGTGTCCTGCCTGGGGCACGGCCATCCCGCGGTGACGGCGGCCTTGCACGAGCAGCTCGACAAGCTCGCCTATGCCCATACCGGCTTCTTCACCACCGAGGTTGCCGAAAAACTAGCCGACCGCCTGATCGCCGACGCCCCCGAAGGCATCAGCCACGCCTACCTGGTGAGCGGCGGATCGGAAGCGATCGAAGCGGCGCTGAAGATGGCGCGGCAATATTTCACCGAGCGCGGCCAGCCCCAGCGCCGCCGCGTCATCGCCCGGCGCCAGAGCTATCATGGCAATACGCTGGGCGCGCTGGCGGCCGGCGGCAACGAATGGCGGCGCGCGCCCTTCTCGCCGCTTTTGATCGAGACGCATCACATCGATCCCTGCTTCGCCTATCGCTTCCAGGAGCCGGGCGAGACGGAGGAGGCCTATGCCGAACGTGCCGCCAGAGCGCTCGAGTCCAAGATCCGCGCGCTCGGCCCCGACACGGTGATGGCCTTCGTCGCCGAGACCGTGGTCGGCGCCACCGCGGGCGCGGTGCCGCCGGCAAAAGGCTATTTTAGGCGCATCCGGGAGATCTGTGATCGCCATGGCGTTCTCCTGATCCTCGACGAGGTGATGTGCGGCATGGGTCGCACCGGCACCTTGCACGCCTGCGAGCGGGAAGGCATCGCGCCCGACCTTTTGACCATCGCCAAGGGACTGGGCGGCGGCTACGAGCCGATCGGCGCCGTGCTGCTCGGTAAACACATCTACGACTCATTCGCCAAGGGCAGCGGCTTCTTCCAGCACGGCCACACCTACATGGGCCATCCCCTGGCCTGCGCCGCGGCGCTCGCGGTGCAGGAGACGATCCGGCGCGATGATCTCTTGACCAATGTCCGCACCATGGGCGCGCTGCTGCGCCGCCGGCTCGGCGAGCGCTTCGGCAACCATCCGCATGTCGGCGACATTCGCGGCCGCGGCCTCTTCCAGGCGGTCGAGCTGGTGGAAGACCGCTCGACCAAAGCGCCGTTCGATCCGGCGAAGAAACTCCATGCCAGGGTGAAGAAGGCCGCCATGGCGCGCGGCCTCATGGTCTATCCCATGGGCGGCACGATCGATGGCGCACGCGGCGACCACGTGTTGTTGGCGCCGCCCTTCATCGTCACCGCCGATCAGATCGGCGAGATCGTCGACCGCCTGGGGAGCGCCATCGACGACGCGCTGGCATAGTCATCGGATCGGAGACCGCGGTGTCTCGACAACATTCCTGTCATCCCGAGCGTAGCGAGGGACCTTTCCTGCGGCCTAAAGGTCGCTCGCTGCGCTCGGGATGACAGCGGTCCGCTTGATCTGATTCCACTGACGCGAGACAGTGCCGGTGGGAAGGAAACATCGTGAGAGCCGCGGGTATCAAAGCCGAATGACCATGAAGGTGG
>Ga0209648_10001328_pt1 | contig 19876 bp, 16 predicted proteins | sample GraSoi2013_115cm_FD_185830 | JGI IMG/M metagenome (GOLD analysis project Ga0209648, IMG submission 185830) | Grasslands soil microbial communities from the Angelo Coastal Reserve, California, USA - Sample 9_17_2013_115cm (SPAdes) (version 2) | ecosystem: Environmental > Terrestrial > Soil >...
CACGCCGACGGCGGTGGAGGCCAGCGGCGGATTCACCATCCCGGCGCCCGCGCCGGCCACGATCATTCCCGGGATCAGATGAGTCCAGGCTGAGGCCGCGTCGAGGCCGCGCATGAGCAGCAGCCCGGCACCGATGATGATCAGGCCGGGCCCGATGAGCAGCCGGGCCGGCACGTACGACGTGAGCCGCCCGGCCAGGGTAGATGCCGCCAGGATGCCGCCGGACAGCACCATCAGCCGCACGCCGGCGGCCAGCGGCGAATAGCCCAAGATGTCCTGCAGGTACAGCACCAGGTAGAGAATCATCGCGAAGATCGAGGCACTGAGCCCGAACGCCGCAACCGAGCCGCCGCTGAAGGCCGGCAGCCGGAACAGGCTCAGGTCGAACATCGGGTGCGCGCTGCGCCGCTCCACGATGACGAAGACGGCGAGCAGCACCGCCGCCGCGGCGAAGCAGCCGAGCACCAGGCCGTCGGTGAAGGAACGCTGGTTCGACTCGATCAGCCCATAGACCAGGCTCGACAGCGCCACCGTGAAGAGCGCGAAGCCTGCCCAGTCGGGCCGGCTGGCCTGCGGCGCACGCGATTCTGCCACCCTCATCACGCTGATAATGACCGCCGCGACGCCGATCGGCGCGTTCACGAAGAAGATCCACCGCCAGGACAGGCCGGAGGTCAGCACGCCGCCGAGCAGCGGGCCGATGGACACCGCCAGGCCGGTCACCGCTCCCCAGACCCCGAACGCGACGCCGCGGTCCTTGCCGCGGAACGCATCCGCCAGCAAGGCCAGCGATACCGCGAACATGATCGCCGCGCCGGCGCCCTGCAAGCCGCGGGATAGCTGCAGCATCAGCGTGCTGGCGGCGAAGCCGCACAGCGCCGACGCGGCGGTGAACACCACCAGGCCGGCCAGGTACAGCCGGCGGCGGCCGTACGTGTCCGCCAGGCTGCCCGCCGTCAGCAGGAACGCCGCCAGGGTCAGGGCGTAAGCGTCGACGACCCACTGCAGGTCCGCGAAACTCGACTGCAGCGCCCGCTGGATGTCGGGCAGGGCGACGTTCACGATCGTGATGTCCAGCAGCAGCATGAACGTGCCCAGGCACACCGCGGCCAGCGTCCACCACTTGTTCCCGCGCTGACCACGATCCTCGCGGCCAGTCCTGGCCTCCCGGGTCGGCTGCCCGGTGTCTGGTGGGGTGGAAGTCATGACAATCTCCCGAGGTTGGGGGCGCAGTGAGCTATCGCCGTGACCAGTCAGCTACGACGGTCACGTGCCGTACGTGTTTTAAAAGCTTTTTCGGCCGAACGGGCCGTGGTTCCTGTTCCCCGTAACGTTTCTTCCTTGAGCTGCCGGGCGCGGGAGCCCGGCGCGCCGCCGGCTACCAGGATCGATGCCGATGTCTGGCCCGCCGGCGGGCCGCAGATCGGCATCGGTGCTGGGTCCCGGGGCGGAACCCGGCCGGTGCCGCGGGTCAGTAGGCGAGGGCCGGGCACTCGCGGATGTAGCTGGCCGAGGTGAGGGCGGTGCCGATGAAGTGGGCCACGTCAGCGCGGGCGATCTTGCCGCCGCCGGGCGGCGGGAAGTCGGCCCGCACCCGGTACCCGCCCTTGCCCGGATCGTTGACCAGCCTGGTCGGGCGGACCAGCGTCCAGTCCAGGTCGCTGTCCTTGACCACCCGTTCCATCTGGCGCACGTCGGCGAAGGTCCTGGCGAAGATTCTCGGCTGGGTCTGCCTGGCGATCCAGGACTTGTCCGGGTCCTCGGGGATGAACGCTGCGGCGGCGGACACCGCGATCAGCCGGCGGGCGCCGGTCTTGTGCATCCCGTCGATGATGTTCGCTGCGGCCGGGGCGAGCAGCTCGGCGTAGTGGAAGTTGTCGAGGATCTTCGGGCCCACGGCCGACAGCACGGCGTCGGCGCCCGAGATGACCGCCGCGACCGCGGCCGGGTCGAGCACGTCGCCCCCGGTCACGGTCAGGCCGTCCCGCGGCCGCAGTGCTTGCGGGCTGCGGGCCAGGACGTGCACGTCGTGACCGGCGTCGACGGCCCAGGTCAGCAGGTGCCCGCCGATACGCCCGGTGGCACCGAATATGGTCAGCTTCATGATGGTCTCCTTCGCGGATTGCCGGGATTCCTCACCGTGCGTCCCCGCGTAGCGCGCGGGGACGCTCGGTCAGACCGGTCAGGGTCCGGATGGTGGTCTCGATGTCCTTCGGGCCCGAAGGGCGCGACCTAGCTCGTCCATCGCGGCTATCGGACCGGGGGGAGCTCGGCGCCAGCCAGTTCGGCGTAGACCAGGAAGCCGAACGGATCTGAGGGCTGGCGCTGCTCCATCAGCTGGACCAGGACCGCTTGCCGGAGCTCGGCGAGCTCGCTGCTGTCGGGATGCCGGAGCAGGCCCGGGGTGAGGATGTCCAGCGCGAGGGCCAGGTCGCCCTGGCCGGCCAGGGTGGCCGCGGCGGTGACGAAGGCGTCCGCCTTTTCCCCGGCGAGCAGGTCGAGAGCCGCCGCTGTTTCTTCGGCGCTGCGCGGGTCAAGGCCCTGTCCGTCTGGCTGCCAGTACCCGGTGCGCTGGTGGTAGAGCCGGGCGATGAAGTCATCACGGATGACCAGGTACGGCACGACCGCGGCGGGGTGATCGCGCAGCACGGCTGGCAGGTAGCCAACGTCCAGGATGTTCGGCAGCGGCATGTTCTCGCCGATCCTGGCCAGCGCGAACTCGTGCAGCTCGGTGAGAGCCGGCTCCAGGCCGGCCAGGGCCTCGATGGTGAAGGTCTCGGTCAGCGTCGTGTGACCCTGGATGAGCTGCCGGGGGGCCAGCTCGCGGATGTACCGCAGGGTGTCCAGCAGTCCCTCCGGCGAGCCCTCGGCGATGAACGGGACGCCGACGTAGGTCATCATCACGTCCCCGGTGAACAGCAGCCCGCTGGCGGGCAGGTACACCATCAGCGCGTCGGGCGTCTCGCCGCCCCGGACCGGGATCAGCACGAACTCGGTGCCGCCGACGACAACAGAGGTCCGCTCGCTGATCAGCCGGTCCGGCTGCACGCCGAAGGCGGGGCTGGCGCCGGTTCCGATCAGGTAGCGGAACGGGGGGTTCCAGTGGCGCAGGCGATGACCTGGGTGCCCGGCCCGCGCAGGGCCGCGGCCCCGGCGGTGTGGTCGAGGTGGGCGTGGGTGAGGATGAGGTGACTGACCGGCGCCTGGCCGGTCAGGCCAAGATCGGCCATGGCGGCCCGCACGCGGTCCGGGCTGACGCCCGCGTCGATGGCGACGACTCCGGCGCTGGTCTGGATGAACGCAAAGTCGCCGAAGTCATAGGACTGGGCGACGTGCACGTCCGGCGCAGGATGAAGCGCGCTGGGCGCGGACACCCGCATCCCGTCCCGCGCGGTCACCGAGAAACTCGTGAACACCGGCGGCCGGTCCGCCGCGGCCGGGCCGAGGCCGGACCGGCCCGCCGCCTCGGCCGCCTGCTGCTGCCGCCCGAGCACCCGGTAGGCGCGGGCCAGGCCCTGGTACGCGGCGCGCAGCAGCACGACCGGGAACTGGTCACGGACCGCGAGCACGAACTCCAGGTCGGCGATCACCTGGTCCGCCCGCCCGGTATCCGCGGCAGCAGGCCCCGCCCCGGACGGGCCCGCGCCAGGAAGCAGCCCGGCCAGGGCCAGGCCGCGGAAATACTGCGGCAGGCCGGCGTCCATGGCCGCGGCCTTGTCCAGCGTGGTGAGCGCCGCGGCCACGTCATCGCCGGCGCGGACGGCGAAGAAGCCGGCCAGAGCCTGCGCCGTGGCATCGGCGGGGTTCCGCTCGGACAGGTCCTGGAAGTAGCGACTCCCCTCCGCGTCGGCGCGTGCCGCTACCAGCGCGGTGGCCAGGGTCACGACGGTGTTCCGGTCGGCCCCCGGCCAGCTGGCCGCCTCCGTCAGCGATCCGAGCAGGCGATTGCGGGAAATTGGTCCGGTCATGGTGATGTCCTTTCTGCGTAAGTCAGGCGTTGGGCGGGTGGTAGAGAGATCACCCGGCCGGGTGGTTAGCGCCGCGCCGCGGCTGTGGTGGATGGATCTATCTGGCCGGCGGTGCCGGGGAGGGCGCTGCCGCTCGTTCGCGCAGCGGCTCAAGCCCGTGGCTGTCACGAGGCGCCGGAGTATTCGCTGGCTTGCGGCGCGAGCGCCTGCTCGCGAGCAGGCCAGATGGTCCAGCCCTGCGCGGAGAGCGCCGCCCACAGCTGGTTCGTGCAGTGTCTGCATAGGTACAGCTCGCCGCGCCGGTCCACGCGGTACACCGCACGGACCGCGGGCCCGCACCGGTCACACGTCTCGTTCATCTCCGCTCCCCGTCTCTTGGTGAGTCATGCCCTGCGGGCGGCCAGCCCCCGGGACCGGCCAGGCGGCTCCGGGCCGAGGCTCGCCATCTGCCGGTGGTCGTCCCGGCGGCGAGCTGGCGGATCCAGCGCATCCGCTCGGCGGCCGCCTGGGGGTGGTCGCCGAACTCTTGTGCCATCCGACCCGCGCAGCCGCGGGTGCCGAGCCGGCGCACGGTGCGGCTGATCGCATCGGTCACACTTTCGGCGGTCGGTGCGTCCGACCGCTGTAGCTCGGAGGCGAACAGGGCCTCGCACCGTGCGCCGTCCACGGTCAACCGGGTCATCACGCCGCCTCTGGTCAGTCGTTTGAAAAGACTGACTGGGCCGACTCTCCCACGCCGAGTGAGTCTTGTCAAGCGACTGACTGTGCTAGGCTACGAGCATGAAGTTGACGAGCCTGGCGGACTGGAATTGCTCAATCGCCAAGACCCTGGACGTGGTGGGCGAATGGTGGACGCTGCTGATCCTCCGTGACGCCTTCGGGGGCACCCGCCGCTTCGACGACTTCCAGGCCAGCCTCGGCCTGGCCCGCAGCGTGCTGACCGCCCGGCTGGAGAAACTCACCGACCACGGGATCCTCGAACGCCGTGCCTACACCCAGCACCCGCCCCGCTACGAGTACCACCTCACAGAAAAGGGCCGGGACCTCTTCCCGGTCACCACGGCGCTGCTGACCTGGGGCGACCAGTGGGCGCCCACCCCCGGCGGACCGCCGGTCCTGCTTGTCCACGACATTTGCGGGAACATCACCACCCCCGTGCTGACATGCCCGCACTGCCACACAGAGGTCACCGCCGCCAACACCCACGGCCAGCCCGGCCCGGGAAGCAACCAGCCCGCCGTTGCGGGCGCAGGCGAGTGAGCGGCGTGTCCCCCGCTCCGGCATCTGCCAAGGATCGCCCCACGCGGGGTGTGAGGTGACAACGGACCCGCGGCACCGCTCAAGCGTCCAGGCTCCTGAACTGCCCTGATGTGCGCTGCGGCCCGGGGTGGTCGTCAGCAGAGCCGGAACGGGTTGCCGGTGCCGGCGGGTCGCTGGCGCCACGCCGGTACCGCTCGCCCTGCCAGGCGTCCCACGCCCGCTCCAGCTGCGGGGCCGGTGAAGCGGGCAATCCCTGGCGGGCGCAGAAGGCCCGGAACCCCAGGTCAGGCCCGGCCGGCCGCCAGCGGCGTTCCGCGCCGGCCGGGAGCACCGCGGCGGTGTCCAGGTCCCCGGCGCTGTCTGAGGGGCGGGATCGGCCGGTTGCCGGGCACCGGGATCGCGCTGAGCATCGGCCACCCGGCCCTCGGCATCGCGGTCACCAGGGTCATATAGCAGGGCGTCCCGGATGCCTTGAAGTGCCGCTTTGCCGATTGGTAGCGGCACTTCGCCTGTTCCGGGGGCATGACTGCCCGCATGCGTCCAGGATTGGCGTGTTCCCGGGATCCGAGAACGATCGCGTATCACCTCAAAAACGACCGTCTGAGCTGCGCGAACTCAAACGCGTGTACCTGGTGACACGAGTCTTACCGTCACCCGAGTCGGAGCCGGTTACCGAGCCGTCGTTCGCGGACGGGTTGCGCCAGGATTCGCTACGCTCATCGGCGCCCGTATCTGGATGTTCGGGGGCGCCCGTGCCGTCTACCTACGGCGGCTGGCCCGGAGTCCGTCGAGGATGGTGTTGAGGCCGGCTTCGAAGTACTCGGTGGGGTCACGTTGGCTGAGTTCACTGGCTCGCTCGATGATCTGGGTCGCTGCCTCATCACCGATCGCAACGGCGACGAGCCGTTCGCGAGTATCGGTGGTGCGGGGGATTTCCCAGAGCACCGATCCGAACGTGAACATCAGCAAGGTGTCGAAGGCGTGCACGGCGTCGGCGCCGGTGAACCCGCCCTCGGCGAGCGCGGCGAGCATCCGGGCGTAGAAGCGGGCGACGCCGACGACCGGGGTTGGCCGCAGCACGCAAAGTAGGGCCACGCCGGGGTGGTCGAGGAGGAGCCGCCGGAGGTGCCGGAACAGGTCGGCCACTTGCTGGTCCCAGGAGCCGCTGGCCTGGAGATCCTGAAGACCCGGGCCGACAACAGCGTCAACGACCCGGTCGAGCAGGTCGTCTTTGTCCCGGACGTGGCGGTAGATCCCCATGGGGCTGAGCCCGCATGCCTCGGCGACACGCCGGATGGTCAGCGCGTCGACTCCTTCTCGGTCGACGATGTCGATGGCGGCGGCGACCACGTCGTCGACCGTGATCCCGCCTCGTCTGCGGCCCGGGGGCCTCTTGACAGCCGGCCTGCTCGGCCCGGTGGAGGAAGTCCTGGTAGGCGGCGCTGTTGCGAGATGGCGCGCACATGGTGATCGCCTGGCCGCCGGCGACGCGTAAGCCGCCGTAGACCCAGGTCTTGTCCGGGCCGCGGGTGTACTCCAGCGGCGCCTTGATCCGGTGCCCGCCGGGCGGCCAGCCGGGTGCGGGCGGGAAGGTCCGCGGGATCACCGGGCCGAGCTCGTCGGCGCAGAGGACGGTGGAGCCCGGCGGCGGGGCGGTGCAGAGGCCCACGACCGCGGTCCTTTTGGGGCGAACTCCGGGTCGGCGCTGGCCGCCCAGCTGCGGGTCCGCCGCCAGCGCACCTTCTCGGCCAGCAGGATCCGCCGGACCTGGCTGCGCCCTGCCTGGGTGCCGGCGTCCCGGGCCGCCTGGGTGAGGGTGTCCAGGGTCCACTGCGCCGGCCCGCGCTCATCACCGGCGGACAGCTCCCCGGCCGCATCGCGGGCCAGCCGCCCGGGCGGCACTGAGCGGGCCAGCGCGATGATGCGCGACCGCTCCGCCTCGGTGATCCGCCGCTTGCGCCCGCACCCGGGGCGATTACCCAGCCCATCCAGGCCCTCGGCGTTGAACCGGTGCAGCCAGCGGCGCACCTTGTTTTCATGGCCGCCGATCTTGGCCGCAATTGCCGCAACACCCAGCCCATCCCAGCTCAGCGCGACGATCCGGGCTCGCTCGATCCAGTCCGCCGGGGCATGCCGGGCGCCCGCGAGCCGGCGGATCTTCCTGGCTTCGCCGTCATCGAGCGGCGCGCGCGCCCGTAAGAACTTCGGCACGGAACTCGCCTCCAAACAGCAGGCCGATGCCCCCCACGTCAGCCCGAGGCCTTTTTCAGGTCGAAGTAGCTAGCGTCTGGCCGGTGGCGCGTAGCGGGCGCAGCTGTTGCCGCGCAGGCCGCTGGCCCGGGCCGGGTGACGGAGCGCCGCTTGGCTGCGGGCGTCGGCGGGACGGCGCAGCACGACGTAACCGTCGCGGGAAAAGACCTGGGTATAGCCGTGCGCCCGCAGGTAGCCGACGAGGGTCACCTGCTGCGCGGGTGAGCAGAAGGGGAAGTCGAGGCCGCGCGTGTCCGCCACCACCCACGGCGCCCACCGCGGCGTCCCGTCGAGCAGCAGCACCCGCGCGCGGCCGGACAGGTGCGGGCCGACGTAGTCCGCCGCCTCGACGAGCGCGCCGTCGGGGACCATGGACGCGGCCACCTGCGCGGCCTGGATCCGCGCGTTCACCGTGTAGAACACCGGATGCAGCAACGGCCCGAGCGGGCTCTGGGGCACGGCCACGACCGCCGCGGCGCAGACCGCCGCCGCCCACCCGGACGCGAGCGATACCCACCGTGCGGGCGGCCGGCTGGACCCGTGCGCCCCCCGCGCCCTTGTTCCGTCCGCCCGCGCCGCCTCCGCCCGGGCACCGTCCGCCCGCGCCGGCTCCGCCCGGGCACCGTTTGCGCTGGCCGCCGGCTCCGCCCGGGCACCGTTTGCGCCCGCCACCTCCGCGCCGCCCCCCGCGGCATTGGCTCCCCCGGCGGTGGCGCCCCCGGCCCGGGCCGTCTCGCCGGGCCGCGGCGTGCGCGGGCCGATCCGCACCCACGGCCGCGTGCCGCGCACCTCGATCCTGACCAGGCGCTGGATCCGCGCGGCCCCGTCCACCGCGGCGAGGAACAACGGCATGACGATGAACGCGTCGTAGTGATAGTCCGCCGTCCACCACGACGGAAAGCCCGTCGCGAGCATCCGCTCGAGCAGCAGCGGCACCACCGCGACCACCATCGGCGACGCGAGTGGCAAGAAGCCGAGCGGCGCGACGAGTGACAGCATCGTCGACACCTTGACGTGCGGGGTGACCAGCATCCGCAACGTCTGCAGCGGGTGGGTCGCCGCATGCCACGCGGCGCCGGCCGCCGTGGCGCCGAGCTGGCCGTAGGCCCAGTAGAAGCTGGCCGACCCGCCGAACGCGGGAATGAGCACCCGGGTCGACAGCCAGGTCGCGACCAGGCCGCCCACCACGAACGACAGGCCGAGCCTGCGCTCTTTGACCAGGAGCAGGTACGCGCCGTAGCCGGCGATCAGCAGGCCCATGTCCTCCTTGACCATCAGCAGGGCGACGGCGGCGATCACCGCGTGCACCCGGCGCCCGGCCTGGAAGCGCTCGGCCATCACCGCGGTCAGCAGGGGGACGAACGCCACCTCGTGGAAGTCGAAGCCGACCGCGGACGTGACGGGCACGCTGAGCGCGTAGGCCCCGCACACGAAGTAGGCCGCGCCCGGGCCGAGCAGGCGCCTGGTGAACACCCACAGCGGCGGGATGGCCAGCGCGAACGCAGCCGCCTGCGCGACGATCAGCGTGGCCGGCCCGTCGTGGATCCAGTACAGCGGGGCGAGCACCGCGAGAACGGGCGACCAGTGATCGCCGAGCACGAGGAACCCGGTGCCGATCCCGTCGGCCACTCCCCTCGCCATCGACGTGGGCGCGCCGAAGTGCGCGTACCCCCGCACCGCCTGATCGAAGATCACGAGGTCGAACGTTCCGTCGCGGAAACGGCGAAACCGCAGGAGTCCGAACGCGGCGTAGACGACCGCCGTGGCGACGGTGAGAGCCGTCACGCGGCTGCGCGCCCGCGAACGCGCCACCGGTTCCTGCCGTGACGCCGCCCTGGCGGGACGCCCGACGGCGCCTGCGGTTCCCGCGCTCACCGGGGGCAGCATACCGTGCCATGAGACCGGGACGGTTCCGCCGGCCCACGGCTCACCAGGGAAAACCGACGAGCTTGAGCCCATACGGCGGCGCGGCGATCCGCGGCGTCACGGTGCGGCCAGGACCTGGCGTAGGCGTCCCTAACCTGGGCCGGCGCGGTCGGCGAGGAAGAGCCGGCCCGCGTCGTCGACCCGGCCGAGATCGCCGGTCCGCACGAAACGGTCACTGGTGAACGCGGCGGCACTGGCCTGCGGGTCGTTCCAGTAGCCGCTCATACAGGCGCCTGACCTGATCAGTACCTCGCCGAGCTCACCCTGCGCAACATCGTGGCCACCCGCGTCACGCACGGCGACGGTGACGCCCGGCGCCGGGGTGCCGACGCATCCGTCCACCTCGGCCGCGGCGTCATCCGGCCACGTGCGCAGCCCGAGACCGGCCTCCGCGCAGCAGTACCTGACCTGGACGCCGACGCCGAGATGCCGGCGGAGCGTGGGCACCAGGCCCGCCGGAAGCGCCGCGTCCCCGGTGATGACGAGCTCGAGCGACGGCAGCCCGCTGGCGGGGAGCGGATGAGCCGCCAGCTCGGCGAACTGCGCGGGCAGGCCGGTCAGCTGATTCGCCCGCAGCGCGGCCGCCGTGCCGAGCACCCGATCCGGCTGCCACGAGCCCATCAGGAAGCACGACTGCCCGGACTGCAGCATGGCAGGCAGCCGCGTCATGAAGCTGTAGTGGGCGGGTGGGATCGCCGTGAGCACGATGTTCCCGACGCTGCCGCCCCACAGATCGCCCGCCTCGGCCGCCCGTATCGCGTCGAGCTGGCTGACCCCGAACACCGCGCCACGCGGCACACCGGTACGTCCCGAGGTGAAAGCGATCACGGCCGGACGGGCGGGATCGGGCGGCAGCGGTGGCGGCGGTGGCTCCGCCCGCCGGAACCCGGCCAGGATCGCGCGGCCGTCGGTGGCCAGCGCGACCCTGACCAGATCGCCGTCCGGACCCGGCCCGATGTTCAGGCCGAACGGCGCGACGGTCACCGTCGGCCGCAGCAGTTCGGCCAGCCGGTCGAGCAGACCGGCCGGCCAGCGCGGGTCAAGCCCGGCGACGATGGCGCCGATCTTGACCGCGCCGAGGTAGCAGACAGGAAACTCCGGCGTGGTGGGCAGGACGACGGCGATCACGTCGCCGGGGAGCACGCCGCGGTGCGCGAATCCCGCGGCGGCCTCGTCGGAGAGCCGGTCCAGGTCGGCGTAGCTGAGCTGCGGGCTTCCCGCGGACTCGGCGGCGAACGACAGCCGCTCGCCGAACCGGCGTGCTGCCTCGGCGGCGAGGGTGCGCAACATTACGGCTCCTCCGGCCGGCTCGTTCTGGCCCGCGGCCCCGGGTACAGGGCATGGTCACTACCGAACAGGCTAGTCTCGCGGACATGACTCAGAAAGCCAGCCGCGGCGCACGCAGTGCCAGGCAGCCACAGGCCTCGCTCGGCGGAGGCGCTCCAGCGCGGGAACGCGAACTCCGGGCGCAGGGCCGTGCGACCATGCGCAAGCTTCTCGAGGCCGGGCGCGACGCGTTCGATCAGCGGGGCTTCCACGCGGTGCGGGTGGACGATGTGGTCAAGGCGGCCAGGACCTCACATGGCACCTTCTACTTGTACTTCGCCAACAAGGAGGACCTGTTCAAGGCGCTCGCCAGAGATGCACTGCACGACATGGAGGTGATCGCCGCCGAGTTCCCGCGCGTCACTCCCGACGACGCGGGCCGCGCGGCCCTCGGGCACTGGGTGCAGCGGTTCTGCGATGCCTACGCCACCCACGCCACGGTGATCCGCATCCTGAGCCAGGCCGACGTGATCGGCAAGGACTTCTTCACCTCCGGTTTGCAGCTGCTCTTCCGCCTGTCGGAGGCGATCACGCAGGGCATGACCGATGTCAAGGAACAGCCGGCCCGGCCGCAGCGGCCGCTGCTGCCGGAACGCGGTGGACAGCCAGGGCACCTGCGCGAAGTTCCGCCGCCGGCCCACTCCGAGCTCACCGCCCTCGCCTGCCTGATGATGCTCGAACGGGTGAACTACCTGCTCAGCGTGGGCGTGAAGATGCCGAGAGCCGAGATGGCGGAGCGGATCACCTCGATCATCTTCGCCGCGTTTCACGCGGCGCCCTGACGCCGCGGCCGAAGCCGCTGTAATCCTCCGTCCCATCACGCCCTTTGCCTGGGCCGCTACCGATCGGGCGCTGCCGCCCGGGCGCGGGAGGTGACGACGAACAGCTGGTTGGCGCCGAACAGGAACCTGCGGTACACGGCCAGGCCCATGCCGGTGCCCGCGAGCAGTTCGGCCATCCGGCGGCGGTCGATCAGGTCTTCGTGCTCGTCGTGCGCGGCGTGGCTGAACAGGCCGATCCTCGCGCCCGTCGTGTGCACCCATTCCAGCGACGGATGCGGCGTGGTGAGCACCACCTGGCCGCCCGCGTTGAGCAGGCCGGCGAAACGGCGCAAGTATCCGGCCGGATCACGCACGTGCTCGACGAACGCAAGCGCCGCGACGGTATCGAACCGTTCGGCCTCGGGAACGGCGGTCTCGAAGCGGTACCGCGGGCGGTCCCGGCGGGCTATTTCGATCTTCCGTGGATCGATGTCGACGCCGACGTAGTCCGCTGGGTCACAGATCTCGGCCAGGGTGCCGACGCCGCAACCGAAGTCGAGCACCCGTCCCCTGAGGTGGCGCCGCACCGCCCGCTGCCGGCGCCGCACCAGCCAGTACGAGAGCATCCCCGCCTCGACCAACTCGGCCATCAGACTCCTCAGCGCTTCTCCTGTGTGCCGTGAAGCTCGTTCGCCACGCGCGGACCGGCCCAGCCTACTGGGCCAGGCGTGGCCGCTCGTCTTGCGTTCCGCGACGCGCAGCCAGAGGTTCGTCGCCAGCGGCGCCTGGGTCAGGCTGAGGCGTTCGAGCTTGACGCTGGGCCCGCCCGGGCGGCCGAACAGCCGGACGCCGTCGCCGAGCAGGACGGGCGCGATGCACACGAGGATCTCGTCGAGCACGCCCGCCTCGAGGCACTGCCGTGCGACCTCGGCGCCGAGGACGTTGACGTACTTGTCACCCGCGGCCGCCGCCAGCTTGCCCTCGGCGAGAACGCTACGACAGAACGCGGGCGGCCCCGCACGTGGTGGCCGTTTCTTGGCTCGACCGGTGCGCCGCACGAGACTCGTGGGCGTTGAATCTGGCAAGCTGGCGTGGTGCTGAAGAGGATCGAGGGAGCGGCGGCCCGGCGGCGGCTCAGGCGGCGTGGGGTAGATCCGGCTGCCCGGCCGATGCCAGCGGCGGTGATGGGGACCGACGGCCTGCCGGAGATCGATCACATCGTCATCTTGATGATGGAGAACCACTCGTACGACAACTACCTCGGGATGCTGGCCGGCCGCGGTGACGGCCTGCCGCTGGACGATCAGGGCGTGCCGTCCTCGGTGAACCGCGCGGCTGACGGCACCGTCGTCCGGATGCGGCGCTTCGCCGGCACGAAGCAGCGCAAAGGCGCGCCGACCCAGAGCTGGCACGCATGCCACATCCAGTCCGCCGGGGCTTCGTGCGAGGGTTTCGTCCGGAGCATCGAGCAGTTGGTCCCCGGACAGGACCCGTCGGTGGCAATGACCTACTGGACCGCGGCGGACCTGCCCTTCTATCACGGGCTGGCCCAGACGTTCCCGCTCGCGACCAGGTGGTTTTCCTCCTGTCTCGGCCCGACGTTCCCGAACAGGCGGTTCCTTATCGCGGGCACCGCCAACGGGCTCATCGACGACCTGCCCTTCGCCATGGTCGACTACCCCGCCAAGGGCACCATCTTCGACCTCCTCAGTGCCCACGGCATCTCGTGGGTGAACTACCATCACCTGGCGCGCATCCGGGTCAACTGGAGGCGGCTGTCCCACGCGTGGGGGCTGAACTTCCTCCGGGTGCTCGGCGGGCTCGTGGCCAGCCTTTTGCCGCAGCTGATCCCGGCCGTGCAGAGCAAGTTGCAGGCCACCGCCGACCTCTATCCGCTTGGATTCCTGCGTTCGGTCAACCACCTGCGGTCCATCGATCAGTTCTGGCGCGCCGCCAGGATCGGCAGGCTGCCGTCCGTCAGCATCGTCGACCCTGACTTCGGCCGGTGTTCCGAAGAGAACCCGCAAGACGTCCAGGCCGGTGAGGGCTTTTCGGCCAAAGTCATCGATGCCGTGATGAACGGCAGAGGATGGCCGAAGACCCTGCTGATCTGGCTGTACGACGAGCACGGCGGTTACTACGACCATGTGCCACCGCCCAAGGCCACCGAGCCCGACGACGTGAGCGGCGCAAGCCCATTGCGGAGCTTTTTTCTGCTGCGGCTGCTGCGCTTTACGAGTCTGGGCAAAAAGATCGAGATGGCCGACGCCGGCCCCGCCGCCTACGACACTTTGGGCTTCCGCGTGCCGGCGGTCATCGTCTCACCGTACGCCAAGCCCGGCTACGTGACCGAACAGGTCTATGACCACACGTCAATCCTGAAGCTCATCGAACGAAAGTGGAACCTCCCGCCGCTCACCAGACGCGACGCGGAGGCGGTCGACCCGCTTGACGCGCTCGACTTCACCAATCCGCCGCACTTCCTGACGCCTCCATCGCTGCCCAGCCCGGCCCGGCCGTGGTGGCGATGACGAGCCGGCCGCGAGGTTCCCGCCCGGGCACGAGGTGGGCGCCGAGCCGGGCTCACCGGGGCGCAAGGTTGGCAACGTTTCGATGTCAGTGCCCCGGCCGCAAATCAGGCCCGTGCTATACACAGTTTCAAGGCCTGATTGATCGGGGCGGGCTGCGCGGCCGCGGCTCATCCGGCCGTGCTTGGGAGGGGACCACACGTGACTGACCCACACGAACAGCAGCCTGTACCGCCGCAGAGCAACGTCGCCGTCGCCGATCCGGCGACCGGCACCGCGCCGCTGGTGACCGCCGGGATCGCGGCCGAACCGCTTACGGCTGCGCAGCTTGCGCTGCACATGGGCTGGACGATGGCGGTTCTCTACGGGAACGTCCCGGCGGCACATACCGACGGCTCGCAACTGCCGACTGTGAACGAACTGCCGGCCGACGAGCGCCGGGCACTTGAACTCGGCCGGCTGAACCACCTGCTGAAGCGCCTGGCCGCCGTCCCGGCGTGCGCAGACGCGGGGCTGCCGGCCGGGGTCCCCCGGATGGATGTCAAGGCACCTGACCTCAAGACCAAGCTGGAGCACCTGAACCTGGCGCTCCTTGACGCGCTGGCGGCCGCCGGGCCAGAGCCCGAGATGGCCTACGAGCTCGGCCGTGCGCTCCGCGACACCGCGAATCCCCCCCGGCCCACAGCCGATACCGGCGATCCGAAATCGTCGGTGAATGCGCTGGCCAGGCAGCTGGCGCACGGCCGGATCGCAAAGCTGCAGGAATGGCTGGAAACGTTAGCCACGCAATTTCCGCAGCACGCTGCTTCCATCGTCGCCGCGTCGATGGGGCGCTGGAGCGAGCTGGCCGCGGTGACGGTGAGTACCTCGGCGCGGACGCGGCTGAAGAAGGGCGATAAAGAGCGGTTCGCGGAAAAAATGTACGAATACCTGCTCCCCCAGGGCGATCTTTGGCTAACGCTCCTTGTCGGTGCGCGATCGACCTCGGGACTGCTCAGTCCCGAGGCTTACGTGGCGGCGGGAGAGGCGGCGCTGCGCCGCTCGGCGGCGATCGGGCGCAAGATACTCCAGCACTACTGGGTCGCGCTGTTCCTGGTGGGCGCCGCACTGGTCGCCAGCTTGTACCTGGCTGTCACCTACCTCGGCGGCGCCGCCAAGGTCTGGACGTCCATTGCCGCAATTGTCGGCTCGCTGGGCATATCGGCTCAGGCGATCGCGTCGGCGATGGCCCGGCTCGGCGCCGAGGCCGAGCGGCCCGTGTTCGGCCTCGCGGAGGAGGACGCCATGGCCTGGGCCATCACCACGCTGCCGCAGGCCGACCTCACCTCTCGTGGCGTTATGCGGCTCAGGAAGGCGGGAGTCGCGCCGACCGCGGGCCTGGGCCGGGTCTGACATGAGCGCCGAGCGGTAGGTGTGCTCGCTCACCGCAGCCACCCCTTCCCGAACGCGCGCTCAAGGTCCCGCGCGGCGCTGTCCGGGCTAGTGACCGACGACGGCGCGGAAGGCCTCTGCGATGTCGCCGATGGCCGTTGCGAGCGGGCCAAACGGCACAACCAGCCGGTTCAGGCGATCGAGCATACGCGCAAGCGCGCCTGGGTCCGCGGGCTCCTCGGCCAGTTCTTCGGCGAACGTGGCGAGCACGTCGTCGGCCGCGGCAGGGTCGAGCACCTCCGCGCGGTGCGCGCCGATTAGCTCCCGCAGGCTCCGTAGCAGGGCTGCGGTATCAGCTTCAGCGGGCGCCACGCCATACGCCCGCGCACCATGTCCGACCGCCTGGGTTCCAGCAATAGATATGCCGCCTGATTGCTGTATCCCCTCGTTGACAGGGCTCAGCGGAAATTCATCGGACATATCGTGACCTTCTCTGCGTGCCTAGTTCTCGCCTGAAATTCACTATAGACCGCTCGCGGCTTGCTGAATCGCGTTAGATCCTGCGCCAACCGCCTGATTGTGTACGACGCTTATCCCTCCGGTCTGCAGAATTCCCTGGTTGAGGAGGAGCAGCTGGCTGTTACGGAACTCTGCGGTGTCGACCCCGTGATCGTCGAGGAAGTCCAAAGTAGCTGCCACCACATTACGCTCCACGACCTTCAGGTACTTGTCCGCGTCCGCGGGCTGAAAATAGTCGTGGTAATGTTTGTCAAGAGCCCTTTCACGGACACTCAACCTTGCTCCGTAGTCGAAATCAAGGTCTTCGCGAGCTAGGCGGCGGATCCTTGCGCGGCGTCTGTCCCCGTAAATTTCAGTTATTAGGTGCCGTGTGAAGCGGCCCGGTGCCGTCCACGCCGTCGAGAAGAGCACGTAGACGCCCTCGGCGAAGAGATAGAGCTTTCGCCGGGTGGTCGGCCCAGCGTGCGCGAGCCGGTCCGGATCCTGGTACCAAGAATGCGGTGGGCCGAGAACCGTGCGGTGGCAGTCCAGGTAGAGCGTGCTCCCCGTGGTTGAGAAGTGCAGGAAGGTGCTCGACGTCACGTCTCCGTCCCACGAGGGCATGTGCACGCACAGGTAACGGCGCGCGGCGCCGGTCGGGTTGAGCGCGAGCAGGGTGAGTTCTTCCGGCCCGAGATTGGCTACGGGAACGTGCTCGCGGTCGGGCAGGAGCAGCGGATACTCATAGAGCGCTCTGCCGTTGACGAAGACCCGGTCTTCTACCCGAAGCCCGGGCAGACGATCACTGTGTCCGTTCAGGCTCCCTATGGGCCTACTCGTGGAAATCTTGCCCAGCCGATCCTTTATATGCTTGGTCAGCTCATCGACGGTGAAGAAAGTAATTTTTTTGCCATCGCGGCGTGACCCCAGGCCGTTGCCACGCTTGGCCAGCAGCGGCAGCGCGAAGGACCAGCCGCGTACCGGCGACCCGAAGCCGATGAACGGCGAGTCGCTGTAGATAGTTACATTGCCCCGCTGGGCCGAATCGATCGCGGCCAGACGCGCCGCGAGCCGGGGTGAGTCAGCGTCAGACATACGCTGCAGCGGGGGGTGATCCGGCCCGAGCGCACCAATCACGACGCGACGATCAAGGAACCGGTGATGCACCACCACGCCATACATCGCGAGCCAGGCGAGCGGAGCTAGCAGCGGGACGAAGGGGAACGCGCCGGTGAGCCAGTCCAGCCCCAGATTACTGGTATAGCCGGGGCTGATGATGATCGCGATGAACCCCACCAGCGCCAATATGCCGATAAACGCGCCGACGGCCCGGATGGCAAGGTGCCATTTCAGGCCCATCACCAGATACGGGATTCGTCGTGAAACGAGTGCTCTCTGTGCGACGGGAGCGACAAATGCGACGGCAACCGTGCAGACGATCGCCCACAGCGGGACGATCACCAGGGTCAGGATCCAGATCAGGGCCAGCGTGAGATCTCGCCGCTGATGCTGTCGCCGCGCGGCGACCGCATGCCGCAACACCGGGCACAGGTCGACATCGGTGGATGTGGCGACGGCTCTCAGCTCGGCGTCGGCCAGTTCCGCGATGGTCTCGTCGGCGAATTCCTCATTAATATGAGCTGCCACGCATAGATAGCGTGTCGTGTTCGTGCCAGTCCCCGTCAGCCCGGTAAACGGCAGCTGCGCCGCCACACCCGTTGTCATCCCCGCCCCCAGTGCCTACGAGCTTGCCCCCGTGCCCTACTTACTGCTATTCACCAGCTTAATACGGAACCAGCTAAAAGGCGTCAGCTCCGCCTGCCTGAATCTGCACGATCTCGGCGCGTCAGTGAGCGACCGGCCGATGCCCGCGTTCAAGATCAACTAGGTCTCCGGCGGACCAGGACCTTGCTGCCGCCGCACGACATCACGCTCGCGGCCACTTCCGGCGGGATCATCCTGGCCACGCGCTGTGCGACGGTGCCGGCGGTGCGGCCCGGATGGGGTCGGCGGCCAAGTCGTCGGCGCGTTTCGGCGGCGAGCTTCTCCAACTCGTCCGCGCCCAGATCCTGTATATCCGCCATGCTGGTTACCCTTTGATCGCGCGTATCTACATTGGGCAACCAAAACGAGGAGCGCAGCCAGCGCATAGGTTCAGGAAATTGAACGTTGCCGGTTACGGGCTGATGCCCATGCGCCATGCGAGCCCCCGCAGTTCCCGGCCGCCAGCTTCCCGGCGCGTCCGCACCAGCATTTCCGCTTCGCGGCTCGATGTCGTAGAGCAACGTGAACTCACGATGAGTCACCCACCTCCGCGACGTGGTTGCAACGCCCGGTCATTACCCGGTATGTCCTCACCCACCTGGGGTGAGCCCGTCCATGCCCGCCGTGGCCCGCGTGTGGACGTGCCGCCTCCCCGTGAGGGGTAGGTAACTGGGCTGCCCTGGTGAGCCCGGCTCGTACGGCCATGCGGAGCCGCCGTTCAAGCCACGGGCAGGCACCTCGGTCATGCACCGAACATCCCCGGCGTCCCAGCACCTACCCAGATACCAGAAACGCCCACCCTCTGTGGGTGACGCAGATCCGTGCCGGCCCGGCCAAGCTGCGCATATAAGGTCTGGACGTTCCAATGGGATGTGGCAGGGGGAACGCGCGCGGGCAGGAGGTAGCCGGTGTCCGACACCATCGGGGGCGAGCGGCAGACGCCCGCGAGCCACGACCCGAGTTCCGGCGCGAGCTCAGCATCGGGCCCCCCGCGCGTTGGGCGTTCCGGTACGGAGCACCAAAAGCGGAGGGTTCGCGTGCGGGGCCACTGGCGGACGCCGGTCGCGGCGGTGCTGATCATCCTTGGCTGCGTGCTTGCGCCTCTGTCTGTGCTGGGGGTGTGGACGGCGAACCAGGTGTCCGACACGGGCAGGTACGTCGCCAACATGGCGCCGTTGATCAAGGATCCGGCAATCCAGAACGCCCTCACCAACAAGATCACCAACGAGATCGTCACCCAGATAAATGTCAAGGGGCTGACCGGCCAGGCCGCCGCCGAACTGTCGCAAAAGGGCCTGCCCCGGATCGGCGGGCTGCTGCAGGGGCTGTCCGGCTCGCTCGCGAGTGGGGTCCAGGGATTCGTGCACAGCCACGTCTACAAGATCATCACCGGTCCACGGATGGCGGCTGCGTGGACGCAGGTGAACCGGGTGTCGCATCAGGCGCTCGTCGCGGCGCTGTCGGGCCGCGGCGCCGGCCTCGGCGCCGTCGGGGTCAGCAACGGTCAGGTCACCCTCGACCTGGCGCCGTTGGTGGCCGTCGCCAAGCAGGATCTGGCCGCGCGCGGGCTGACGGTCGTGAACAAGATTCCCACCGTCCACACCACGTTCGCGCTGTTCCCGTCCAAGGACCTGGTCAAGGCCCAGAAGGGCTACCGGCTCATCAACGACCTGAAGATCGTGCTGCCGATCCTGACCCTCGTCTTGCTCGCCCTTGGTGTGCTCGCCGCCCGGGGTCACCGGCGGGCGCTGATCGGCGCCGGGCTCGGGTTCGCCGCGTCCATGCTGGTCCTCGGCGCCGGCCTGGCGATCGCCCGGATTGTCTACCTGAACAGCGTGCCCGCCAGCGTGCTGCCCGCTGACGCGGCCGCTGCCGCCTTCGACATCCTGGTCAGGTTCATCCGCACCGCGCTTCGCACCCTGCTGGTGGTGGGCCTGGTCGTGGCCGTCGGCGCGTTCTTCACCGGGCCGTCCGCAGCAGCGGCGGCGACCCGGTCGGCGTTTTCCTCCGGCTTCGGCTGGCTGCGCCGCGGCGGCGAATCCGCCGGCCTGTCCACCGGACCGGTCGGCAGGTGGACCTATGCGCACCGGCGCGCCCTGCGCCTCGGGGCGGTCGCGCTGGCCGCGCTGGTCTTTGTCTTCTGGGGCCGCCCGACCGCCGCAGTGACCATCGTGATCGCCGCCGCGCTGCTGGTCGTGCTCGGCCTTATCGAACTGATCGGCAG
>Ga0209648_10001330_pt1 | contig 19873 bp, 19 predicted proteins | sample GraSoi2013_115cm_FD_185830 | JGI IMG/M metagenome (GOLD analysis project Ga0209648, IMG submission 185830) | Grasslands soil microbial communities from the Angelo Coastal Reserve, California, USA - Sample 9_17_2013_115cm (SPAdes) (version 2) | ecosystem: Environmental > Terrestrial > Soil >...
CATTACCGTGGCCTTCAAAACCACGTTTGAGGTATTCACCAGGGTTGGCCCCGACAACTCTCTTGAACGCTTTACTGAACGCAGCGTCGGACTCGTAACCGACCAACCGAGCGACGTCTATGAGCTTCTTGTCACGCTGTTGTAGTAACTGCATCGCCTTCTGCATCCGCCACTCGGTTACATATTCCAGTGGCGTTTGTCCGAGCAGCTCCTTAAAACGGGCTGCGAATGCAGAGCGAGACATGCCCGCTGCTTCGGCCAGAGATTCGACCGTCCAGGGTGTATTCACTCTGTCGTGAATGGCACTTAGGGCAGCGCCCATTTGAGGATCGAAAATCGCACGAAGCCATCCTTTGTTGCGTTCCGGTCCCGACGCGATATGCGCCCGGAGTACCTGGATAAACAGAACCTCGGCTAGTCGACTCGCGACTACTTCAGATCCCGGCGCCTGTTCTGCCCGAAATTTCGTCATTGTTGAAATGCCGGACACTTTTGTTGGTGTCCGACTCTTTATTGTCAGTAACTTACCGTTGGCCGTTCAGCTGCCTTACTTCAATTTGATTTTCATTCGACAAGACGCACAATCGAATTCAGTCGATGCTTGGAAGATGGAAAGACGATGGTAGTCAAAGTTGTGAAGGAGGTTGTTGTGGCCAACGCGAACAAACCTACGGCTGCTGTGACAGGCGCGGGCGGCGGGCTCGGGCGGGACATTGCGCTCGGTCTCGCGGCAAAGAACTACCGCGTCTTCGGAACAGCGATGACGCCAGGAGAAATCGCGGACCTTCGAGAGGCATCTGGTGGCGCTGTGACTCCGACCCACTGCGACATCACAGACGAAAGCGCAGTCAGGAACTGGGCTCGCGATGTCGCAACGCAGACTGAAGCCAGACTCGATCTTCTCATCAGCAATGCTGGAATTTTGACGCCTGGGCCCCTGGAGGTTCTGTCGCTTTCCGCCATCCGGCGTGAATTCGATGTCAACGTGTTCGGCGCGCTCGCCGTTGTGAACGCCTTTCTTCCGGCATTGCGGAAGGCGCGCGGGCGAATCGTGCAGATCAGCACCTGGACCGCCAGCCTGCCGCTTCCCTTCAACGGGCCGTCCGGCGCATCGAAAGCTGCGTTCGATGCGTTCGCGGCCGTCTACCGTGCCGAGCTGAAGTCTTTTGGCATCGACGTTGTTTTGGCTGTCGCGGGCAATATGAGAACCGGCGGGCCGGCAAAGACGGCCGCCGCCCTCAGGCGGATCGGCGAGGGCATGACCGCCGAGCAACGCGAGTTGTACGGAAAAACCTTCGATACCTTTGCGGCCACGCTCAACAGGATGCAGGACAGCGGGCTGGACTCGGCCTCCGCGGCCAAGCGCGTTATCGAACTCGCCGAACAAATGCCCGCGCCGAGCCGGGGAGCAGTCGGAACGGACGCCGAAGAGATTCTCCGGTTCGTCCATGAGAAATCAGATGCCGAACAGGATGCGATGCGCCTCCAGATGGTCGGCCTGAAATAGCAGTTCAAGTTTTCACAACAAAGGAGTTACCCATGATCGAGCTTGTAGACACCAACGATAGCCGCGCTGTTCGCAACAAGAACAATGTCCTTGGCTTTTATGATCTGGTAATCGACAAGAAGAAGTCGGAAGACGTACACAGGTTCATGAGCCCCGCGTATATCCAACACAACCCGTTGATTGCGAACGGCCCGGACGCGCTGGGGAAGTTCTTCGGCCAGATCACCAAGGAACGTGCCAAGGCGCGGGTCGTCGTCCATAAGATCATCGCCGTGGGCGACTATGTGTTTGCTCACGTGAATTTCCTGAATCTGTTCAACGACGATCCGAAGGATACGGGGATCGCCGGCGTCGACATGTACAAGATGGATGCCGACGGAAAGGCCATAGAGCATTGGGACGCCTTGCAGTTCGTCGGTACCCCGGAGAACTCGGCTCCATGGTTCGCACCGAACGTGCCACGTGCGAATCCCAACGGCATGTTCTGAACTGCAACGAGAGAGAAAAGAGAGAGTCATGACCTATTCAATCATCGGTTCCGGCGCAATCGGCAGCGCCCTGGCAGGTCATTTCGCGAGCAAAGGTATCGAGGTTTCACTGGCCAACAATCGCGGACCGGCGTCGCTAAAAGAGATCGTTCGCAAGCTGGGCTCGAAGGTAAAAGCGGTCACCGTCAAGGAAGCCGCCTCTGCGGACATCGTGATCCTGGCGATTCCGTTCCCGGTGGTGCCTGACGCAGTCAGCGCGGTATCCGACTGGAGAGGCCGCATCGTCGTGGATGCGACGAACGCCGTTGATCTTCCTTCCTTCACGCCAACGGACCTGGGCGGTCGGCTCTCCAGCGAGATCGTGGCCCAGGCGGTTCCTGGTGCGCGCGTCGTGAAGGCGTTCAACACGCTCATGGCGGCGGTCCTGGCGGGCAATCCCGCCGAGGCAGGCGGCCGGCGCGTCATTTTCATGTCGTCCGAAGACGCCGATGCGAACGCCGCGGTCAGCGCCCTGTGCGAGCGATTGGGTTTTTATCCAATCAATCTCGGCCGGATATCGGAAGGCGGCCGTCTCCAACAGTTTGGTGGACCTTTGTCTGCGCAGAATCTGGTGAGGATGGACTAATGCGAGAAGGGGCGGGCGACACACAACCACAAGGGGAAGGAGATCCAAGATGTCCGTGAAGGGAAAGCTGGGTCGAAGCAGTCTGGGGCAAACGATGCCGGTTCACGCGGAGCCCCTCGGGTTCACGAATGCGTCGTTCAGAGCGGTGAATCAGGTGACGTTTAGCTACCGGACGAACACGGAAGCGGCGGCGGTGCTGCTGCCCACAGAAATGGAGATCGACGAGAATCCCAAGATATCCGTGATGTTCTTGTCGTACGGGTTCAGCAGCGTCGGCCCGTTCCGAGAGTACATTCACATTATTCACGCGCGCTTCCGGGGTGAGGAAGTTGGGTTTGTTCCGCACATCTTCATCTCAAACGAGCGGGGTATGCTCGCTGGACGAGAGAGAGAAGGCTATCCGAAGCTGCTGGGGGACATTGATTTCGACATGCATCAACCGAACGTGTACGGACTGATTACGGCGCAGCTATCCCGCCCGGCTGGTGTCGTGCTGGTGCAAGGGCTCTTTCGCCCGAGCGAGTTCTTGGGCGAGATTACCGCGGACAAGCCGACTGTGATTAAGGCGCTCGGGCTCAGGGTGGTCGGATCGGCGGTCCCGGGAGGCCCGTTGTCGGTGTGCGAGTTCGTGCCGTCGGCGCTGGAGTTCATCGCCGGGGAGATCTGGTCCGGGGATGGCTCGCTGATGTTTACCGGCGCTTCGGAATTCAGCGCCTTGCACCGATTGCCGATTGTGGGAGGTGTGGAAGCTACCGCCTTCTACAACTCTTCGTTTCGGCTACGTCGTCCCACAAAAACCTATCCGTTCGACGCTTGAAAAACGTTCCAGTTCTGGGATTGAGGAGGTGGCTGTGAGCAAGATTATTGTGTTCGGCGCAGGCGGTAAAGCGGGCCGGCTGATAACGGATGAAGCGGCGCGCCGCGGACACAGCGTCACTGCGGCGGTTCGCGACCGGAGCGATGTGCCCGGCTTCGCCGAGGGCGTGAATTCGGTCACGGGCGATCCCACCGACAGCCGCTCGGTGCGTGCACTGGCAAAGGGCGAAGATGTCTTTATCGTCGCCATCGGTGGCGCGGACAATACCGTCTGGCGGCGTGCGGCGCAGACTCTGCTGGAGACGCTCGAAGCGATCCCCGGCTCGATTCCGCGGATTCTGCACATGAGCGGGGGCTCTACTCTATTGACGCCGCAAGGCGGTCATTTCTTCGATCTGCCGGATTTCCCCGAAGCCTTTCGCGGACCTGCGCTGGGGCAGGCGGAGGCGCTGGACTATTATCGCGGCCACGCCAACGGGCGTGTTTCCTGGACATACCTTTCTCCACCGCCGGTCTATTTCGCGCCCGGTCAGCGCACAGGCAAGTATCGCTCCGGGCTCGACCATCCCGTTGAGGATGCGACGGGGCGGTCCAGCCTATCCTACGAGGATTTCGCCGTCGCCACGATCGACGAGGTGGAGCAGCGAAAGTTCATCAACAAGCGATTCACTGTCGGTTATTGAATGGAGGGACCCATGAATTTAGTCCTGCCGCTCCGCAAAATCGTTCATCGGACCCGAGGCTACGGTCACGGTCCAATTGTCCGCCTGATGAGCCCCTCCGACCTGGGCGAAGAGCTGAAGCCGTTCGTTTTTCTCGACCTGTTCGAAGCTGACATGCGCAACCTGGCAGGAAGTATGCCGGTACATCCGCATTCCGGCATAGCAACGGTCACTGTATTCACGAATGGAGACGTGACCTTCGACGATCCGCACCTGGGGCACGGAACCATAGGCTACGGCGGCGTCGAGTGGGTCCGTGCCGGAAGGGGCATGTGGCACGGCAAGGAACTCTCGGCTGGCTCGTCGGCCGCGGTCCAGGGCTTTCAGCTTTGGATCGCCCTTCCGCCGGACCTGGAGAACGCGGAACCGGAAGTCCAGTACGTCGGAACCGGGGGTATGCCGATTATCGGTCCGGCCCGTCTCATTGTGGGGGCCTATGCAGGAGCGAGGAGCCCGGTACGGTCGCCGCACGGGGTCAATTACCTACTGACAACGCTCAAGCCCGGTGAGCGCTGGACGTATGAGCCGCCTCTTGGTCACCTGATCTCCTGGGTTGCAGTCGGCAAAGGCGCTCTAACGGCGGGCGAGCGTCTGGTGAAGGGCGATCTCGCCCTCTTTGAAAAGAGCGAGGCGCCGATGACGTTCGAGGGCACGGAAGGCGCGGGCGCAACCTTCGTTCTCGGGTCCGCCGTCCCGCATCCATACGCGCTACACCTCGGTTCCTACTCGGTCCACACGTCCGCCGCGGCGCTTGCGGCAGGTGAACGTCACATCCGAAAACTCAAGCAAAGCCTGGACGCGACGGGTGATCGCCGCACAGGATCGGGTTCGACACCCGTGTTCCGGACATAACAATCAAGGAGGGCCGCATGCCGTCACCTATCGAAGAGAACAAAGTGCTCATACGGCGTTTTTTCACCGCCATTGAAAGCGGCGACCTCCGAGTGTTCGACGAGATCGTCGCGGAGGATTACGACGATCATCTGGCTGGGCAGAGTCCCGGGAGGGAAACCCTCAAGCAGTACTTCACTGGGCTTCGTTCCGCCTTTCCGGATCTGCAACTGCCGATTTCGGCGATCGTCGCCGAGGGCGACCGTGTCGCCGTCCTGAACGCCGTCCGCGGCACGCACAAAGGCGAATTCATTGGCCTCAAAGCCACTGGAAGAAGGATCGACGCGATGGCCTTTCAGCTTTACCGAATCCACAACGGACAACTCTCGGAGCATTGGGAAGTCGCGGACTTCGCGACGCTCATGCAGCAGCTTCAGGGCTGATCGCGTTGGCGGTTGCTTGACGGCGTTGCCTTGCTTGCCTGGCGCATCATGTTGCGGCATTGAAAAATGACCAAAAGAGGCGAATTCTGCGCGCCATCACAAAGTGATTATGGCTCACGTCACGATCACTTGGCGGATTCAAGATGATTCGCTTTCTTTTTGCAGGACTGTACGTCCTTCTGCCACTTTGCAGCAGCGTGTTTGCTCAGTCGGTATGCCCCGACATTCCACCACCCTATGGATTGCTCCGGCAAGACGAAGACTACCGGTATCTCAGCAATCCGGCTTGCGGGCAAGAGTATTGGGATCGTCTCAAGTATGTGCCGCTTGGATCGAATGAAGATAGGTTCCTCACGTTTGGCGGTGAAATACGGGAGTGGTACGAAGGCTTCCGCAATGCGAGTTGGGGTTTCGGACCTCAAGATGACAACGGCTATCTTTTACAGCGCCTTTCAACGTACCTCGATATTCATCCGGCGCCTCGAATTCGGTTTTTCGTTCAACTCACGAGCGACATCGAAGCAGGACGGACTGGTGGTCCAAGGCCGGTGACCGATGAGTCGAAGCTATTTTTTGAAGAGGGGTTCGCCGACATTACCCTGGCGAAGGCAAGCAACCAGTCAGTGGTATTGCGTCTTGGGAGACAGGAGTTTGAGTTTGGCTCCGGACGGTTCGTCGACGTGAGAGAGGGGCCCAATGTTCGCCAGGCATTCGATGGTGCCTCGTTGAAATGGAAGACATCCGCATGGACCGTCGATGGGCTCGCAACAAAGCCCGTGCTGAACGGCACTGGTATTCTTGATGCACCCACGAATCACAGTTCGACCTTTTGGGGAGTCTATGCAGTTCATCCCTTATCGGAGATCAAGGGCGGAAACATCGATCTTTACTATCTCGGAATCGCTCGGAAAAATGCGGCATTCGAAAAGGGTTCCGAAAACGAGCTGCGTCATACGGTGGGAGGAAGGTTCTGGGGCGGGCGAAACGGTTGGAGCTATAACAGCGAAGCGATGTTTCAATGGGGCACGTTTGGCCCAGACGGCATTCGCGCCTGGGCCACCACCCACGACACCGCATACACCTTTCGGTCCACCGCTCTTCGGCCGCAGGTTGGCGCAACGGCAGGCATAGCCAACGGCAACCATGGAGGTTCGAGGTCGCCGCTTGGAACGTTCAATCCGCTGTTCCCCACGGGCTTTTATTTTGGTCAAGGTGGCATCAGTTTGCTCGGCCCATTGAATCTCTTCGAGGTTGGTCCTCATGTAAGTCTGCAGCTGACGAGATCGCTCAGCGTGGTTGCGGACGACCATACTTTCTGGCGGACCAGCCTGCAAGACGGCGTGTATGGGCTCGGCATCAATTTACTGGTTTCCGGACAAGGCAATTCTGGGCGTTACATCGGGAATCAGCCATCGGTTGGAGTGTACTGGAATGCGGGCCGTCATCTTTCGGTATCCACCGCATACGCGCATTTTCTTGTCGGCACATTTTTGGCTAAGGCATCGCCGCCAGGCCGAGACGTGGATTACGCCGCAGTATGGACGACGTACAAGTTTTAAATCTGACTCGATTGGCCGCGATTCACAATATGAGGAAAGCAACGTCCGGGCCATTTTTCCAACCCACAACCCAACCCACAATTCGTGTAGCCTCGTGCGTCTTACGGGTATTTTGGCAGTCCCCGCGTTCTTGTAAGTCGTTTCCCAACCGTTTACCTCTTCCGGCCTGCGTACATCTATCCCGTGCAGCCGCGGAAGGAACCGAATTTCAGCTATCGACTGGTGCGCGCCATCTACCCCGCGTTTCAATTACTGTTTCCGAACAAGGCGATTCGTGCCGATGACTTGGCACGTGAAATGGTGGACGTCACCGTCCAAGAAACTGAGCGTGGAGGTCGGGTTTTCGAGAACTGTGACATCCGAGCCATGGTCAAGACTATTGCTCGAAAACCGGAGGAGGGCCGCTGACCCGCTTCCACTTTAAGCTGACATTTACTTCAACACGGTTGGCGATCTTAATGAACGGAATGCTCTTGTTCATACCGTAGTCTTTGCGATCGAAGGCCATCGTGCCGTCGATGCTTCCGGAAGTTGATCCTTTGCCGTTATCTGTGAGAGTGAGTTTTTCGGTTTTGGTGACTCCGCGAATCGTAAAGTCCCCTTCCAAGTCGAATGTGTTTGGACCGGTCTGAACGACTTTCGTGGATTTGAAGGTGATGACGGGAGAGTCTTTCACGTTGAAGAAATCCTTGCTCCTCAATTTGTTGTTTTTTAGACCACTACCGGTGTTCACGCTATCCGCTTGAATCTCGATTTCCAAAACGCCGCTCCTCACATCCGTGGAGGAAAACTTCATCCTTGCGTTCCACTTCTCGAAGGTGCCTTTGATAGGCACCGAAGAGTCGACACCAAATTTGACGGTGCTTTCTACGGGGGTGACTTCGTACACCGGAACTTGGGCACGACTTGTCGGCGGAAGAGAGCAAAACACAAGCATCCACAGAACGGTTATCGGTAACTCGCGAGCTTTCACTCTCGACGAAATCCCGCGTAAAGTTTTATCTCGCTGTAAACTATTGGTGTTCATAAATTCTCTGTCTCCCAATTCACTCTGTTCCTGCGACCGAGACGCTTTGTCACGGGGCGGAGGACTTAATCTGGATTGATTCCACGCCTGTCAATGGACTCGTCCGTTTTTTCCAGTTCCTTCAGGAACTTGTTGTAGTCGCGCCATACATTTCGCCACTGATCCGCAGCCAGTCTATTTGAACTTGTGCGTGGCTTAGTCGAGCAGAGCGCCACAGTGAGTAGCGCGGCGACAATCTGATGGTCTTCCATTGTTCTCTCCTGGTAAGAACTGACACGACTCGCTCGACTGTCAGGCACCCAGTTGGTCGGCTAACCGACGGCACGTTCCTCGTGAGCCCAAAAACGTTCACGCAGAATTCTCTTGAGGATCTTGCCGGAACCGCTTTTCGGTAACTCGGTATCTGAAAACTCAACACGGCGGGGGATCTTGTAGTTCGCAAGGAATTGTCTGCAGTGGGTGGTGAGGTCCTTCGCGCTGAGAGCCATTCCGGGCTTGAGCGCAACGCAAGCCGTCACGAGTTCACCCCACTGGGGGTCAGGAATTCCGAAGACCGCCACTTCACGAACCGCGGGATGTTTGTACATGACCGCTTCAACCTCGCCGGAATAAACATTTTCGCCACCTGTGACGATCATGTCTTTCAGACGGTCGAGGATGTAGAAATAGCCGTCCGAATCCTGATAGCCGATGTCTCCCGTGCGAAACATTCCGTTTCGAAATGCGAGAGCCGTCTCTTCTACATCGTTCCAGTAGCCCCGCATGACGTTGGCGCCCCGTGCGACCAATTCCCCGTGCTGCCCGACTTCCACTTCCCTACCCGTTTCGTCCTCGACTCGCAGATCAATTCCTGGACAAGGCCGCCCACATGAGAGGAGCTTGCCTCCGACATGTTCCTGATCTTGGAGACCCGTGAGGAAGCCGGTCTCGCTCAGTCCATAGCATTGGAGAAGTTTCACGTTCGGCAGAAGCTTTCTCACCCGATGGACAAGGTCCGGCGCCATTGGAGAGCCGCCATAAGCCAGAACCTCGAGGCTGCTCAAGTCATACGGCTTTGCTTCGGGCATCTGCGTGAGCAGGTTCAGCATTGTCGGGACGAGCACCGTGTGGGTCACGCGTTCGCGTTGGACCAAGTCACAGAAACCTTCAGGGCTGAACTTTGGAATCGTGACTTGGCGCGCACCGAAAGCCGGTGCCGCGAACATGGTGGGAAAATCAGCAATGTGAAAAATCGGTGCCGCATGCAGATAGACACCGCCTTCTCGGTATCCCATCCAATAGCTGAAGTGGTCGAGGTTCGCCAGGATGTTGGCGTGACTCACCATGACACCCTTCGGCCGGCCCGTCGTGCCACTGGTATAGATGAGAGCGAGAATCGCTTCCGGGTCATAGACGGGATCTGGACAGGAGTCGTTCCGACTGTCCAAGGGCTGTTCATCAAGGACGAGTTGCCACGGAAGCTGAACCGCAGGCATAGGAAGAGAGGAATGCCGCACCAGCCCGCGTGGTTTTGCATCAAACAGAACTCGATCGATTTCGGCTGCGGAGAGCCGCGCGTTTATCGGGACTGCAGTAACGCCGAGCCAGCTGCAGGCGTAGACCAACTCGATGTACTCAGGAGAATTCGGCAACAGAAGCGCGAGCCGGTCGCCCGCCGCAAAGCCGTTGGCGGCGAGCGCGGCCGCAATGTTCCGGACGCGCTCGTGGACCGCCTTGAAAGAAACAGCGGCGCCTTCGACAACCAGCGCCGTGCGTTGCGTGTAATACCGGAATGCCCGGCCGAGCGAATGAACATAAATCATGTGCTCTTCACCCCGTGTGACACTGCGCCCCTCTCACCTCGTGAATGCAACGGAATCGACTAAACCTGGGAGCATCAAAATGTAGTTGTTCTCTGGTCGCAGGTCTTATGCGTTTGCCTCCGAAATTATTGGCTGCGTTGTTGGCTCAGCTTGAGTCCTCAGCTTGAGAAGTCCCATCAGTACGGCATTCTCTTCTTGAGCTAGCTGTTCGACGGAGCGCCCGCCCGCTTCGCGCATTACTCCATCGACGACGGTCTGCTTCAGCTCGGGCGTGATGTTTGGAGTTCCAAGCGACTTCATCATGCCTTGTAAAGGTTCCATGAGGTGCTCCATGAAGTGTCGGATCCCGCCCGGGCCCCCGCCAAGGTGCCATTGCAGGCTTTGCCCCATTACGCCCCAGCGAAGCCCCGGCCCGTAGGAAACGGCCGCATCGGTTTCCTCTACACTCAAAATCCCCTGCTCAATGATGTAAAGCATCTCTCGATAGAGCGCGGCCTGGAGTCGGTTCGCTACGTGCCCGGGAAGTTCCTTTCGCACGTGAATGGGTTTCTTCCCTATCGACGCATAAAATGCCATCGCGCGCTGGATAGTTTCGGGCGATGTCTTAGCTCCTCCAACCACTTCGACCAATGGAATGACGTGTGGAGGATTAAAGGGATGCCCGACGACAATGCGCTCGGGATGCCTGCACTTGGATTGCATGACGCTTGGCGTTATTCCCGATGAACTCGAAGCAATGAGCGAATCAAGAGGAGTGGCGTCATCCATATCAGCGAACAGTTTCATCTTGAAATCCGGACGCTCGGGTCCGTTCTCTTGAACCAAGTCCGCCTTGGACAGCGCCTGCTTCATATCTGTCGTGAAGGCCAGGCGATCACGGCTTGCACCGAGTTTGAGGCCTGCGCTTGAGAGTAACGTCCAGGCCTCATCAACGTACTTGCGCAAGTTGGCTTCTGCGTTCGGCGCCGGATCGGTTGCGATCACGTCCAATCCGCGAGACAAGTAATAGGCTGCCCAGCTCGCGCCGATGACTCCTGTTCCTACGATTGTTACGTTGCGAATCTCTTTGCTCTTTGCCATACGTTTCTCCTTGTTAGAACTGAATATTTCCAGATTTCTCGAACTCACTTGGTTGTAGCTGCAACGCCGAGAGGAGCCTCGGCGGAGCGAGCTTCCTTATCGGATCCGCGATGGTTTACGATCAGACGCGATCCCCTCTGACCTGTGATAAAGGTCCAAATCCACTGGAGGAACACGCTCACGCGCAGACTCGAGGTTGCCAGGAACTGCAGATGCACGGCCGCCCATGCAAGCCAAGCTGAGAAGCCGCTCAAATGGATTTTTCCAGTTTGCAAAACGGCGAAACCTTTCCCTACAACGGCCATGTTTCCCTTATCGAAATACTTGAATGGTTTGGGTGCCGGTCCGCCCGCAATGCGTTTGTGAATCAACTTGCCCACGTATTTGCCTTGTTGAAGAGCCACTTGAGCGACTCCCGGCAGCGGTATGCCATTCCGGTCGAGAGATGCCGTGTCCCCAACGACAAAAACTTCCGGGTGTCCTGGAACGCTGAGGTCGGGCTGCACGCGCACGCGGCCTGCTCGATCGGTATCCACGTTGAGCCACTTGCCTGCGGGAGAGGGTGCAACGCCCGCCGTCCAGATAACCGTTTTGCTGACGATACGTTCACCCGCGACGGTGATGCCGTCGGCATCAATGTTGTCAACGCTGTGACCAAGGCGAACTTCAACGCCCAAGTCTTGAAGCCGATTGTTTGCGGCTTCGGAGAGATCCTTGGAAAATGTCGGTAGAACTCGCGGCGCCATGTCGACGAGCACGATTCGAGCGGTTGTCGGATCGATCCGCCGGAATTCCGACTTCAGGGTGCTCCGCACAAGGACGGCGAGAGCGGCGGCCATCTCGACGCCCGTTGGGCCGGCGCCCACCAGGATGAACGTCAGGAGATCGGGATGGCGGCTTGGATCTTCTTCTGCTTCGGCTAGTTCGAAAGCCTGGAGAATCTTGTTTCGAACTGCAACAGCATCCACGAGGGTCTTGAGGCCGGGAGCGTATTGCGCGAACTCGTTGTGCCCGAAGTAACTCTGGGTGACTCCCGTCGCGAGCACCAGGTAGTCGTAGGGAACAGGAACATTTTCGCGGTCGGCGTCACTCGAGAAGACGCACTTCTTATCTTTGTCGACTCCCGTGACCTCACCGAGGATCACCGTCGTGTTCTTCTGCTTTCGCAGAATTGCCCGGATGGGAGAAGCGATTTGACCCGGCGCCAGGACCGACGTTGCCACCTGATACAGCAACGGTTCAAACAGGTGATGATTGGTGCGGTCGATCAAAACGACGCTCGCCTGAGTGCCACGAAGCGCCTTGGCCGCTGCCAGCCCTCCAAATCCTGCCCCGACAATGACGATCTTCGTTAGAGTCATGGGAGACCTAGGCGACTGCGGCCTTTCTCGACCAAGTAAAGTCGGGTGCACGTTTCTCGAAAAACGCAGTGATTGCTTCCTTGCTATCCGCAGACCTGACGCGCTCGGAGAACTCGCTGTTCTCTGCCTTCGCGGCTTCCAGGAGCGCGTCGCGCCATGGCTTTTTCATAAGCCGTTTCGAAGCCTGCAGCGCTGCGGCAGGTTTTTCCGCTAATTTTTGGGCAGTTTCTGTAGCGGTTTCCAGCAGCTTTGAGTCGGGCACTACGCGGGTGACGAGGCCGAGTTCTGCGGCGCGGTTCGCATCAAAAGGCAGACCGAGCTGAAGAAGTTCGGCGCCGCGCAGATATCCGATGCGCATAGGAATGGAGAATGTGGCCGCGAATTCAGGAACGAGACCGAGATTGATAAAAGGCATTTGGAATTTTGCGGTCTCGCCAGCATAGACAAAATCGCAGTGCGTCAGCATGGTGGTCCCGCCCCCGATCGCCGCACCGTGCACCGCTGCTACGATTGGCTTTTCAAAGGCGATGAAGGCATTGATCAAGCGGGATTGCGGACTGTCTTCGGGACCCGGGGGATTTTTCAGAAAGTCATCGAGGTCGTTTCCCGCGCAGAAAGAGTCTCCTGCTCCGTGCCAAAGCACGACGCGGACGTGATCATCTTTCGCCGCAGAGGTCAGGAGATCGGCCATGGTGATGTACATGGCGGAGGTCATCGCATTTTTCTTGGACGGCCGATTGAACTGAACTCGCAGGATAGCCCCGGAGCGTTCGGTAACAATGTCGGTCATCCTGCGCCTCCGGCCGTCGATTCCAAATGCCAGGCGTGCGGGACCGCACCATTCGCACGTAGGCCGTCGATCTCGTCACCTCTGAAGCCGAGCTGTTTGAGGATTTCGTCATTGTGCTCACCGAGTTCGGGGGCGCGGCGTGCCGGCACTTTCGCGGCGCCATGCACTGTGAGCGGGCTGCTTACGGTGAGCTTCAGATGTTCGCCGGCGCCTTCGAGCGGGACGATCACGTCGTTCGCAAGTAATTGCGGGTCGGTCGTTACTTCTTGCGGGCTCCTGACGACGCCGTAGGTGATGTGGGCCTGGTCGAAAGCGTGACGCCAGTGGTCCAGTGTTTGCGAAGCAAAGACCTTATCCAATATCTCGGTCAGTGCTGCCGCGTTCGCGACGCGCTTCGCATCGTCGTTGAATCGCGCATCGAGCAAAAGTTCCTGGCGGCCAATTGCTGCTGCGAGACTCGGCCAGTCTTTGTTCTGAACGACAATGAGGAACCACTGGTCATCGGAGGTGCTGTAGACATTGAAAATGGCATTCGGTGGATTCTTGCGGTCGTGCAACGGGTAGAAGTTCGCTCCGGCGAGCGCGGCTTGAACGTACATCGAACCGGACCATACTCCCTGCGCAAGCAGGGAAGTTGTGACGTACCCGCCTTTTCCAGTGCGTTCGCGCCGGTAGAGAGCGGTAACAATGGCTCCGTAAAGGCCGACCGCTGTTGCGTGGTCTCCGCTGCCGGAGGGAGGAAGCGTAGGCGGAGCGCCCGAATCGCGGGTCAACGACAGCAGCCCGGTGCGCGCCCAGAAAGCGGTGATGTCAAATCCCGGAAGGTCAGCGTCGGGTCCGTTGTCGCCGTAGCCGGTGATGTCAGCGTAAATCAAGCGTGGGTTCCATGCGGCAACCTCTTCGTAGGTCAGCTTGAGCCGCTTGCGCGCGGGATGCGGGAAGTTGACGACGAGAACGTCAGCCCACTTGATGAGACGCTCTAGAACAGGTCTCGCGTGCGGCGATTTCAGGTCCAGCGACATTCCGCGCTTGTTGCGATTGTCCAGGTGCCAGGCGTAGTTGTCCTTCGACCGGGGCTGTGGCGGGAGCTGAAAGGTGTGGCGATGTGGATCGCCCGACCCGGGTGGTTCGACTTTGATGACGTCGGCTCCGTAGTCGGACAAGATGGTAGCTGCGCCGGGCCCGGCGATGAAGCTTGCGAGGTCGACGACTTTTAGTCCTGAGAATATATTTTCGTCTGCCATGAGTTTTTCCTTCTTTCGATTCTGACTGGGAATTCAAAAACGAAGTTGAAGCCTGCTGTTCGCTAGCGTCCTTGGAACTTCGGAGGGCGCTTCGCAAGGAAGGCTGAGGTTCCTTCTTTCTTGTCTTCGGTCCCGGCGCAAATCGCGAACAGCGAAGCTTCCAGGAGGAAGCCCTGCGCGAGGCTCGTATCCAATCCTTTGTTTACGGCCTCGATGGAATATTTCACGCCGACGGGTGCGTTGGAGATGATCTGGTTGAGCAGGGCTTCCACTCGGGTGATCAGATTGGCACCCGGAACGACCTCATTCACCAGGCCGATGCGATAGGCTTCTTGCGCGTCGATGATTTCGCCCGACAGAATCAGCTGCAATGCTCGGCCCTTGCCGATCAACCTGGGAAGACGCTGCGTTCCGCCATAGCCCGGCATTACGCCGATCTTGACTTCGGGCTGACCGAACCTCGCCGTTTCAGCAGCGATGCGAATCGTGCTGGCCATCGACAGTTCACAGCCGCCACCAAGCGCGAAACCATTCACGGCAGCGATGACCGGCTTGCCGAGGTTTTCAATGAGGTCAGTAAGGGATTGCCCGGATCGTGTCTTCTGTTCCGCCGTGAGGGGAGTGTCGCTGGCCATTTCGCTGATGTCGGCGCCGGCCGCAAACGACTTATCCCCCGCTCCTGTGAAGACGACTCCTCGCACCTCGGAATCGTCGCGGGCATCTTCGAACGCGGTTCGCAATTCGGAAATCGTTTTTGCGTTTAAAGCGTTCAGTACTTTGGGCCGGTTGATCGTCACATAAGCGATCGAGCCCTTCTTCTCGTACAGAACGTTCTCAAGTTTCAAAGCAGAAGCCGGTGAACTCATAATTTCTCTCCTCGTTATTGGTGGTTGGAGCCAGACTAGGAACGCGCGGGAATCTCCGCGTACGCGATTCCAGATAAATTCCCTTCGGCGAAGATGATATTTTTCTTATTCGATCCGTCGAGACTTGCGCTGTAAACAGATCCGCCCAAATCGGTCAGGAACATGCGGTTGTTTGCAAGGTCCAAGGACAGGCCGATCCCTTCCATGAGGTGGTTAAAGACGATTTCCGGCTCTCTGCGCTTTCCGGGCGCCGCGTCCATCGACGCGCGATTCACCGTGTTTCCCCGCGGCGGGTCTCCGCGGTCGGTCCAGTAGATCACCCGGTTGACGAGGTCCAGATCAAGATCGATCGGCTCCGGTAAGTTGTCGTAAAGTACTTCGATGTCCTGACGGTTTGCCGGAGTCTGGCCTTTCGGGATTTCGAGGGCGGCGCGGAAAATGCGTCCTTGCCCGGCGTTGTCACTTCCCTTTTGCGTCCAGTAAAATTTGCCGCCTTGCGCATCGACCGCGATCCCGACGCACCAATTCCTCGCGTCAAGCCGGTCGGCGTCGCCATGCCCAGTCTCCACGAGCGTTTCGATATTTGAGCCGTCGAGATTCGAGCGCATGACGCGCATGCCTTCGCGGTCCGACCAGTAGAGTTTGCCGTTCTTTACATCGAGCTGCAGTTGCTTGGGAGTCCAAGTCTTGCCGGGCGGAACAATGTTCGTAACGTTGGTGCCATCGAGGTTCGCACGATCGATCGTGCCGTCGTTAGCCTTGGGATTTCCCATATTTGTCCAGTAGATGTGGCCGGCTGCGACGTCGACCACGATGCCGTCGGGGAGTTTTCGCCCCTCGTTGATGATGGTTTTCAAGTCCGAGCCGTCGGGGTTCGACGTAAGCACGCGACCAGCGGAGAGATCCAAAAAGTACAAACGGCCCACGGTCTTTGCGACGGACTTTACTGTTTCGGACTTGGAAGCTTTAGAAGAGGGCATGAAATCTTTATTCCTTTCATATTCTTTTCATCTATCCCACGTTGTTCCGGCAGAAGTGCTCTCAACCAACTAGATGAAAGCGCTGAGGCCGGTAATGGCTTTGCCGAGAATCAGGTTCTGCATTTGAAACGTGCCCTCGTAGGAGTACAGAGCTTCCGAATCCACGAAGAACCGCCCGACGTTGTAGTCCGCGGAGATGCCATTGCCGCCAAGCAGCTCTCGCGCCCACGCGACCGTTTCGCGGCATTTGGCGGTCGTGAAGGCCTTGGCCAGCGATGCATGCGCGTCGCTCATCTTGCCTTCGGCGTCCAACTGCGACATGCGCACCAAGAGGCACTGCGAAGCGGTGATGTTGGCGAGCATCCTGGCTAGGAGGTCCTGCACCATCTGGAATGAGCCGATGGGCTTGCCGAATTGCAACCGTTCCTGGCAGTACTTGACCGCATTTTCGTAAGCGCCCATGGCGCATCCTGTTGCCTCCCAGCCGACCATGAATCGCGTCATTTTCAGGACACGGGCCGTGTCTCGGAACGATTGATCGGCTTGCAGGCGGTTTTCCTCCGGGACGCGGCAGTTCTCCATAGTGATCAAGCCGTTCTGCACGACTTTGAGGGCGATCTTGTTCTGGATTTTTTCGACCGTGAATCCGGGTGTGGTCTTGTTCTCGACGATGAAGGCCTTGACTTGGTTGTCGGCGAGATCGCGCGCCCAGATGATCGAGATGTCGCACCATGGAGAATTGCCGATCCATTTCTTCTGGCCATTAATGGTCCAGGTGTCTCCGTCACGCTTGGCCGTAGTCGTAAGGCCGCCAGAGGTTCCCGAGCCGACGAGAGGCTCGGTCAAGCCGAAGCAGCCAATCTTTTCCCAGCGGGCCATTGGCGGGAGCCATTTTTGCTTCTGTTCCTCAGAACCGCCCAGATAGATGGACCCCATGGCCAAGCCGTTGTGTACACCGAAGAATGTGGCGATAGAGGAATCGACGCGCGCCATCTCCATGGCGATCAATCCGAACAGCTGCGCACTTCCGCCGCGGCAGCCATAGCCGTTCATGGCAACGCCGCCGATATTGAGTTCCTTAATCGCAGGCAACAGCTCAAACGGGAATGCATCCTCAACCCAATACTTCGTGATGATGGGCTGGACCTTGGTTTCCATGAAGTTGCGGACCTGCTTCACGACTGCCAGTTCTTCGGCAGGCAAAGTCTCCAGGAGTTGGTAGAAGTCAGAATTGGGTTGAGGTAGTGCTTTCTTGATTTCTTTTGTTGGAGTCGCCATGAAGTTTCTCGTTGTTCCCTTTGCCTCGCGTGTTTGTGAATGCGCGACAACTAAAAGCATCCTGTCGGCCAAAGATGTTGGTGGCTTAGGTCGCTGAAAAGAGGCGCGTTACTTTTTCGGAGATGATTCGGGCTGCAGAACCGCTGTCAACACGTTCACTCAATTGCCTAGGCTTTGACGGCGGGCCTTTCGAACTCAATTAAAAAGGCGCGAGCGGATTCCCATATGTTCTTGAATCACAGACACAAAAATGTTGATGACTGTGGGAAAGTCAGACCTGTGCGCGTGGCCAATGCGGACGGAGTTCTCTGAGAGCGCAGTCTCAGACTCCGCTCAAGACGTGCCCGAGTTTGTTTCGTTTTGTCGTCAAATAGCGCAGTGTCGAAGGTGACGCAGGTATCTCGATAGGCAGCCATTTCGTCACCGATAGCCCGTAGCCTTCGATGGCGACGAGCTTGCGGGGATTGTTGCTTAAGAGGTGCATGGAGCGGACGCCCAGTTCTCGCAGGATCTGCACGCCGATGCCGTAGTCTCGTTGATCGGGTTTGAACCCAAGGCGTTCATTGGCCTCTACCGTGTCGAGTCCTTCATCCTGCAGGCCGTAAGCGCGAATCTTGTTGGCCAAGCCAATCCCTCGTCCTTCTTGGTTCAGGTAAAGCAGCACTCCACGACCTTCCGTCGCGATCCGACGCAGGGCTTTATCGAGTTGAGCGCCACAGTCACAACGAGCGGAACGCAAAACATCGCCGGTAAGGCACTGTGAGTGCACCCGCACGAGTACGTCCTGCCCGTTTCCTACCTCGCCGCGAACAAGGGCGACGTGCGTTTGCTTGTCGATCTGATTCTCGAATGCGTGAAGACGAAATTCTCCGTATTCGGTTGGCAGCTTCGTGGAGGCCACGCGCTTTACCACTGACTCTGTACGCATCCGATAGGCAATCAGGTCGGCGATGGCGACGAGTGGAATGTCATGTCGTCGCGCAAATCGACTGAGTTGTGGCACCCGAGCCATGGTGCCGTCCTTGTTCATGATTTCGCAGATGACGCCGGAAGGATGGAGGCCGGCTAGTCTGGCCAAGTCGACAGCCGCTTCGGTTTGCCCGGCACGTGCGAGTACTCCGGCATTCTTTGCGCGCAACGGGAAGACGTGACCAGGACGGCTTAGATCCGAAGGCCTTGTCGCCGGATTGATTGCGGTGAGCACGGTGGAGGCGCGATCGGCGGCAGAAATTCCCGTGGTTGTGCCTTGTTTCGCCTCGATGCTGACGCAAAAAGCGGTTTCAAATCGCGAGCTGTTGTGCGCAACCATCAATGGAATTTCGAGCGCATCGAGATGCTCGGGTGTCATCGCCAAACAAATCAGTCCGCGACCATACTGCGCCATGAAATTAATGGCTTGCGGCGTAATCTTCTCAGCGGCGACAGTGAGGTCACCTTCGTTTTCGCGACTTTCATCGTCGACAACAATCACCATTTGCCCCGCGCGTACGGCCGCAATCGCATTCTCAATGCTTGCGAATGAGCGTGTACGGGGGTGGGGTTCTTTAACAATCTGAAGTCGTCGTCTCATGAAGAGGTCTCTCCGCGGCGGCTGATATGGTCCGGTGTTTTGAAGGCAAGGCTTTCAGGCGCAACTCTTTCCTTAATCATCTCAGTGCTCAACGCAGCCCTCAGGCCCTCACGGATGTCACGCCTCTTGCTTCCGGGCTGTCAACAATATCGCTCACGACTGTCGCACCGACCGGAGGCGATGCGAACCTTCGGTAGATGACCCGCAAAGCGGCGACGAGAGGTACTGAGAGATAGATCCCCACGATTCCGCCCACCGCGCCGCCCACCATGAGAGTGAAGATTGCGAGCAGAGGGTGAATTTCGAGCTCGTGCCCCATGACCCGCGGCGCAATGGCGTAGTCCATCAGAATGCGCCAGACAACGAGCAGGGCAAGCATCCATATCCAATGCGAGTGACTGAGAGCTCCCGCCGTGACAATGATTACTGCTGCGGTCATCCAGCCCACGACGGGAATGAATTCCAGTATTCCGGCAAGAACGCCCAGCACTATCGCGTTTGGAAAACCCAACAGGAGCATCGCGATCAAACAATAGACGAGAGAGAGCCCGCCAAGGATTACTTTTGCCCGGATATAGCGCTGCAGCATCACGTGCAATTCGTCCGCCAGCGATCGCAGGGCTGCGTGATTTTCCTTCGCAGATACGAGATGAATGACCTGGTTGGCAAGATTCTCTCCGTCGCTCAGGAAAAAGATTGCGAGAATCGGGATCACAACAAATCCGGCGAGCGCCGCCGGCGCGGATTGTTCGACTGCCGCCGCAGCGCGCTCGACATTCGCGCGATGGCGCTGGAGGAAGATTCTGATCTTGTCGGCTTGCTCATCAGCCCAACCGAGGTTATTTCCGAGGTTGTTGGCAATTTCTCCGGAGGAGAGTCGGTCC
>Ga0209648_10001331_pt1 | contig 19870 bp, 13 predicted proteins | sample GraSoi2013_115cm_FD_185830 | JGI IMG/M metagenome (GOLD analysis project Ga0209648, IMG submission 185830) | Grasslands soil microbial communities from the Angelo Coastal Reserve, California, USA - Sample 9_17_2013_115cm (SPAdes) (version 2) | ecosystem: Environmental > Terrestrial > Soil >...
TGCTGCCCACGCTGGCCGCGCTCACCGGCGCGCTCACCACCACTACCACCTGCGGGTTTACCGGCACTCCGCTGGTTCCGTTCGCCGGACTCACCTGCACTACCGTCGGCGCCGTCGTGACCGCGCCCGGTCCGGTACTGAATGTCGAGAACAGGAACTGCAGGGGATGACCCTGCTGATCCGTAATCCCATTGGTTGCTTCGATGAAGTAGTTTGTCGATGGATCAAGCGCCGGGTTCGGCGTAAACGTCGCCGTCAGGCCGTCTGCCGATACCGCGACGGCCCCCGGAATCGGAATATTGGTTGCCTGCGGGAACACCAGGAAGTTCGCCGTGGTCACCGTCAATGGATCCACCCGCTTGCTGAACTGCAACTGGATCACACTGTTGGTCGGCACTCCTCCGGCTCCGCTCGCCGGGCTCACCGTCGTCACAAATGGCGTAGATGTGTCGGCTGCGGCGCCCGTTGTGAAAGTGAAAGTAGTCGGATTCGAAAGCGGATTCTCGGCTACATCGGTAATCTGAGCCGTCGCCGAAATTGTGTAGACGGTATTCGCAGTAAGCGGAGATACCGGCGTAAACGTGATCAACGTATTGCCGTTGGAGAGGGCAATCGCGCCCGGAATCGGAGTGCCGCCCTGCAGTACTTGGAAGCCGGCAACGGCGCTGATTACGCTGAGCGGCTGGCTGAACTGGGCTGCCACCAGAGAATTCACCGGAACTCCGGTTGTGCCATTGCCAGGACTTACGGAGACCACTGCGGGTCCCTGCGTTTCCGGACCAAAGCCGGTGGTGAACTCAAAGAAGTTAAATGGGAAACGATTCTCTGTGAGATCCAGGACTCCGGACAGCTCTACGAAGAAGAAGCGGCCGACAGCATATGGCGTTTGCGGCACAAAGGAGGCAGTGAAACCTGATGGATCCACTTGTAGCATCCCGGGCACTTTTTGGTTGGTCAGGCTGTCGATAACGAAGAACGTATCTGGCGTTAGGGATGAGGGATCGACTTGCTTGTTGAATTCCACCATGAAAGCCGCGTTGGTGGGGACACCTGTAGCTCCACTGGCAGGGCTCGTGAGCACCGTGTTGCCGGTTGTCAAATTGGTAGTAAGCCCGGTCGCAAACGAGCTCTGGAAGGTGTTGGTCATCTGAACGCCGGACGCGCCCTTCACGCCGGTAACCACCACTGTGTATGTGGTCGAGGAGGAGAGTGGCTTGGTAGGCGCAAACACAAGCGACAGCCCGTCGTTGGAAAGAGTCACTGTGCCGGCGATCGGCCGGCCGCTCTGCAGGAGTTGGACGGTACCGGGCACAGCCGCCGTCCCGCCGCAACAGGTGCGGAGCAGAAACGCTTGCAAAACCCGCGCGGCAAATGCCGCGTTGGCAGAAGAGAAGTTCGATCCTGGAGGCAAACCGGCGTTGATGGCGCTTTGCACCGCCGGCAGAGTTACCGGGGCTTGCAGGGGCTCATTGAAGCGGACCACGATCACGCCGTTGGTCGGATAATCGGTTGCGCCGTCCGCGGGAAACACTCTGGCAACGTTCGGGGGCGCCAAGGTTGCAATCAGCGGATTCAAGCCCCGCTGGAATGCCTGCAAAAAGGTGAGGCCGTCAGGCGCGATTTGGCTGGCTCCGCCGGGATTGGTAGGATTCAGGCCGAAAAACAGAGCCCACCCGTCGGGGATGCCGTCGTTAGTCGTGCTCGGGTTCAGCGGATTCGAACCGATTGCGAATTCGTAGATATTGGTTAAGCCATCGCCATCCGCGTCAGCGGACGGATTGGTGGAAAGAACGGTAAGTGTATTACTTGGGGTTGGGAGAAGACTCGAGCTCCCGGATGCATTCGTGGCCACAGCGTTGAACGAGCCGATGGCAGACGCGGACAAGGTAAGACTCATGGTCGCCGAGGTTCCGTCGGAGCTGATGCTCACGTTGGATGGGGTAATCGCCGGCGGATTGAAAGCAGGCAAGAATGAAAAGTTAGCTCCAGTGAGATTAATACCGGTAACTTGAAAAGTGCTGATCGAAGCGCCTTGCAGCGCGGATGTTGGACTGATGGAGGTAATGACGGGAACCTGAACTACAGTAAAATTCGTTGCCGATGTCGCTGTTGCTGAACCCACGGACACTGTAATCGGCCCTGTGGTGGCGGCAGACGGCAGAGTCACGGTAAGGCTATTGGGGGTGGCCGCCGTGACCGTCGCTGCCGTACCGTTGAATTGAACCGTGTTCGAGCTTGAGGTTGCGCTGAAGTTTTGTCCCTGGATCGTGACTGTGGTTCCGATTCCGCCCTGCTGTGGAGTGAAATTCAGAATGGCCAGCGCATTCGGAGAGGTTAGGGTCGAGCGCGCAATTGAGAGCAGGTTGCCGACTGCATCGTAGCTATAGGCTGCAACATTGCCGTTCGGGTCCACGACCTTGGTCAATCTCCCCAGGTCGTCATAAGCATATTGGACGGGAGAGGTGCTCTGCCCGCATAGCGTGGAGACAAACCCTACAAGGAGTAAGGAGATCAGGCCTACCATTGCTCTCGTCCGCATTATTGCTCTCCCCTCTGACTCATAAGTCACGTTCAAGCTCCTAGGATCCTGGGGCCTAATTTTTCTCCGATGAGATTGTGCTCAATGCTCTCCGTTAGGCGGAGGTACAACCTTCTTGTCGCTGAGCCCAACTGACCTCCGCCATTTGATCTCGCTCCTCATGGCTAAAACAGCTCCACACGTGAAGCTGACCGTCCATGCATACCGCGCCGCATAGCCTTGGGCGTCCCGGCCAAAACCCATTCGCTCTGAAGCTTCTCGCAGCAGCCAAAGCGACCCAATCGCTGAACCGCCGACCACAAAGTAGCCGAGACCGATTACCAGCAGATTCCTGGCTTTTCGATAGGGGCGCGTAAACCAAAGGAACCATCCCGGCATGCCCGATGCCCAACTGCCAAGCACCAGACCGAGCAAGATCACTGCTGACGCAGAACTCAACCGTGGCCTCCCCCGGGCTCATTTCTCGGACCACTACACGCATTGGGATCGTCCTTCCGGCCGGACCTCTGTCCTCGCGGCATTGCTGCTTATCCCGGCTATTCCCGCGCAGATGGTGCTCAATTTTGCTACGCGTGGATATAACCCTCTGCTTGCCGACCGGAATTGACCTCTGCCATTCACGAAGTTCTCTCATTGCCAAACTTGGGGCGCTCCGGCTTGCTACGGCCGTTGCCTTAGTCGTCATACAGCGGTTTCCCGTCCTGCGCCGAAGGTATGACCACTTCCCCCGCCGGGTTCCCTTCCAGTCGGCGGGCCGGAGGAACGGACGGATTGCTCGGATAAGATTTGCCGTCGAAAAGGAGCTCTGCCTCAAAGCCCGGCTGAATGCCTCCGCCTTGCACCCAGACACCGAGGGTGCGCCACCCATGTGATTCGTTGGTTAAGACTCGAATAGGACGCCGCGTGATTTTAATGTTGGTCACGATTCTCCAGGAGCTACCTTCGCGCGCCAGGATGAGCGTGTTGCAGCCGCCGCTTCCACACCAACTGTTCCCCATCAAATAGACAATAGCTTCGGGAATACCATCGCCGTTAAGGTCCCGGAAGGCCGCAATGTATCGCGTTGCCTTGTTGTCATCTAACGTCTGGAGGAAACGCTTTAGCGACTCTTCCGCTGCCGCGGAGGTCGAATCTGGCCCCTGTGTTTTGGTAGCACAGGCGCTTATCAGCACTGATAAGACCATCGCAGTTTGAGCTAAGACACGCCATTTCAAACCAGTTTCCATCTCGGCCCTCCATTACTGGAAGCAGTCAGCAAGGTTCAGCACGTTACTCCCATAGTTATTCCCGGTGGTTCCGACATCGATGGTGTTCGGATTGCCGCTTATATTCCTCGTGCCGAAGTTGTAGGACGCTGCCGTCGCCTGCAACAACTGCGTATCGGTCAAATTGGGGTGTTGCGCTTCCAAAGTTGCCATATTTGTTGCTAGCATGTTCGCCGCGAAATTGGCGGCGAATGTAGGATCATACGCTTGAGCGCTTGTGACTTGTGGGTTCTGCCCCAGATCGATTTGGAATATTCCCGCGCCTTGCCCGCCTCCGATCTGGGCAATATTGCGGAAGCCTGTTTCACGGATGCTGATCGCGGCGAGCAGGCTCGGATCTATCCCGTTGGCCGTCGCGGCGTTCTGAATTAGGTCCCAGTTATCGACGGCCCGCTGCAGAGAGGCTGTGTTTGCGTGGGCTGTTGCTAGCGCATCCAGACAATCCTGGGAAGGATCGGAAACATCAGGAGTAAGGCCGAGCCGGTCAAAGAACGAAATCGGGTTTCCGAGCGCGTACGCATAAGCATTTGAGCCCCCTGCTTGTCCCAACGGGTCTTCGCTGAGGAAGCGCTGGAAAACTGGCGAGTAGTAGCGAGCGCGATAGTAGTAAAGGCCCATCCCGTCATTTTCCCTGCCTGTATATTGGTAGGGATTCGAGGAACTGCCGTTAATGGTTGTGTTGCCAAACGGCTCGTAGCTGTATTGCGTGCTCAATGTTCCGCTTGAACTGGCTAACGCCACAGTGCTGCCCACCGCGTCGGTCAGGTAATCCACGGTGCCCGAGGCATCGGTGCGCTGAAAATACTCATCCACGCCAAAACCAGTGAGCAAATTCGCGGTGACCGTTGTGCCCGAAAGCTCCTCGACCGGATTCTGCCTGTCATACACGTAGCTCGAGCTCGTGTTGGCGACTGCTTTAGCGATCCGCCGGCCGAACGCATCGTACTGAAAACTCGCTGTCACACCGCCGCTGATCGAAACCAATTGGTTCCGCGCATCCCAGGTATACGTGTTCACGCCGTCGCTCGTTAAATTCCCATTGGCGTCGTAGCTGGGGCTCGATGATCCGAACTGCGTGAACTGGTTCCCAGCGTTGTAATTGGCGCTGGTCAACACATTCGGCATTCCCGTTTTTGCAAAGCTCCCGCCAATGCTTGTTCGTCGCCTGGCCAGGTCATAGGCATACGTTAGATTCCCCAGCACGGACCCGCCCAGCGTGTAATTGATCCCGGTGAGTTCTGAGGCCGCATCGTAGCTGTAGCTCATGGTCACGCCATTCGGCAGCACCAGGGATGTCTTCCGGCCGTCCGCATCGTAATTGAACGTTACATTGGCGCCTGCCTGAACGATTTGCGCCAGCCGGTCTCCGTTGTCGTAGGAATAGCTCACCGATTGCTGCCCACTGATTGCCATGCTCGCTCGTCTTCCTGCAGCATCGTTGGCGTAGCTCACGCTTCCTTGCGGAGTTGTTTCTGAAACAAGCCGGTCCAGCCCGTCGTAACCCCGCACAATCGTTCCTGTGATTGAATCCGCCGCCTGAATCATCCGGCCGGCAGCGTCGTAGGAATAATTGATGATTTCTCTTCCACCGAAATTCGCTTGCGTTCGGCGGTTGAGCGGGTCGTAGCTGTATGTGGTCACTACGCCGCGCCGGTCGATAGACTGTGTGAGATTCCCGTTGTGGTCGTATTGAAAGCTCTCGGTGTGGCCTAAAGGATCGGTGCGCGAGGCGGAACGGTCCATCGAGTCGTAGCTGTAGCTCGTCTTGTTGCCCTTCGCGTCAGCAACGCTGAGCAGATTTCCGTTCCCGTCGTAGGTAAAGGAAGTTTGGTTCCCCTGCGGGTCCGTGATCCGCGTCAACTCATTCAACCCGTCGTACTGGTATCCAATGGACTGCCCAAGAGCATTCGTCTGGGTGAGTAACCGGCTGACAGCGTCTGTTGTTTTTGCCGTTGTCCGATTCAGCGGGTCGGTGATGCGCACCGCGTCGCCATTCTGATAGGCAAATCGCGTGGTGTTTCCTAGTGCATCTGCCGAGGAAATCAGCTCGCCATTGGAATCGTAAATAAACGCATTTTTGGCCCCCAGCGGGTCGGTGACGCTGAGCAGTTTCCCTGCGTCATCGTACTTGAAGGTCGTCATATGGCCAAGAGGGTCGGTAACGCTGGTCACTTTGTTGAACGTGGGATCGTAGGTGAACGTGCTGGTTACAGCGCCAGGAGTCCCGGCCAGGCGCGTCGTACTGGTCGTGTTGCCGTTAGTGTCGTAGGTGAATGCCGTTGTGCGGCCTAGGGGATCGGTGATGCTCAGAACTTTGTTGGTTCCCGGGTCTAATGTATAGACAGTCTTTCGGCCAAGAGCATCCGTTATATCCAACAGGAATCCCCGCGGATTGAAGTGATAGATAGTTGCGTTTCCCCGTGGGTCGGTAACGGAAGTCAACAGAACCGGGCTTGTGGCCAGAGTGGGATTGAGCAACGTATAGTTGAATGTCGTGATTCCGCCATCAGCAGCCGTCTGTTGGATTACCCGCCCGTTGGCGTCGTAAACGTTGTTCAAGAACGTAATGCCGCGAGGGTCGGTGATCGACGTCATCCTGTTCTGGGTGTCGTAAGCGTACGTCGTAACTCCGCCAAGGGGATCTTTGACTGTGGCCAGGGTCCCTTGCGAGTTGTATGTGTATTGAATACTCCTGCCAATCGGATCAGTGATGGAAACGATCCGGTTGAAATTGTCATAGGTCAGACTCAGCGCCCGCCCGACCGAATCGATGATCTGAGTGATCTGGATCGGCTGAGATGAGTTCCCCCTGACGAGGGTAACTGTGTTGCCGCTCACATCTGTAATCGAGCTTAGGAACGCCAGCAGGACGCCCTGGGAAGAAGTCTCGAACTTAAATACCGTGCCATTCTTCCAGCGCAGGTTATATGTGCTTGTGGATGAACTGGTGATTACAGCGCCCAATAAATTCGGGATGGTTGAGTTGACAAATGTATTGGTGCCCTGCTTCACAAACTGGAACTGGTTGCCATCCGGCGTCACGAGACTTACAAAGGTTCCCGTTCCGCGGATCAAGTTCGACGTGTCCAGAAGATATCCGTAATTGTGGTTGGTCCCAACCCCGAAGGGCCCTGCACTTCCAGACAACGTGCGATAAGTGCGCAGGATAGCTGCCTGTCCACGCGCGCCTCCGAAGGCAATATCCGTTTTAGTGAAGTCCAAGAGCCCGGACGCGGTATCAACCGGGTCTCCATTTTCGGGAGCATTCGGATCGGGGCTGGGGTTATTGTTCGGAGGCGCAGGCGCTATGGGTCCGTGCCAGTCAAAATGCGAGATGCCAAAGCGATGGCCAGGATGCGCAGGGTCAGCGTCGGGGACGATCTGGGAGGCGTCCGCGGAAACCGTTCCGGTGCCGTATTTCACCAGTTCGCCGACGATCGGATCGAGAGTGTCCAGCTCCATGTTGACGCCCGGAGGAGTATTGACGACGTTGGGAAAAGCCACCGATACCGGCTGGTTGCTGGTGGTATCGGCCGGCTGGAAGGCAACAATGGAGGCCCTCAGGGTTCCCGTGGTGGGAGTTGGAGCGTCGGGCAGCCGGTCGACCGGGACCAGAACCGCAGCCATGGGAAAGGGATCGGGCTTCGTGCCGTCGGGCAAGGTCAGCGTGGTGCCTGAATAGACGGTCACCGTAATACCTGGGATGGTCGAATAGGAGAAAACCTGATCGACGGTCGCGTTTTGTTTCACCATGATTGTCTCGGCATCGCTGATCGTCGGCAGGTGTACCAGTTCCGGACCGGTGATCTGGCCGGCAATCATGGTGTAGGCCAGGTTTACACCCGCGTATTTCTCGCCGTCAGTGGAAGTATTGCCGTTGTAGCCGACCAGTTGCCGGCCCAGGCATGATGTGCCCAGATTGGTGAAGGCGAAGTTGCCGGCGGCATCTGACCGCGTTTGGCCGGAACATCCGGTCGTGTTGCCGGCATCGTCGATCCCGAGGAAGGTGGCGGTGATTCCCGGGATGGGCGTCTCGATGTTGTCGCTTTCAACAATGCGTCCGATGAGGGAAGTGGTTGCCGCCTGAACATTGAGGCTCGCGCTGGCGGACTGCGTGGTCGGAATGCCCTGCACAGTCGCCGCCGCAGAGATGGTCAAAGTAGCGCTGCCTACGGGCTGGCTCGCCGGCGCCGTGATGGTAAGAATTGAGAATTGCCCCGTCGTGATTCGTACAGGCGAGAAACTGGCGGTCACGCCGGTGGGCAGGCCGGTCACACTTAAGTCAGCAAGTTGGCTAAAACCATTGCTGCTACTCAGACCGACCGAAATCGAAACGGCTGTCCCTTGCTGCACGTTCGCCGTAGACGGACTGGAACTGAGGGAAAAGCTGGACGCCGCCACCACGCTCAGGCTGGCGGCAGAAACCACAGATTGATTCCCCACGGTCACCGTAATCTGGCCTGATGCCGCGCCAGCCGGAATGATGAAACTGATGCTGGTTGCCGTGAAGCTGACGATCGGGGCCGCGATGCTTCCCGTCCCCTGCTGGCTGAGAGTTAACTGGGGCGTCGCTGTGCCGTTGGCGGTGAAGTTGCTGCCGGTTAAGGTCACTTGAATGCCGACCGCTGCCGAGGTGGGACTGAACGAGTTAATCACGGGTGGGGGGGCACTCGAAAAAGTGACACTTTCCGTGGCCGATGATGTGTTCCCGGCAACATCGGTAGCTTGCGCCGTAATCGTATTTGAACCCGGATTGAGCGTAACCGAACAACTGAACGCCCCGCTTTGAACGGTTGCGGATGCACCGTCGCAAGTGACGGCTGAGACACCTGATAGTGCGTCGGATACAGTCCCGGTCACGGCCGCGGAAGAGGAGGTGAACGTTGCTCCATTTGCCGGCGAAGTAATGCTGATGGTGGGTGGTGTCTTGTCAAGCTTAACGGTGACCGATGTTGAGGCGGTATTGCCCGCCACATCCGTCGCTGTGCCTGAGACCGCATGATTGGCTCCCTCGGTGGTCACCGTCGTCGGAGAGGGGCAACTTGCCACTCCGGAAAGGGAATCGGCGCAGGTAAAGCTCACGGTGACATTAGAATTGTTCCAACCCGCCGCGTTAGCGGCCGGCGAAGCCGCGGCTGTGATTGTCGGCGGAGTCTTGTCGATGTTCAGAGTTACGCTCGTGGTTGAGCTGTTTCCAGCAGCATCCGTAGCTGTCCCGGAGATGACCTGACTGGCGCCTTGGGTCGTCACCGTCTGCGGACCCGTGCAACTTACGACTGCCGACGTGGCGTCACTACACGTAAACGTTACCGTCACGTTGCTGTTGTTCCAGCCAGCCGCATTGGGCGCTGGAGAAACCGTCGCGGCAATAGTTGGCAGATCGTTGTCGACACCAATAATTTCAATCGTGAGAACGCCGCCCGGCTGCCCTCTGACTTGAACCGCAAGCGTATTTGATCCCTGAAGCGTTACTGGGACGTCCACCTCCTTAACGTTTTGATTGAAATTGCTTGGCCCAATGACTTGAACTCCATTCACTGTCACAAAGCCGCTGGACACCAATTCTGTCTGGGCGTCCTGTAGACCTCCGTTGAACGCCTTCAGCGTGTATTGTGTGTTCGGATTCAGCACCGAAAACGTATTGGTTACGGTGACGGGAGCGCCGGTACCACGGGTATAGTCCTGCGGCCCGAATGCCGTGAAAGTGCCGGCGTGGGCCGAAGTCGTTCCGGCGATCAGGAGGGCTCCAAGGGCCAAGACCACTCGGCAGAATTGAAGCGCGCTGCCATGTCTCGTGCCCTTGTGGATGGGCAGGACTAGATCAGATGCGGCTACGACTACACCCGGCGAGTAACCCATAGAGCGATCCTCCTTGACGGATCACGAATGTTTCTCGCCTTCTCCTAAACCTTGTTGCGGATGGACAACCCCTTGAGACGGTGACGAAGCATACGTCTAAACCTTGTCGATAAGCAAATGAATTTCTCGCTTCGCACTTCCTGCGAACAGCATGTCCGAGACATAGTGGAGTGGATGCGTCAGGACACAATCGTTCATTCCCCAGGGGATGAGCGCATTGGCCCGCGACGCATCCTCAATGAGCAGACGGTGCAAGACGTCGGCGTCGCCCTTCCGGATGGCTGTCTTTACGTCCATATCATTCGCCATTGTATTGCTCCAGGCTCTGATCGGCTTCAAGGCCTGCTGCGAGAGAGCGAAGTGGCAAGCGCCTCCTTCGACGAGGGTTTTCCGGTAATCGTTTCCTAATTCAAGGGTGCTCTTCCCTGCTTAAGGGCTAATCCCACACCAGTGCGCGAAAACCGCCGCGTCGGGGACCCCTTCGCACCGCACCAGATTTCGTAATTGAGTAATTTGGTAATTGAGTAATTTGTGAAGACGTCGGACGCAACCTTCAATTAGCCAATTACTAAATTACCCAATTACCAAATGTCACGGTCATTCACAATCTCAAAGCTACGACGCAGAAAGCCTGGTGTAGCGCCATTCCAGAAGAAATGCGATGCCGACTCCGATAAGAACCAAGGGCCAAACCAAAGCGCTGTTGACGTGAGTCCTGGTCACGTCGAACAGCAGAAACACCAGAGCGGCGATCAAGAATAGTGGAGCGGTGATAGCGCAGTGAAAAGTGCGATTCCTGAACCAGTTAGCAACGCAGCCGATTGCCATGGCCAAAAGCACTGTAGCCGGGGCCGAGGCATGGAGCGGTCGCCAAAAGGTTCCTATAAGGCTCAGCACTCCCCACGCCGCAAGCGAGACTGCGAACCAGTAGCACGCCGCTGCGGGCGAGGTGCAGCAAGCTTCCTTGTACGTTGTCGTCACTTGAGTTCTCCTTTCTGACTCAGTCTGTCGTTGCCACGGGCGCAAAGTTACTTGGCTTCTTTTGCACCCGACGCCCGCAGTAGCGTGTTTGGGTTTTCCTTGTTGAACGCAACGACAATCTTCTGCGGAGGGGTTTTGTCCGCGTAGCTTACCCGGACGCCGTTATTTTTTGCGTCTATCTTAACGCTCTTGACGCCTTCGAGTTGCAGCATACTTTGCGTAATGAGGCCGATGATCGCACTGCCGCTTGAGCTTGCAGTGACTGTACCGTCCTTCGCGAACCGCAGCAAAACGTTGGCGCCTTCTTGTCTGGCCGCCTCCGACTTGGCTTGGCCGAACGCCGGCGCCGAACGAAGAAAGTCAAGCTGATCGAGAAGGTGAATCCCCGCTGGGAAGGTCTGGCCGAGCATTTCGGTCACGAAACGCCGATGCAAGGGACAGATTCGTGCGGGAACGCCCTGAAACGGCATGGAACAGGGCGGATCCTCGGGATGCTTCGACGTCGCCCTCAGCATTGGCCAGGTTTGAGAATGGGTCGCACGAGAATCCTCCACGAAGGCCTCCCCCGGTCATTTCTGTTGCGTCCCCGCAGGTCGGTTACTCAGGAGTGCCCACAACTGCTCGCCGCCGACTCCTCTCCAAGGCCGGCCCCGCTAAGAGTGAAACCTTAAAATAGCTCATCACTTTGGCGCGAAGGCCTGAGCTGTGTTCGGTGACGCCGCAAATGATAGTATTTCGTAACCAGCTTTGATCGAATCCAAATGAACCTGTTGAGTAATATTCCGAACTGGTGGCCGTATCGCTTTCCCTGCAAGCGCACGTTCCGGTCTGCACGAGCGTTTGCAGCCTTGTCTGGCCTGGGCGTCGTCCTGACAGCGACCGCTCCGACAGATTTCCTCTGCTCTGCGCTCACACAGAATAATCCGGCGACCCCGGTTGTAGTTCAGCCGGGTGCGCCAGGCAAGCCGAGCAGGAGGCAGCCGCCCTCGGCATCCGCAAAGCTGCCGCCACGGTCGCAAGCGGAGGTGGAGTTCATGCAAGGCATGATCATGCACCATGCGCAAGCGGTGGAGATGACGGCACTGATTTCGTCGCATACGGAGAACAAAGCTCTGCGGTCGCTAGGTGCGCGCATCAGTAGCTCGCAGTCGGACGAGATCACATTTATGAGACGCTGGTTGGCGGCACGTGGAGAACCAGTTTCCATGGCCATGCCGGGAATGCGGGACATGGACATGTCGCGTCTTATGCCCGGCATGCTCACAGCCGAACAGATGGAGGCGCTGCGCAAGGCCAAGGACACCGAGTTCGACCGTTTATTTTTGACAGGGATGATCCAGCACCACGAGGGCGCTTTGACCATGGTGAAGGATTTATTCGACACCGCAGGCGCGGGGCAGGATGCCGAGCTGTTCGACTTTGCGACGGATGCGGATAATACTCAACGAGCCGAGATCAGGGTTATGCAGACAATGTTGGAGAAAACAATTCCGGAGGAGAAACAATGAACCGAGTGCCCAGTGTTGCTTTTCGCGTGGCGGTCGCCGCGATCATTTTATTGTTCGGTGTGAGCCGACAGCAGGCAAAGGCACAAACACCTGCGCCGCCGTCCGCAACGCCCGCGAAGGAGTCGGCGGAGGAAGAACGGGATCCGTTTGCTCCGGAACCCGCTCCTGCGCTGCCACCGGGCATGACCGGTTCGGATGTGAACGATCCGCGCGCCAAGCTAGCCCCGGGCCTCTATGACGCGGGTGAAACAGCGATGGGTATGAAGCACCTTATGCTTGTCAAGAAGCCTGACGCATTTCAACTCGAAGCCGCTGATCCCGATGATCCAAAGGTGCAGAAGACGCTCGGGCAGCTCGGCATGAGTAACACCTCGAAGATTCCCAAACCGATGCAGTTGGTACGCGCGCAGCTTGCTTTCGCAAACTCGGATCTTGCGTTCCAGGGCAACCACCTGTTTCAGGGGAATTTTTACGGCGTGACTATCTATGACATTTCCAATCCGGCGAATACCACGTTGCTGACTTCGCTGGTGTGCCCCGGCGGGCAGGGTGATGTGTCAGTGTATAAAAACCTGCTGTTCATGTCGGTGGAGATGCCGAATGGACGTCTGGATTGCGGCACGCAGGGCTTTCCGCCGGAGCCTCCCCCGCCCGCAGGCGAGGAAAAAGAAAAAAAACGTCGCCCGCCGGCAGCGCAAAAGGACCGTTTCCGCGGTGTGAGAATCTTCGACATTTCCGACATCAGGAATCCGAAGCAAGTCGCGGCGGTGCAAACCTGCCGCGGATCGCACACGCATACCTTGGTGGTCGATCCGAACGACAAAGACAATGTTTATATCTACGTGTCGGGCACGTCGTTTGTGCGGCAGCCGGAAGAACTGGCTGGATGCTCAGGTGAAAAACCGGACAAAGACCCGAGCACAGCGCTGTTTCGGATCGAAGTGATCAAGGTTCCTGTGGCTGCGCCGCAGGATGCGAAAGTGGTGTCCAGCCCTCGGCTATTTATTGACGCTCGGACCGGAGCGATGAACGGCCTGAACAACGGCGGCACTCATGGCAAGCCAGGCTCGGAGAAGCCGAAGGACACGGACCAGTGCCACGACATCACGGTGTATTCGGCGATCGGGTTGGCAGCGGGTGCGTGCTCCGGAAATGGAATTTTGCTCGACATCAAAGACCCTGTCAATCCGAAGCGAGTGGATGCGGTGAACGATCCGAACTATTCGTACTGGCATTCGGCTTCGTTCTCGAACGATGGGACCAAAGTGGTGTTTACCGACGAGTGGGGCGGCGGCTTGGGAGCGCGGTGCCGTCCGAACGATCCGAACAAATGGGGAGCGGACGCGATCTTCGGTGTGAAGGGAGACAAGCTCGCTTTCAAGAGCTATTACAAGATGCCGGCTGCGCAGGGTGACACGAAGAACTGTGTTGCCCACAACGGCTCGCTGATTCCGGTCCCCGGCCGCGATATCGAAGTGCAGGCCTGGTATCAAGGCGGCGTCTCTATCATGGACTTTACTGACGCAGCGCACCCATTTGAAATTGCCTACTTTGACCGCGGGCCGATTGATCCCAAGGTGCTGGTGCTGGGCGGGGAGTGGTCGGCGTATTGGTACAACGGCTACATCTACGGTTCGGAGATTGCGCGCGGCCTGGACGTGTTTGAACTCACGCCGACCCAGTTCCTGACCCAGAACGAAATCGACGCGGCGAAGACGGTTCAGGTCGGTGACCTGAACGTGCAGAACCAGCAAAAGCTCGAGTGGCCGGCAAAATTGGTCGTCGCGAAGGCGTACGTGGACCAATTGTCCCGTTCGCAAGCCCAGTCGCCGGACAAAATCACAGCTCTACAAACGGCAATTCAAAGCGCGGAGAGTTCGCACATGAGCAAGGGTACGCTGGCGACGTTGAAGCGCATGGCATCGTCGTTGGCAAAGGAAGCCGGCACCGTGAAAAGCCAGGCAGATTCGACACGGCTGCGCGCTTTGGCTGAGATTCTGGAGCATCCATTGGCGTAAATTGAGCCGTTTTGCGGGCGGGAGCGCGCAGGCGAAATCCTGAGCGCAGCGCGCAGGCGAAATCCTGAGCGCAGCGCCGCCAGGCGCGTAGTCGAAGTATCTGGCGTCATCGAGCTATTGACTGCCGGCACCGGCATCGGAAGCCAGAAACTTGGACAGGGCCTCGATATATTCTGGAAAGGCCTCGACCTGAGGCAAGTGGCCTGCGTTCACGATTTCCACCAGCTTCGCACCCGGAATAGCTCGCGCTGCTTTTCGACCTAAGACGGGGTAGTTTCCCATTTTCGTTTGAACGCTTTCAGGCGCCCATGCTTTGCCGATGGCCGTGCGATCGCGCTGTCCGACGATGAGCAGCGTTTTCACGCGAAGAAGCGGAAACTCGTACAGCACGGGCTGAGTAAAAACCATCACCGAGGCCAATGCTGCGTCCCAGGCGACAACTGGGTAGTCCGGATGGCGAGTCCAACCCGCGGGAATTTCAATGAGCGCATCGTACTCGGGTTTCCATTGCCCGCCAAAGTAGTTCAGCCGTTCGTATTCCCGGATACTCTCGGGCGTCATCTTTAGCTCACTCGCGTAGAGCTGATCCAGATTCCGGTAGGGCACCAGAGTTTTCCAGTCCTCCTTGGCCGTGGAACACAACGATTTTGTGCATGATTCTGGCCATCAAAGGGTAGGCTACACGGCCACAATTTCTCCGGCAGGGCACTTCGCACATCAGAGCCGCGGTTTTTTGGAAATCGATTTTTTGGAGACCCAGGAGCGTGGCCCAGGCCCGCCCTTGCCGGCGCGATCTCCTGGATTGGCAAGCTGACACTCGCGCAGTGACAGACAGCCGCATCCTATGCAGTGCGTGAGCCCTTTGCGAAGGCGCTCTAGTTCGGCAATTCGGTCATCAATCCGGCTGGTCCATGCGCCAGAGAGTTCGGCCCAATCGGAGCGTTCGGGAACGCGGTTGTCGGGAAGTTTTGCCAATTCATTCCCAATCTCATCCAAAGTCAAGCCAATTTTCTGAGCAAAAACGATAAACGCAATGCGTCGGAGCACAGCTCGCGGATAGCGGCGATGGCCTGTACCGATCCGCTCCGACTCGATCAAACCCCTATCTTCATAGAAACGCAGGGCGGAAGACGCGACTCCGCTGCGCCGCGAGATCTCAGAGATTGTGAGCAGATCACCCATGGGCCTCCAATGGCGAAAAGTTTTTGAATCTAAAGTTAACTTTAACTTTCATCTTAAGCAATGTCAATGGAAACGAGACCCAACTGGATTGGAGACTATGCGATGAAAAAGGAAGGAAGAACTCAAGCAGTCAACAACAGCGACCTTGAAGTGGCAGGCATTTGGACTGACAGGCGAGTGGCGATTACGGGAGGGACGTCCGGATTGGGACAAGCGCTCGTTACTGCATTAATCGCTCGCGGAGCGAGGGTCGCCTTCGTTGCCCGTAATCGGGAACGCGTGGAATCGGTGGTCCGCGATGTTTCACAGGCACATGGAGTTGTTGGTGATGTTTCGTCAAAGACTGAAATTTATCCCATAGCGATCCAGCTACTTGGCGCACTTGGGGGCGTGGATGTCCTCATCAACAATGCTTCTTCGCTAGGACCGGTTCCGCTCGTACCGCTCGCCGATACGAATTGTGAAGACCTCGAACTCGCACTTCAAACGAACCTGCTTGGTCCGTTTCGGCTAACCAAAGCGCTACTCGGGTCTCTGGGCGCGTCCGCGAGAGAGAGAAGATGCCCGGTAGTTCTGAACATCTCCAGCGATGCGGCTATCAAGGCATATCCGAATTGGGGCGCCTACAGCGCCAGCAAGGCGGCGCTCCATCACCTCAGCCGGATCTGGGGTCAAGAACTCTCGTCACAGGGAATTCGGGTTCTTTCTCTGGATCCAGGCGATATGGACACACCGCTGCATGCGCTTGCCGTGCCGGATGCCGACCGGTCAGGACTGAAGAGTCCCGAAACTGCGGCGCAAGAAATGATTACGGCAGTCGAGAGGGTTCTCCTAGCCGGATCAGCAAACGACAAAGATGAAAGGCAGGAGGTAATTTGATGATTGCCGCCAGCCTCCCTAATCAGCGTCCCTCGGACGCAAGACTTCTTGTCATCGATGCCAAGGGGCAGATGAAGCACCTGGCGCGATTGAACTTTCCGGATTTATTACGCGCAGGTGATGTCGTAATCGCTAATGATGCGGCCACTATACCTGCGAGTCTGTTTGGAACCCATTGCCGCACAGGCGCACCTATCGAAGCGCGGCTCGCTGCAAGAGAATCACTCCACGCCGACGCAAACACTTGTTTTTCTGCCGTAATCTTTGGCTCGGGTGACTACCACATCCGAACTGAATATCGGCCGAGCCCACCTGAGCTGCGTTCCGGCGATACGCTTCGATTCGGCTCCCTTCATGCGACTGTGGTTCGCCTGCTGGACCATCCTCGCCTCGTGCTTCTTCGCTTCGAAGGCTCCTCGGAAAGGATCTGGCAAGGCTTAGCTCGACATGGACGGCCCATTCAGTACGCACACGTTCCAACGCCACTCGCGATTTGGGATACGTGGACCCCCATCGCGGGCCCACTCGCTGCGTTTGAGCCTCCGTCCGCGAGCTTCATCGTGAATTGGAGTTTTCTCAACGCCATCAATCGTCGCGGAGTTCATTTTGGCACGCTTACTCATGCGGCAGGAATCTCATCTACCGGAGACCCGGAACTCGATGCACGCCTCCCTTTCGACGAACCGTATCGGATTCCCGAATCCACCGTGAGGGCAATCCAAGACGCCGGCGCGCGAGGCGGGCGCGTGATCGCAATTGGCACTACGGTCGTACGAGCTCTCGAGGACGCCGCGAGCATTGGCGATGGGCTTCGACCAGGCGAAGGACTCGCGAGGCTGAAAATTGGGCCAGGAACCAGACTGCACATCGTCGACGCGATTGTCTCGGGAACGCACGAACACGGATCTAGCCACTATGAACTGTTGCGTGCGTTCGTCGATGACGGCACACTTGAACGCATGGACCGCGAACTCGGGCAAGAGCGATATCGCGCACATGAATTTGGCGATTCGGTTTTCGTGGAAAAGCTCAAAATCCAGGCTATCAAAGAGAAAGCCGGCGAACAGGACATCCGCCCCCGTTGACACTCCTCTAAGCGAGTCACTGAGCCTTGGGCATTGGTTAATGGGCAGATGCGCGCATTGGTTTTGCGTATGTCTTCTTGTAGTCGTTTCTGGAATTCGATACGGTAAAGCTTCCGTCCGGCTCCGCCGTGACCTTAATGTATTTGCCTTCGCAGTTTTCAGCGGGATTAGCAATGAACATCTCCGGAACATTGTGTTCTTTGTCGGAATCGAGAGCGTAATGCAATTGCCACAGATCTTCCAGTCCGGGGGAGCTGTGAACTATTTCCCAAGCCTCTTTGCTGCCGCCTTTGTGGGGGCCGTTATTCATGATGGCCACGCGGGGATGGAGCGCGTCCACAAGGGCCTTGGCATTGGACTGATAGAGCCCGTGATGTGTTGTGAGATAGAGGTCAACAGTCCCAATGAGGTTATTTGGACACGCCAGCTCCTGCTCCTTTCTCTTAGTGAGATCGCCCAGGTCAATAAACCGGAATTGTCCATAGCCAATCAGGATTCCCAGCGAGCGTGAGTTCTCGGTGACATCGGTCTCGGCTTTCGGCTCCGATGCACAAACCGGATTGGGCTGGTTCGCTCCCGGCAAGGGAGAGGCAATATGTTCGCCGGCTGCGGTCAAGATCTGCGCCTTGATGCTCTTGAATGGCAGCCGCTCTCCTGGCTTCACAACCAGATGCTTGCTTTGGCCTATTGCTTTCTCGTAGTCGGCATAGAGTTTTCGCGTTTCATCAGATTCCTCCATGTTAGGACCATGGTCGACAAATGTGCCAATCTTGATTTGCTTGGCAAGCGCCAGAACTCCGCCAACATGGTCGCGATGATAATGGGTAATCAGGACATAGTCGATCCGCTTCAGACCCGCTGTCTTGGCCGCAGATAAGATGCGGCTGGCATCTCTGCCGTCGAAACCGGCCCAGCCGGTATCAACCAGGAGAGATGGGCCGTGCGGATCAACGATCAGCGTCGCCTGCCCGCCTTCCACATCGATGAAATAGATTTCGAGCGGCTTAGCCGCTTCTGCCCGAGTTGCCGGGGCGAGCGCTAAACATACCGCTATGGCCAAGGCGCAAAAGAGGCGACGCATCTTCTCAAGTCCTCCCGCTTCATCTTCCTTTGAAAAATCAATGCAGCAGGCATGGTACATCAATGGACGCAATCGGGTCATCGGTGCATCGGGTCATCGGAAGAAATAACCAATGCCTCGATGCTCGACGTGCGTCCTGATTCTGAAGGGTTTAGCAAAGCAGTCATTGAGCGAGTCGCAGGCTCACTGGCTGGCGAAACGGGCGGGATCGGCACGCACCAACGGCTCTTTGATTGGTTCCAGACGGCCCAAAACAAAGATATAGAAAATGACGCCCACGACCAGGACGATCCCGGCAACCAGGAATGCGCCGGCAAAGGAATGCGTTGCCCCAACCATGTAGCCGGTCACCACCGGCGCTACCACTCCCATCATGTTGTTCAAGAAATTCATGATTCCACCAATCGTGCCGGCGCTGCCTCGTGGCGCAATCAGCGATGGAATGGACCAGGCCACCGGCGCCGCTGCCGCCAAACCGCTCAACGCGATTGAGATCCAGAAGATGGCCCAAACTGGATTGGTACTGAGCGTGGCGCCAAACACGGCCAGCCCAAACAACATGCCCAGGACCAGAACTGATTTGCGCACCAGCGTCTCGTCGTATCCTCGGGTTACAAGAAGATCGATCAGCCACCCACCCACGATGAGATCCGTGATCGTGGCGAAGATCCAAGGGATTGCCGCAAATCCGGCAGACCTCAGAATGTCCATGTGCATTGTCTGCACAAGATAGCTGGGGAGCCATGTCAGGAACAGGTAGAACGAATATCCGTACGCTGCAAAGCCGATGGTCAGGCCCCACACTTTGCGATTGAGAAGCAGATAGCCAAGCATGGCGAATTTACTTCTCTGCCCCGGACCTTCGGTTGCGGCTCCGCCCGAACGAATATATTCGTGCTCTTCGCGCGTCAACGAGCGGTGTCGACTTGGGTCTTGGTAGACCATCACGAACACCAGGAAGTAGAGCAGGCTCAAGAGAGCGGTAATGCCGAATCCCCAGCGCCAGCCGAAATGCACTACTGCAAGCGCCACGAGCGGCACCCCGATCACATTGGAGAATTTTGCTGCGGCATCGAAGATTGCTGTGGCCAGTGCCCGTTCGCGGCGGGGAAACCAGTAGCCGGTGGCTTTTGAGTTTGCCGGGAAGCTGGGCGCTTCCGCGATGCCCAGCAGAACGCGGCTGCCAAGGATGCCGCCGAAGCCGCCGGCAAAGGCGGCAACCGCGGACGCGACCGACCAGAGCAAGGTGCCTGCGCGGCTGACGCGCGTGACACCGAAGCGGTCAAGAACCATGCCGATCGGGATTTGCAGCAGCGCGTAGGACCAGAAGAAGCTGCTGAAAAGCCAGCCCATTTGATGATTGCTGAGGGCAAACTGTTGTTGCAATTGCGGCCCCGCGACAGAGAGGTTGATGCGATCGAAATAGTTGATCAACACGCCCGCGCCGAGAAGGATGCCAATGCCCCAGCGTAG
>Ga0209648_10001332_pt1 | contig 19862 bp, 18 predicted proteins | sample GraSoi2013_115cm_FD_185830 | JGI IMG/M metagenome (GOLD analysis project Ga0209648, IMG submission 185830) | Grasslands soil microbial communities from the Angelo Coastal Reserve, California, USA - Sample 9_17_2013_115cm (SPAdes) (version 2) | ecosystem: Environmental > Terrestrial > Soil >...
CCGCCGATCTTTCGTGACGGTCACCGGAAAGGCGTTCCGGCCGCGGCTCGTCGCGGTCGGGCCGGTCCGGCATCTGCTCGCCGCCCTGGTCTGGCTCTACGTCGCGGCCGCGGTCATCCTGCCGGTGCTGACGCTCGGCTGGGCGGCCCTCGTCAACTTCCTCACGGTCGATCTCAAGCTGATGGCTTTCGACTTGCGCCATTTTCGCTACATGCTGTTTACGTATCCGAAGACCTATCTGGCGGCGAGCAACAGCCTGCTGCTCGGGTTTGCGACGGCGACCCTGGTGTGCGCGATCGGCTTCGGCGTCGGCTGGATCGTCGTGCGCACCCGCGGCCGGGCGCGCGGCTTCCTCGATCAGGTCAGCATGGTGCCGCTCGCGCTGCCCTCGATGGTGCTCGCGGTCGGGCTGCTGTGGACCTATGTGGGCTTCTCCTTGCTGCCGATCTACGGCACCATCTTCATTCTTCTTGTCGCCTATGTGACCCACTTCCTGCCGTTCGGGGTGCGGGCCGCGTCGGGCGCGCTGCGCCAGCTCCACCCGGAGCTTGAGGACGCCGCGCGCGCCGCCGGCGCCGGCCTCGTCAACACGCTCCGCCTCGTCGTCTTCCCGCTGACGCGGCCGACCCTCATGGCGGCCTGGACGCTTCTCTTCATTCTGGCCATGCAGGAAGTCAGCGCTTCGATCCTTCTCTACACCAGCCGCAGTACGGTGTTGTCCGTCGCCGTTTTCGACCTGTGGGAGGCCGGCAACGTCAACGCGCTGGCGGCGCTGAGCGTGATGCAGCTCGCCGTCACCTTTCTCGCCCTCGTCGTCGTGCTGCGGGCCCGTCAGCGCGAGGTCGCCGCATGAGCGCAGTCGTCACGGTCGAGGACCTCGTCGTCGGTTACGGCGCCGTGACCGCAGTCGAGGGCATCAACTTCGCGGTCGAGGCGGGCGAGCAGGTGACGCTGCTCGGCCCGTCCGGCTGCGGCAAGACCACGATCCTGCGCGCCATCGCCGGCCTCGAGCATCCGCGCGGCGGGCGCATCATGATCGGCCCGACGACGGTCTACGACGCCGACGCCGGAATCGACGTCGCGCCGGAGAAGCGCGGCCCCTCCATGGTGTTCCAGTCCTACGCCATCTGGCCGCACATGAGCGTCGCGGAAAACGTCGGCTTCCCGCTGCGCGTGCGCGGGATCTCGCGGAAAGCCGCGCGCCCGGCGGTCGAGCGGGCGCTCGCCCTGGTCGATCTCGCGGACTTCACCGACCGTCCGGCGACGCGGCTGTCGGGCGGGCAGCAGCAGCAGGTGGCACTGGCGCGCGCCATCGCCTTCGAGACTCGCGTCGTCCTGCTCGACGAGCCGTTGTCCAATCTCGACGCGCAGCTCCGCATTCAGATGCGCAGCGAGCTTGTGGAGCTGCGCCGGCGGCTCGCCTTCACGGCGATCTACGTGACACACGACCAGGAAGAAGCCTTCTCGCTCTCCGACCGCATCATGGTCATGCGGGCGGGCCGCATCGAGCAGCACGGCACGCCGGCCGAGATTCACGCCACGCCGCGCACCCGCTTCGTCGTCGGTTTTCTCGGCGTGCGCAACATCATCGACGCGGACATTGCCGGCGCCGCGGGCGACGGCGCCGTGGAGGCGCGTCTCGCCGACGGCACGATGCTGCGCGCGCGCGATCCGTGGGGCGGTGGCCGCAACGGCCGCGCCGCAGTCGCCTTCCGCCCGAGCGCCGTCAGCCTGGAGGCCACGCTTGCGGCCGGCCGGCAGGGGTGCGCCGGCACCATCGCGCGCTCGCTTTTCACCGGCGACATGGCCCAGGTCTTCGTCCGCTGCGGCCCGCTGGAGGTCTGCGCCCTCGTCCGGCCGCGGCCCGATTTTGTCGTTGGCAGCACGGTGGCCTGGCATGTCGCGCCGGATGACTGCCTTGTCCTGCGCGAGTGAACGATGGAGGAGAGACCATGACGACGGCATCCGATGTCCAGGGCCGCACAGGCGCAGAGCGCGCCAACCGGGGCCTGCGGATCCTGTGCCCGAACGGCCATCTCGGCTTTGCGCCGACCAAGCTCGGAAGCTTCGAGCGCGGCCTCACGGCGGAGCCCGACATGATCGCCTGCGATTCCGGCAGTTGCGATTGCGGCCCGATCCCCCTCGGCGCCGACGGCAGCGCCAGCCCCCTCGCTTGGCAGCGGCACGATATCGAAGCGATGCTGCTCGGCGCGCGCCGGCTCGGGGTGCCGATGCTGATCGGCTCGGCCGGCGATACCGGCACTAACAGCCGCGTCGACCGCTACGTCGGGATCGTCAAAGAGCTCGCCGAGGAGCACAGGCTGGCGGGCTTCAAGGTCGGTTACTTCTATTCGGAAGTCGCCAAGGACGTCGTCAGGCGCAAGATCATTTCCGGTGACACGGTGCGTGGCCTCGACGGCCGGCCCGATCTCTCGCTCGCAGAGCTTGACGCCACCGACCGTATCGTCGCGGTGGCCGGCATCCACCCGTATGTCAAGCTCCTGGACATGGGCGCCGACGTCATCATCGGCGGACGCAGCAGCGACTGCGCCATTTTCGCTGCGCCGGCGATCCGCCAGGGCTATCCCCCCGCCCTCGCTTACTTCTACGGCAAGGTGATGGAGTGCGCCTCTTTCTGCGCAGAACCCTACGGTGCGAAGGAATCGGTCATGGGCGAGATCACGATGGAGGACGTGAAGGTGACCGCCATGCTGCCGGAACAGCGCTGCACCGTCGCTTCCGTTGCCGCCCATGCCATGTACGAGCGCAGCAACCCCTACTACGAGCACTTCCTCGGCGGCCATATCGACATGCGCACATGCGTCTACGAGCAGTTCGACGAACGCACGACCCGGATCACCGGGCCGCGTTACGTCGCGGCGGACGAGCTGCGGGTCAAGCTCGAGGGGGCCGGCAAGGTCGGCGAACGCTGCGTCGGCATCGTCGGCGTTCGCGATCCCTACACGATCTCGCGCATCGACGATGTCATCGCCTGGGCGCGCAACGCCGTAAAGGAGCGCTTCGGCAAGGCCGGCTATGAGCTCGCGTACACAGTCTACGGCCGCGACGGCGTCATGGGTGAACTGGAGCCGTTGCGCGACCGGCCCCCGCGCACGAGCTGTGCATCGTCGTCCAGGGCGTGGCCCCGACCCGGGAGATGGCGGAGGAAGTGTGCATGGCGGGCTCGCGGCAGAGCCCGAAGTTGTTCGCCACCATGATCAAGGACGGCTTCGACGTGCTGACCTATCGCAAAGGCCGGTGTCGTCACATCAATGAGCGGCGCTTCGTCCGGCGTCGCGCGGAGCTCGATGGGCGCTTGGTGGACTATCTTCTGCATGACCAGCCCGTGCGCTTTCTCAAAGGCAAGCTGCGGCTACGGCAAATCACGCGCTTGTGCGACAATGGCCATCAGACGCAGGTGATCACCAGTCGATGGGATCTGCGCGACATCGAGGTCGCCTACCGCATGTTCGAGCGCTGGCGACAGGAGAACTTCTTCAAGTACATGCGCGAAGAGTTCCTGCTCGATGCGCTCGTCGATTACCAGATCGAGCCGGAGGACCCGACCCGCACCATCCGCAATCCCGAGCGCCGCGCTCTGGATAAGGAGATCCGTGCGGCCCGTGCCGATCTCGCCAGGCTCGAACGCGAATACGGTGCCGCCGCCGCGGACAATGCCGAGCAGCACCGGCCCACCATGCGTGGCTTCAAGGCCGCCCATGGCAGGCTTGGCAAGCAGCTGCGCGCAGCCCGCGCTCGGGTAGCGCAGCTCTCCGAGCAGCGCCGCGACGTTCCCAAGCGCGTTGAAGTCCGAGACCTCAACGATCGGACCCTCGTCAAGCTCGCCACGGAACGCAAGCACCTGACCGACATCATCAAGATGGTTGCCTATCAGGCCGAGAGCGATCTGCTTGCGTTGCTGCGACCTCACTACGCCCGTGTCGAGCAAGAGGGGCGAACCCTGCTACATGAGCTGTTCGCCGCCGCAGGCGACATCCGCGTCTGCGATAGCGAGCTGCGTATCACCTTGGCTCCGCTCAGCTCGCCGCATCGAACGCACGCCGCCAAGGCCCTCTGCGAGATGCTCGACCACACGGCGACAATCTTCCCCGGCTCTCGCCTGCGCATGCGCAGCACCGCCACGGCCGTCGCCCCGGTCCCCTAATCGCCGCGAAAACCGGACATTTTTGCGCTACGCTATGTCAGGAGTTCTGAAGTTAGACCGCGTTCAGGCCAACGCCCGTTTCACCCGCTCGGGGGTCATTGGCGTTTCGCGGAGGCGTTTGCCAGTCAAGGCCGCGAACGCGTTGTTGATTGCCGGTGCCACCAGTGGAGTGCCCATCTGTCCCGCTCCCGTCGGATGGTTGTCGGTCGCGAGGACTTCGATGTGTATCTCGGGTATGTCCTTCATGCGCATGACCTGGTAGTCATAAAAGTTGGACTGATCGACGGCACCATCCGTGATCGAGATGCGTTCCGTCAACGCCATACCTAAGCCGTAGACGATGCTTCCCTCAGTTTGAGCGACGACATTGTCCGGTTGCACCGGAATGCCGCAGTCTATCGTGCACCAGAAATTGTGCACCTTTATATTACCGCTTGCGCGATCGACTGAAATCTCGGCGATGCCACCTAGCAGCGTCTTCGAGTAATCGATGAAAGCGAAACCGAGCGCGTGGCCCTCGGGACGCTTTGCTCCCCAATTGGCCATTTGCGCCGCACGCTCGACGACGGCCCGGCCACGCGGCGTATTCCTCAAGAGATCAAGTCTCAGCTGTACGGGGTCAACGCCGCGCCGCTGTGCGATCTCATCAAGAAAGGCTTCGGTCACGAACTTGTTGGCCGTGTATCCAATACCGCGAAGCGAGGAGGTGCGCACACCGGTATCGCGATAGATGAGGCCGCAGTATTGGTTTGCGATATCATACGAGCGCAACTCGACGCCAAGCATCAGGAGGACGTCCTTATTGCCGGAAAGCTCGTAGCGCTCCGGATCTGTAAAAGGCAGCACACGATCGCCCGCAAGACGCTGGTGCCAGGCAATTATCTTTCCGGAAGCGTCGAGGCCGGCGCGGAGATAGTGCGCCGTCATGGGTCGCAGCCGCCGTTGTGCACGCCATCCTCGCGCGTCCACATCATTTTGACTGGACGGCCGGCGGCTTTCGATAGCAGTGTGGCGTGGACGATATAGTCGTCATCGTGTTGACCGCGCCGGCCGAAGCTGCCGCCGAGCAGCGTATAATGTAGTTTGATCTTTTCATGCGGGATGCCTAGCGCTCTGGCGGTCGTGTCGATCGCCATGGTAAGGCCCTGCGTGCCGCACCATATTTCTGCAGCATCGCCCGAGGGTGAAACCGCCGCGATCGCGTTCAGCGGCTCCATTTGCGCATGATAGGCATAGTCGCACTGGTACTCCGCTTCGATAACCGTTGCCGCACGACCGAGAGCGCCCTCAGCGTCGCCCTGTTTGAACCAATCAGAGCTGACCGAGACGCTCGGGTCGCGGGCAGCAGCGGCGAAACCCTCCATGCCTTTGTCACCATCGAACCCCCAAGCTTTGCCGCTGCGTTTCCAGGTGATGGTCTCTCCGACCGCGGCCTTCCCGTCGAAGGCCGCCCACGGGGTTTCCGCAAGCACGCCGATCCCGTAAGGCAGGCGTACAGTCGCAATCACACCTTCGATCGCCTTGACCTTGGCTTCGTCAAATTGCTCCGGGGTTGAGCCCTCGACGGGGCTTTCCAGCACAGTCCCATAAATCATCCCCGGTATCTGCAAATCAATCGAATAGGTGGCAGTACCGTTAACCTTTTTCGGCAATTCGACCCGCACCACATCCCTGCCGATCAAGCGAAACTCGCTTGTCTTCTTGAGCTGTCCAGGCTTGATCTCTGGTGCCGTTGCGGGAATCTGAGCGAAGGCCGCAATTTCGCCGTAACTGAGCCGGCGGCCCGACTTTCCGTGAATAACTGTGCTCGGCTCAGTGGTCAGCTCCTCGATTGGCACGTTCCACTTTCTGGAGACATTATCCAAAAGAACGCGACGCACCTGGGCACCAAAGGTGCGAAGGGGAGTAAAATAGGCGCTTACCGCTGTGCTGCCGGCCGTGAACATCGCGCCGCCGAAGGCGGGATTGCCGTAGATCTTTTCAATGACCGGCGCGGGTACGATGCGCACCTGGTCCCATTCGGCGTCGAGTTCCTCAGCCAAGATCAGAGGAAGCGATGTCATCGACCCCTGGCCCGTCTCGGCTGCCGGTGACATGATTGAGATCACGCCGTTTCGCGCAATGCTTACCCAGGGGCTCAGGATTGCGCCGTTTGCTCCGTCTCCCAGCACGGCGGCCGCCGCAATGTCGCAGGGATCGATCGCGAACGCGAAGGTGAGTCCAGCGGCACCCGTCATGAACTGACGGCGTGAGAGGACGGCCATTGGGCGGTCGAGGGTACGTGGCGTCATCGCTCAGGCCTCCCTGGCAGCGCGTTCAATCGCGCGTAGAATCCGCGGATAGGTTCCACAGCGGCAGATGTTCGTACTCATATGTGCAACGATCTCGTCGCGTGTCGGATGCGGCTTTTGCATGAGCAGCGCGGCCGCGCTCATGATCTGTCCGGACTGGCAATAGCCGCATTGGGGCACACGTTCGGTTAGCCAGGCTTTCTGCACCGGATGTGACGAATCCGGCGACAAGCCTTCAATGGTCATAACGGTGCGGCCGGCGACTTCGGAAATCTGCGTTTGACAAGAAAATGCGCGTTCGCCGTCAACGTGGACCATGCACGCCCCGCACAGACCGGCACCGCACCCGAATTTCGTGCCGGTCAGCTTGAGTTGTTCCCGAATGACCCACAAGAGCGGCGTGTAGGGCGGCGCATCGGAACTGACCGCCTGGCCGTTGATGCGAAACTCGGTAGCCATCTGCTTCTCCTGTGTTCGCAATTGCCATTTACGCCCGATCTCGGCACCTAGAATGGTCCGTTTGCGTTTTTCCACTGATCCCGCGGAGGTATCGGAGTCAAAACATCCCAATGCTCGACTATTTTTCCGTTCTCGAGCCGAACGAGATCGTAGAGCGCAGTTGGCCCTGTGGGGAGGTCTCCCTCGGTGAGCACAAGCACAAAGTTGCCTTCAGCTACGTAACGACGGGGTGTGAGATACAGCTGGCCTCCTTCCTTGGCCACGCTTGCAATTCGATCCCTCAACCGACCAATTCCGTCCCCGATTTTTGACGCGTGCTGAGCAAGGTGAGCGCCGTCAATAAACTCTTCGATGCGATCGACGCGCAGTGAGACCATGACTGTCTCCCTGTACATCCGCACTAGCGTCCGATTGGCTTCGGTTTTTTCGCGGTCGAGGACTTCGGTGGGGCCGTCGACTTGCGTCCGGCCTGACAGATTAGGAGGCGCCTCGGGCTCCTGCCCACCCCAATGCTCAACGATCTTGCCGTCCTTAAACCGGAACAGGTCGAACGCTATCGCCGGTCCGGCGTAGCGTCCGACGCCTTGGTATCTGGAATGCAGCAGAACGAAATCGCCGTCCACAAGCGTGCGATAGATTGTTATATCGGCAGCAGGTGAACTCGCTACTTCCGCGGCAAAAGACTGCATTCCAGCAAGACCATCGGCGAGGTTTGGGTCATGCTGTATGAACGATTCGCCAAAATACCGATCGACTACTGTCGGATCCTTCTTACGAAAGATATCAATCATGACTTGGCGAGCGCTGGCGCCTAGAGCATCAGAGGTCACGGTTCGGCCCTGCGATTGAGCCGGCGCGGCATCCGACAAGACTCCAATGCCGCCCGCAATGACTGCCAGCAACATGAACCCCCTCTGAGCGGTGAAGCGCCAGTTTGCGAATAAACTGTTTGCCACGGTTGATGCTCCTTTTATTTCCGCCAGATTTCTTGGCGCCGACCAAGTCGCGCGTCCGACTTTTTTTGCGCCAACAGGCGCGCGGACCAATCCCGCTTAAGCCGCGAGGAGTTGGCCGATCTTCCGCTCCGCGCCGGCGATTGCCTTCTGTCGCTGCTCCGCGCTCACATTGACGCCTTCCGCGCGGAGGAAGCGGATATCCGTGATGCCGAAGAAGCCGAAGATGGTGCTCAGGTACTTTTCCTGATGATCAATGGCGTTCAACGGGCTGTCCGCACCGTAAAAGCCCCCTCGCGAGGATGCGACAATGACCGTTTTTCCGCCGGCCAAGCCGAGCGGTCCTTTTTCGGTGTAACGGAATGTCTTGCCGGCCACCGCAAGCCTGTCGATCCAGGCCTTGAGCTGGCTCGGAATTCCGAAATTGTACATCGGAGCGCCAATGACCACGACATCCGCGGCCATGAATTCGTCGAGCACCGTCTCGCTGACGGCCAGCGCATGGCGCATCGCGGTCGAGTGCTGGCCAGCATCGACCCTCTGCACCACGAGGAGGTCGCCTGTGAGATGATCGATCGGGTCGGAAACGAGATCGCGGTAGACGATATTCGTTTCGGGATAACGTTCGCGCCATTGCGCTACCGCTGCTGCCGAAAGGCGGCGCGATACCGAGGAGGTGCCCAAAATACCGGAGTCAACATGGAGGAGGTTCATGATCCGCGCCTTTCGCTACGCGCCGATCGAGCAATGACCAGCGCAACAACTGCCCGTAAATTACGGACGGGTTGACGGAGCGAACAGCCTAAGAATTCGGGACACGGCGTTCGGCGCATGGAACAATGCGCGTTCATGCCATCACCTGCGGCGACCCGACCGAGTCCAACAGCATGCGCGACCTGAATGATGTCCAATATTTCGCAGCTGTAGTAGAGCACCGGGGGTTCTCGGCGGCAGCCCGAGCATTAAACCTCCCGAAGTCAAGCGTGAGCCGGCACATTGCCAACCTCGAAGCCCGTCTCGGCGTGCGCCTGCTTGAGCGCTCGACGAGGAGCGTGCGTTGCACTGAAGTCGGCAATGCGTTCTACGATCAATGCCGCGCGATCCTTGCCGATTTCGATGCAGCCGAGCGCGTCGTTGCCGTACAACGCGCGGAACCCGTCGGCCTGGTCCGAATGAGCTGCCCAACCGGCCTTTCCCAGTTCGTGCTGGCAAAAATACTGCCGAAATTTCTAACCCGCTATCCAAAGGTCCGCTTGCAGGTTCTAGCAACAAACCGAGCGATCGACCTCGTCGAGGATAACGTCGATATTGCGATCCGCGCGCGCGTTCGATTGGCAGATGAGGCCACCACGATGCGAATGCTCTACAAGAGCGAGTTGATCTTCGTAGCAAGCTCCGCATTTGCGAAAACTCATCAGATCTCGGCAACCGCAGATAGGCTCTCCTCGTTGCCTTTCCTCAGCTTCTTGGAGGGCGTGAGACGGCCGACATGGACTCTCATCGGTCCGAATGGCGCAACGAAGACCCTCTCGTTCGATCCTGTATTGACCTCAGGCGATTTCAACCTATTGCTCAAGGTCGCCGCAGCCGGTCTGGGGGTCGCCCTGTTGCCGTCTGACGTGGTTGAAGATGAGCTGCGGATGAAGCGCCTCATCCGGATTCTGCCCGATTGGCACTCCGAAGAGGTCAACATCCATCTTGTATTCGCTACGAAACGGGGACTGGTGCCGGCCGTACGGCTCCTGATCGACTACTTGGGGGAGCACTTCAAATTTCGGCGCGACCAAGGTTTGAGAAGCAAAAAAGTCGAGGCACCTGCTCCGGGAAATCCGAATGCCAAATCGTCTAAGGCGACACAGTAGTCGAAACCTTTAGGTCTGCATGCAAAGGCGTTGGGATTACGCCGCTGCCAGTCGCGTCTTGCCAAGACGCCTCGCAACCGGTGCGCTCGTCCGAGTGTTGCGAATGCAGCGGCACGGAGGGCATCATGTATCTCGTCTTTGCCTCGGGATACGGCATCTTGCCAAGCTTCGGGTGGTGATCGACCACGCTCCGTGGCCTTGAGGTCGTCAGCCATCTCATAGAGCGGATAGTCGGTTGCTCGTTCGCCATATGGAACGACGTGTCCATAATCTGGTGACTAATCACGCGATCGGTTCGGCGCCATAACCATTCCCGAAACGGACACCCATCGAGTCCGAAGTCGAGGAAGGGCTATGTTGCAACTTCGATCCAAAGAGACGCTCGATCACGGTGATCGCGGCTGGCTTAAGGCGCGCCATCATTTCGTCGTTTCGGCCGACGGTAATAAGGCGAACAGTGCCCTCGGCGCGCTCGTGGTCTGGAACGACGACGAGATCGCGCCCGGCATGGGCTTTGGCCGTCACTCCCATGCCGACATGGAAATCGTCACCTATGTCCAGCAAGGCGCGGTCACACACGAGGACAGCACCGGTAATGTCGGCCGGACTGTAGCTGGCGACGTCCAGGTCATGAGTGCTGGCACCGGCATCAGCCATTCCGAGTACAATCGCGACGAAGACCCCCTCAAGCTTTTCCAGATCTGGTTGCTTCCGCGCCGCCGCGGCGGGATGCCGCGCTGGGACACCCGCAAATTCCCCAAAGCGGATCGCGCCGGACGCCTCATCGAGCTGGCAAGCGGAGAGCCGGAGGATGCCGATACCCCGCTGATCCGCGCTGATGCGCGGGTCCTGGGCGCCACGCTTCTTGCCGGAGCCACACTTACCCACGCGCCGACTCATCGGCACGCCTACCTCGCCCCCTCCCAGGGCGCGATCCTCGTCAATGGGCAGCGGGTTGCGGTCGGTGACGGCATCGCCGCCATCGACGAGCCGGAACTCACCATCACGGCTGAGGAGAACGCTGAATTCATCCTCGTCGATACCGCCTGAACTCACACTAGCAGAAGGAACAAACGCTATGGACGCCAGCGGCTACCTTCCGTTCTTAGGCCGTCTGTTGATCGGCCTTCCGTTCGCCATGAGCGGTTTTGGCAAACTTGCAACTTACGGTACGACGACCGCAATGATTGCTGCAGCGGGCTTACCAGTCCCGCCGCTGGCCTACGCCGTGGCCGTCGTCGTCGAGCTCGGCGGCGGACTTCTGCTCGTCGCAGGTTATCAGGTTCGCCTCGTCGCAATTGCGCTGGCATTGTTCTCAATTGCGGCGGCGGTGTCGTTCCACAGCAACTTCGCTGACCAGAATCAGATGATCCACTTCCTCAAGAACGTGATGATGGCGGGCGGCTTGCTCCAGATCGCCGCGTTCGGTGCGGGGGCGTTCAGTCTCGACAAGCGATTCTCCAGGGACCGGGAAGTGGTCGCGAAAGCGGCGGCGGCTCACTGATCGCCGGTACGCCCCTTTGCTTCATCTTGCTGGCCTGACACGGCGCTCCGGACTGCGTTTGTTTGGCGAAACGGCCGACGCAGTCGGCCGGCAAGATGTCCTTTTCGGCAGTCTCGGATGGATCGTTTTCCAGCCTTGTGGTGCAAGGATTTCGCATCGAATTGAGGTGAACGGCGAACTGCATGTGGTGGATGCCGCGCCCGATACTCCGCTGTTGTATGTGCTGCGGAACGATCTCGGATTAAATGGCCCGAAGTTCGGCTGCGGTCTCGGGCAGTGCGGTGCCTGCGCCGTTATCGTGGGCGGAAAACTCACAAGGACATGCTCGATAGCCCTGCGGGACGTCGGTGAAGATAAGGTCACCACACTCGAGGCATTGGGTACCGTGGAGAAGCTGCACCCTTTGCAGAGATCGTTCATCGACGAGCAAGCCGCTCAATGCGCGTACTGCTCCAACGGCATGATGATGGCCGCAAAGGTTTTGTTGGACCGCAATCCAAATCCCAGCAACGAAGAAATCAAGAACGCTCTTGCTGACCAGCTGTGTCGTTGCGGGGTCCACAATCGGGTGGTGCACGCGGTTCGGCGTGCTGCAGCGGAGTTGGCGAGATGACGGACAAGGGTCTATCGCGCAGACGCTTCACGCAATCGCTTGGTATCTTCGCGGCTTCGTTCGCCTTGGCGCCTGCTGCGGCGTTTGGCCAGAAAGCGGGAGCATTACCGTTCAGTCTGGGGAACAACTGAAGGTTGGAGGGTTGGATTCGATTGGAGCCAGACGAAACGGTGACCGTATTCACCGGGAAGGCCGAGCTTGGTCAAGGGATTCTCACTGCGTTGGCGCAAATCGCGGCGGACGAGCTTGACGTCGGGTTCGACAACATCCGCATGGTCTCCGCCGACACGTCGCGTGGCCCCGATGAGCAGTACACTTTCGGTAGTCAATCGGTCGAGCAAAGTGTAAGCGCTATTCGAGCGGCAAGCGCGCAGGCGCGCGGCATTCTTCTTGCTGCGGCAGCACGGCGGTTCGGTGCCCGCCCGGATGATTTGCGTACCAAGGCTGGTATCATCGCTTCTCCGGACGGGAAGCGCGCGACTTTCTGGGAAGTCGCAAGCGCAGACCCCGACCTGTTGAAGGGAGACATCACAGGCGCAGCAGCGCCGAAGAAGCCGAGCGACTATTCCATCGTCGGCAAATCGATCAATCGGATCGACCTGCCCGGAAAGCTGACTGGAGCGCCATCCTACGTACAGGATATGAGGCTGCCGGGAATGGTCTTTGCGAGAGTCGTTCGTCCACCGCGCTACGGGGCGAAACTGGTCTCGCTCGACGAAGCCGCAGTTCGATCGCTTCCTGGTGTGGTCGCGGTCGTTCGCGACGGCAATTTTCTTGCGGTCGCCGCGAAGCGCGAAGAGCAGGCAATCGTCGCCCGCAATGCTCTGGCGTCGGCAGCGCACTGGAGCGGCGACGCGGTGACGCTTCCTGATATTGCGGATTTGCATGGAGAATTGAAGAGGTTTCGCGCGGAAACCATCATAGTAGGCGCCACCGGTCAGTCGGAGCCGGTTCCAGGTCAGGTCAAAAGAGTTAGTGGCGAGTATACCCGCTCGTACGTGTCTCACGCATCAATCGGTCCCTCTTGCGCGGTCGCATGGCTGAAAGACGGTCGCATGACGGTCTGGTCCCATACGCAAGGCGTCTTTCCCCTGAGGGGAGATCTGGCCAAGGTGTTGGGAATGAATAACGGTGAGGTCGATGTCATTCACACCCCGGGAGCGGGATGCTACGGCCACAACGGTGCGGACGACGTGGCCTTAGACGCGGCGCTGGTGGCCCGTGCCGTCGCAGGCGCGCCCGTCAAGCTTCAGTGGATGCGGGATGAGGAGTTCGCCTGGGCGCCTTTCGGCCCCGGAATGGCGATGAGGGTCGAGGCGGCACTCACATCTGACGGAAGAATCGTAGATTGGTCGTACGATCTTTGGAGCAACAGTCATGCCATGCGGCCGGGTCAGCGTGAATCTTCTCGCTGCTTGGGATTTGAGCACCCCCGCACATTCCTCAGCCGTTCGGCGACGGAGATCGCAACGCGGTACCATTCTACGAACTGCCGAGGAAGGAGATCCGAAACCATCTCCTGCTCGATGCACCGGTCCGAAACGGATCTTTCCGAACGCTGGGAGCTCATGGAAACATTTTCGCGATCGAATCTTTTATGGACGAGCTCGCCGACGTCGCTGGGATCGACCCGTTGTCGTTCCGCCTCTTGCATCTCAGAGATCCCCGGGCCCAGGCTGTGCTTCAAGCTGCTGCTGACAAAGCGGGCTGGACTCCTGGAAAGAAGGGTGATGGCCGACGTGGACGCGGGCTAGCCTTTTGCCGATACAAAAGCATCGGGATGTATGCGGCCGCTGTGGTGGACGTGGAAGTCGACCGCAAGACGGGCGTCATCAAGGTCCCCCGCGTTGTAATGGCGGCTGATGTCGGACTCGTCGTCAATCCGGATGGGGCGAAGAATCAGCTCGAAGGAGGTATCGTTCAGGCGATCAGTCTCACTCTGAAGGAGCAGGTCAGCTTCGACAGAAGGGAGGTCACGAGCCGGGACTGGTCGGGGTACCCCATACTTACGTTTCCTGAGGTCCCCAGTATTGAAGTCGTTCTGATGGAGCGCAGCGACCCTTCGCTCGGTGCCGGTGAAGGTGCTCTTCCTCCTACATCGGCGGCGTTGGCCAATGCTTTCGCCGATGCTACGGGGCGCCGACTACGCGAGCTTCCCATGACGCCTAAACGCGTGAAGGCATCTCTTTCCTAATCATCCCCGCGCTTCAAAGGCTCCGCGCCGACCCAATATAGAGTTTGGTCCGCTAATCTAGGGGCTGTCTTCTCAGTCCAGACTGGCGAGCCGGAACTCGCGCTCGAGGCTAAACCAGTCGCCATCAATGCCGCGGCCATCCGGCGCTTTGCCACCGTGATGAGCCCGATATTCTTCCACCAGAGACTTCTTCACACCGAAAACCACATCCGAATCCAGGTATTGGTCGCCGGCGGCGAAGATGTGGGTTACCAGCTTGCGGTGACCGGGAGCGACGACCATGAAGTGAATGTGTTCGGGTCGAAACGGGTGACGATTTTGCGCCTTCAGCATCTTGCCGACCGGGCCATCGCTGGGTATGGGATACGCCGATGGGCGTATCGTCCAGAAGTGAAAGCGCCAGTCTTCTCCGCTCCGGAAGCGCCCGCGGCCGCCATAGCGAGGGGTATCGCCTAGCGTTTGCAGATCGTAGAACCCTTGGTCGTCGGAATGCCAGACATCTACCACGGCTCCCGCGAGCGGACGTCCGTCGGGATTGGTCACTCGTCCAGCGACATACATGGGCCGACCTTGAAGGTGGCCGCGGATGTCTTCGCCCAACTCGAATTCTGGAGGAGCGGCGTAGAAAGGCCCGAACACCGTTGTTTCAGTTGCCCCCGACAGCATCCGATGGTTGATCGCGTCCACCAGCATCGATACGCCAAGCGTGTCGGACAAGAGGATGAACTCCTGCCGCGTATCGGAGCACAGCCGGCCGGCTTCCGTGAGGAAGCGGATTCCCCACTCCCATTCCGCCTCGGTCGGCTCGATCTCGCGGATGAAGGCATGAAGATGCTTGACCAGCGCCCGGCTGACGCGCCGCGCGCGTAGATCTGGTGTATTGGCGACCCGTTCCAACACAGCATCCGTAATAGTTGTCTCGTCGAACTCGCGCATACACATTACTCCGCCGCATGTGCAGCGGCGCTGAAACCCCAGTCCGCAGGTGAATCGCCAGACCAGGCCCGGGCGAGCATCGCGCGGATCTCCGTACGCTCGATTGGGCGAGGATTGGCGTAGGCATTCTGGGTGGCCAGATCCGTCGCCTGGTCGAGCGCGTTCTGCGGCATGCCGAGATCCCGCAGCGCGCTTGGTGGGCCAAGGCTGCGCGCCAAGCGAAACAGCGCCAGAGCCGGATCCTGACCGTTCAACGCGCGGGACAGTCTTTGGCCGGCCTCGCGAGCAGCGGGGAGGTTGTACGCCAGCGCATGCGGGAGCATCACTGCGTGGGTTTCAGCGTGCGGCAAGCCGAAGGTACCGCCGAGCGTGTGGCAGATTTTATGATGCAGCGCCATGCCAACCGCGCCCAGGCACGTCCCGCAGAGCCAAGCGCCGTAGAGCGCCTCTGACCGTGCCGCGACATTGCTTGGCTGGGCGTGAATCTGTGGCAAGGCCGCCGCCAATACGCGCACCGCCTCCTCGGCCATGACCTGGATCAAGGGATTGCGGTCCTCGGCGTACAGAGCCTCCGCGGCGTGGGCAATTGCATTCAGCCCGGACGAAACGGAAAGAGCGACGGGCAGGCTTAGAGTCAGCTCAACGTCGTACAGGATGACCTCGGGCAGCACCTTCATGGACCGTTGGGTCGTCTTGAGCCCTTCCTTTGTTTCGCCAAGGATCGGGGTCGCCTCTGACCCGGCATACGTCGTCGGTACAACGATCTGAGGCAGGTCGGTTCTCAGTGCGAGCGCCTTCGCCAAGCCGATCGCCGACCCGCCGCCGATCGCCAGCAGCCCATCGGCCTGGGTCTTTCGAACCAACGCGAAAGCTTCGTTCGTCACCTCCACGGGCGTGTGCATCGCGGCACCGGCGAAGGTGCCTGCCAATCGCGCTCCGAGCGCTGCCCCGGCCTGCTCGGCATGCCGGATCTGCTGAACAGTGCTGAGGACGAGCACGCGTTCGAGATTGAGCCGGCCTGCCTCGTCGCCGAGGCGAGATAAGCTGCCTGGCGCGAAAACAACGCGCGTTTGCGAAGCTTGATGGACAAACGCGAGCCCAGTCACGACTGGGCGGTCCGCAGCCCCAACTCTTCGATCATGGCTGCTTTGATGACGAACTTCTGGACCTTGCCAGTCGCCGTCGTGGGGAACGAGTCGACGAACTTGATGTACCGCGGAATTTTGAAATGGGCGATCTGGCCGCGACAGAACGCGCGAATCTCGTCCGCACCGTCGGAGGCTCCCGGCTGGAGCACGATCCAAGCACAAAGCTCCTCGCCAAACATCTCGTCGGGGATCCCCACCACTTGAACGTCGCGGACCGACGGATGGCGATAAAGAAATTCCTCGACCTCCCGTGGCGAGATGTTCTCGCCTCCCCGGATCACGATGTCCTTGCTGCGCCCGATGATGCGGCAATAGCCCTGTTCATCGAGAACGGCGAGGTCACCTGTGTGCATCCAACTCGCTGTATCCAGAACTTCGCGCGTCTTGGCTTCTTCCCCCCAATAACCGAGCATGACGGAATAGCCGCGGGTGCAAAGTTGCCCGGCCTGTCCAAGCGGCACGATACGGTCCGCGTCGTCCACGATCTTGACCTCGAGATGCGGCATGATGCGGCCGACGGTGGACACCCTCACGTCCACCGGGTCGCTAATTCGCGTTTGGAAGCTCACGGGGCTGGTTTCGGTCATGCCATAGGCGATGGTGACCTCGGCCATGTGCATGTCCCGCATGACAGCCTTCATCACCTCCACAGGACAAGGTGCGCCGGCCATGATCCCGCCGCGCAGCGATTTCAGGTCAAATTCGGCGAACCTGTCTTCCCCGAGGATGGCGATGAACATGGTTGGCACGCCATAGAGGTGGGTGCACCGTTCGCCCGCGATCGCTTGCAGGACCCCGAGGGGCTCGAAACCTTCGCTGGGAAACACCATCGTGGCCCCTTGCGTCAGGCAGGCCAGTACGCCCATCACCATGCCGAAACAGTGGTAGAGCGGAACGGGAAGGCAGACGCGATCTTCGGGCCCGATCCCGGTCACGACGCCGACGTGCAAGCCGTTGTTCAGCAGATTGTGGTGGGTCAGAGTCACGCCTTTCGGGAGTCCAGTGGTGCCGCTGGTGAACTGGATGTTGACCGCCGCGTCGAAGTCCAACTTGACGGCCGACAGACGCTCGAAGCCGGATGAGCGGCCAAGGGCGATGACGTCGCTGTAATGAAGGCAATCACAGCCTTGCGCGTCGTCGAACACGATCAGGCGGCGGAGCTCCGGCAGGCGTTCGCTGGCGATGGGCTTGCGGCTGCGGACCAGATCTGGAACGAGGTCCGCCACCATGGCCGGATAGTTGCTGGATTTGAACTGGAAGGCGGTGACCAGAGCCTTGCACCCGGCGACCCGTAGGACATGTTCCAGTTCTGCAACGCGATAGGCTGGATTGATGTTGACCAGAATCAGCCCTGCCTTGGCCGCGGCGAACTGAACGGCCACCCATTCGGCGCGGTTCGGGGACCAGATCCCCAACCTATCTCCAGGCTCCAGGCCCAGGGCCAAGAGCCCGGCGGCGAACGCGTCTGCCTGAGACTTCAGCTCGGCGTATGTCCAGCGGACTCGTTGTTGGACGCAAGCCAGCGCTTCGTGGGCGCTTTTTTGCGCCGCAACGTCGTCGAGAAAGGCACCAATCGTCGCCGCAACGAGCGACGGTCCGGCGCTGCCATGGACGTAACTGAGGGCTTCCACCGCACAGCCTCCGCACCTGTTGAGGCATAAAACCTAGGCGCCCTCCATTGGGCGTTCTTGATCGCGATGCGCATGCTTGGACTCGATTTCTGGGCGGTGACAGGCGAGGGTGGCGCGACGCGCTTGTGCGACTGCCGGGGTCCACGACATTGACAACAAGTTCCCCGCATCCGATCTATTGGATTAATAAGGCGCTAGTGGCCCAGGGGGGATCCGCTCCCGACTCCGCGGCACCGGCGCCTGGAGGAGACGATGGATCGGTCCGGCGCTGAGTCGAGCGGCTTGCATAACGTCGTCACCCTGCAGGTCGTGCGGCACGTGTGGAGCGGCATTCAGGTGCACGACATCCGCATGAAGACCCTTCCGGGCCGTTCATGGCATCCCCTCAATTGCGACCAGCCTGTTTTATCAATCGTCGTCAACGAACTGCGCGGGCAATGCGAGGCGCGCCTGGACTTGAGCGCCGCCAGCACGTCGCGGCAATCGGGTAGGCAAAGACCGATGGGCCACATCAGCTTGATCCCCGCTGGCGTGCCCGTCTGGGGCTATTCCGACGGAATCGACCAGGTCGAGGAGATCCGGCTCGTTCTCGACGTCGACCGAATGAAGGAGATCATGGGCGAGGAGTTCACCTCGGCACCGTTTCAAGAGCCCCGCCTGGTTTTCAACGACGAGAGCCTCCAGGCTCTCGCCCGTCTGCTGGTGACCAGTGAGGACACGGCCGAATGGTCTTCACTGTTCGGCGAGAGCCTCGTCGCCGCGATGGTCGCCCGGCTGTCCAACCTCGATCCCCTGCCTCCGAGAAATCACCGCCGTCTTGGCCTCTCGGCGCGCCAGCTGTCCGTGGTTACGGATTTTATCCGCGACAATCTCGCGCGACCGATCCGACTGTCCGAACTGGCGAGCTTGGCAGATTTGTCGCCCTCGCAGTTCGGCCGAGCCTTCAAGATCTCCACCGGACGCACGCCGCATCTATGGCATTTGAACGCGCGCATCGAGAGCGCTAAGCGATTGCTTGCCGACCGCAGGGTTAGTTTGGCTGAGGTCGCGCTGGACACCGGCTTTTCCGAGCAAAGCCATTTCACGCGAGCCTTCCGCGCTGCAACCGGCGTCTCGCCCGGCGCATGGCGGCGCGATATCGCGATGTGACGAGCTGCCCCGCGGCCCGCGGCCGCGGTCCCATTCGTAGCGGGAAACGACAATCCTCACGCGCTGCATGCGCGTAACGCTTCTCCGAAAGTCCGGCTGCCGGACGATCGGGAGTGTTGAGGATGATTGAAGAGCGCGACCTTCGGATCCGCATGCGGGACGGAGTTCATCTCGCGATCGACATCTACCGTCCAGGCGGCCAAGGGCCGTTTCCGGTTCTCTATGCCGCCGCCCTGCACAACAAGGACATGCAAGGCCCTGACATGGCCGATGTCCTGCCGCCTCAGCCGGCGAACGTCCCGCTTTGGTTCGGACCGATCGAAGCGGGCGACACGCGACGATTCATCGCCAATGGCTACGTCCACGTGATCGCGCAACCGCGGGGTTCGGCCAAATCCGAGGGCCACTATGGCAGTGAAAATACCGACCATTATGACGTGATCGAGTGGATCAGCCGGCAGCCGTGGTGTGACGGTAACGTCGGCATGGTCGGGATCTCCGGTTACGCAGGCGAACAGTGGCGCGCGGCGGCGCAAGGGCACCCGGCGCTGAAGGCGATCTTTCCGTACGACGCCTGCAGCGCCTACGGGGGCATGTTCGGTTTCCGCGACTTCTATCCGGGCGGTGTCCTCCACACGTTCCCCTACCTGTTGGATGTGTTCAGCACGGTCCATGAACACCGCGACGTGCCTGGGGAGCTTCCCCCGGAACAGGAAAAGTTGTTCGCAGCGGCCTTGGCGAATCCCGATCTCAAGATGTACGCGAACCTCTACAACATCCTGACTCAGAAGGGGAAGCGCACCTTCATTATGTACCATTCGATGGTCGCGCCCTGGGAGCCGGATGGGACCGTCGAAGCGGCGGAAGAAATCTTTAAGAAGGTCAAGATTCCATTTTATACGGGATCGGGCGCTTACGCTTACACCTACAAGCTGCACTGGCTCGGGGCTCAGCATT
>Ga0209648_10001333_pt1 | contig 19855 bp, 11 predicted proteins | sample GraSoi2013_115cm_FD_185830 | JGI IMG/M metagenome (GOLD analysis project Ga0209648, IMG submission 185830) | Grasslands soil microbial communities from the Angelo Coastal Reserve, California, USA - Sample 9_17_2013_115cm (SPAdes) (version 2) | ecosystem: Environmental > Terrestrial > Soil >...
CCCAGGACTTTATCACTTCATGCTAAAGCCGCCGGGAGATGGGGCGGACGTTCTATTTCTTCTGGATGGAAAACAAGGGCAGGAAATCCTGACCTATGAGAAGCGGCGGTGTAAGCGGAGATGCGGAGTGGGGGCTGACAAATACTCTTGCGGCATTCGAATTATCTACGTGGCGGCGGTCCGATTGGAAAGAAATGGGCCCCCGAATAGACACGGTCACGACAAAATCGTTTGAGACATCGTCGCACATTCTTATCGATTCAGGAATCTCAGCGCACGCAAGGCCAAAGACCAGCAAGAAAAGAAGAAAGAAGAGTAGCTTTCTCGCCGCCGACCGCAGCGTAAGTTTTCGTGGCAATCGCGTTGAAATGCCCATCCGAAATGAGCAATCTGTATCTCACCTTCCTTCAATTGTCAAGGTTGGGCGCTTGACGTGTCGAAACCATAAGGGATGTCGTTGGACGAAGCGAGCCTTGTCGGCTTGACGCGCCCATGCTGCCGACCTAACATGCGCTGAAATGACAGGTCTCAACGCGCTCCGTTCACCTCTGAGCTTTCTGCAGAGCAGACTTCAAGATATCCCGCACCGCGATGTGCTCGACGCCGAGGAAGGTTGGTGGAAGAACGAAGGCGTCGCCATTTCGGCCGCAATCGACCGCGCCGGAACGCCGTGGTTGCGGATGTTCGAATCGTCTCGGAAAACGCGTCGATGAAATTCTCTACCCTCGCGAGTATCAAACGATTCTGAGGAGGGGTTACCGATCCGGAGTAGTTTGGCGCGCTCTTGAAGAAAAATCCCTGATCCCTACGTATCTGCTGATCTACACGATTTCGTTCCACGATCCAGGCATTTGCTGCCCTTACACCGTGTCACTCGGTGTGGCAGGGTGCCACATGGATGACGGAGATCAAAGGCGGCTCGGATTTGGGAGCCGCTGTCGAGACCATTGCCCGGCCCGCGGGCGATTGCTGGCTGCTGACGGGCGACAAATATTTTGCGAGCAATGCCGGCGCAGAGTTAGCCGTGATAGCTGCACGGCCGGAAGGAGCTGCGGCGGGTGTGCGCGGGCTGGCCTTGTTCCTTGTGCCGCGATATCGCAAAGATGGTGAGCTCAACTATTTTGTCCGGCGGCTAAAGGACAAGATTGCAACCCGGTCTGTTCCTACTGGAGAGATAGAGCTGAAAGGCAGCGAAGGCTACCCGCTCGGCTCGGCTGACTCGGGAATTTATCTGATCCTCGAAGTGTTGAACCTCTCGCGCGTAGCGAACAGCGTCGTGAGTGCCGCGTTGGCACAGCGCGCGATGGCGGGTGCGCTTTCGTATGCAGAGCACCGTGCGGCGTTCGGCAAACGGATTCTCGATCATCCGCTGCTTCGTCATCAATTTGAAAATCGGCTGAATGCGCTTCGATCGGCGTTTGCGCTGGCGTGGGATGCAGTTCAGCTCCTCAACGACGTGTGGATGGAGCGACCGCCTTACTCCGATCGCTATCATCTGTTTCGGCTCGTCGCACATCTTGCGAAATACTGGACGGCCGAGTTTGCGGTTGATACGGCAAAGTGGGGCATGGAAGTGCACGGCGGGCAGGGCGTGCTGGCCGAGTATGGCGCGGAACGCTGTCGTCGGGAAGCAATGATCCTCGCGATTTGGGAGGGAACGTCGCATCGCCAGATACTGGATGGACTGGAAGTGATGGAACGGAAGCGAGCACACAAGCTGCTTTTCCGGCGACTGGCGGAAATTGCACCCTCTAAAGAACTTCAGGACATGGAATCGGAAGTCGAGCAGCACTTGAAACTTGCACCCGAAGAAAAGGAAGCGCTTGCCGAACCGCTTTTCAGAAGGCTTGCGGCTTTCACGGCCGAAACGCTCGCTCGTAAATCGAAATAGGACCATGAGACTCTTGAGTGGCCTCTGCTATGAGTAACCTCCCTGCACACACGAGGGTTCGCCCGTGGCGAGGGTGCCAAGCGGCAGTCAGGACTGCGGGGCCAAAGACTATCGCTAGCACAATGAGGAGAACGGAGGCAGAACTGCAAGCTGACGCTGGACGATGCGCGCGCGATTTCCGAGGCCTGCACGGGTAGCGTTGCGGTGGGCTTGCAGGCGCAAACAACGGGAGAAATCCGCGGTCCGGAGCGAGCCTGGCGGACGTGACGCTGCGCGGCGAACGGAGGATCAATCTCATTAGCATCGTCAAATTGACGCACGGTTTGAGTGTCAGACCTACCAAGCGTGTGGAATCCATCCCCTGAGAATCCGCTCCGGGCTGGCCTCGCTCCAATTTTATGGTCTCGAAGAGGAGCCTGCGTCGTACCCGGGGCCCCGTAGCGTCCTGCCGGCGAGCCGGCCGGTCACCTTGCCTCCCTCCAACGAAACTACGCCGTTCACGATGACATATTCGATCCCGACTGAGGGACGATGCGGATTCTCGAATGTAGCCATGTCGTTGACCGTTGCCGGGTCGAAGATGGTGATGTCGGCGAACGCGCCGGTGCGCAGTATGCCCCTGTCGCGGAGACCCATGCGCTGCGCCGGCAAGCTCGTGAACTTCCTGATCGCCTGTTCCAGCGTGAGCAGGCGCATAGTTCGGATGCGCGCTCCAGGCATGGGAGTCTGAGCAAGTGGGTTCCGGCTGCTCAGCCCAGGTTGTCAAGCCCAGTGATACCATCTCCCGCCATGGCCCGAACAATTGCATCTGGCGCAAGTTTGTGCCTAAAGTCAGCAAACGTATTCTCAGATATGCTAGGATGGCGCGTGGTTGAAGAGTTCTTTAGAGTTATGGACATCCGTGAGATTGCGAGGCGGGCCAAGGTATCGACCGCGACTGTGTCGCGGACGATCAATGGTGTCCCCACGGTCGATCCTCAACTCGCCAAGCGCGTATGGAAGGTCGTTAATGAACTTGGGTATTATCCGAACAAGCAAGCACGGGCGCTGGTTTCAGGAAGAAGCCGAATTTTCGGCCTGATCGTTTCCGAAATCACGAATCCTTTCTTTCCAGAAATCGTTCAGAGTTTTGAGGATCTTGCTGTCCAGCACAACTACGAAATTCTTCTAACTTCCACGGTGTACGATCCCAAGCGAATGGAATTGTCCGTGCGCCGAATGATTGAGCGCAGAGTCGACGGCGTTGCGATCCTCACATTCGGTATGGAAGACTCGCTCATCGAAGATCTTCGTTTTCGCAACGTCCCGCTCGTGTTCGTGGATGTGGGACCGCGGATGCCGGGCGTGAGCAACATTCGCGTCAATTATCAGGAGGGCATTCGTGAGGCGGTGCAGCACTTGGCGGCCCTCAGACATGCGCGGATAGCTTTCGTCAGCGGGCCAGTGACGCTTAGGTCGGCGCTGGCCCGGAAGGCGGCTTTTGAACAGTCTATGCAGGAGATCGGGCTGAATGTCGCGCCGGAGCTGATAATCGAAGGAGATCACACGATGAAAGGCGGGATGCGAGCGCTGCTGGAGTTGCTTAGCGTGCGCCAACGTCCGACCGGAGTCCTCTGTTCGAACGACATGACGGCAATAGGCCTCATGCGTGAAGCATTTGATTATGGGATTCGCGTTCCGGAAGATCTCTCAGTGGTTGGGTTCGACGACATTCGTCTGGCGCAGTTCATGATTCCCCCGCTGACCACCGTGCAGATGTCGCAGACGGAATTGGCCAGCCTGGCCTTCAAAGCTTTGCTGAATCATGTGGAGAGCGATTCTTCGTCGCTTAACCACACCGAGTATGATCTACACACGACTCTGGTGGTGAGGAAATCGACAGGTCTTGCCCCCTCCAACGTGGTCGCGGAAAAATCTATCAGGTCACGCCGACTCGTTTCCAGAACTGCCAAGCTTTCTGAAACTTCAAGTGGGTAATCCTGCGGGCGCGGCGCTATCGTGGGATCCGCCTGCCGGTGTCACTTAGTTGCGACAACTCCTGAGACCTCAAGCTCTCTGGATTGATGCTCAAGGGATGTGATCGCGAAGTGGAAAAAGCAAGAATCTGCGAAAGCGTTTGCCGAAATCAAGACGCCTTGATCCGTACTCAAAAAAGGACTTGACAAACATGGGAAAATAGGCGGAGCATTAGCGCATTCCCTGAAGTAAACGTATACTTGAAAATCGAGTAAGGCTTCCGTCGAGGGGAAAACCGGGGTTCCCGTAAGCGATCGTCATTCTTTTGAACTTCGCAGAGAGTCGGTTTATCTTGGAGGGTATCGTGAGACGAGCGAGGATAACTGAAGCCGTCGCAGGCTTTGTTCTTTCCATTTTGGTTCTCTATTCACCTAATATCCTGGCGCAAGGGCTGTTCGGAACAATCAGCGGGGGTGTCAGCGATTCGAGCGGAGCCGTAGTTCCGGGCGCAACCGTACGGGTCATAAACGTGAGCACAAACGTTGTCACAACCCTGACAACGAACGGTGCGGGCGTCTACGTCGCGACCAGCTTGAATCCTGGCGTATACAACGTGGAAGCCGCGGCGAAAGGCTTCAAGACAGCGATCGTAAAGGGCATTACGCTTGAGGTGGACGGAAATCCGAAGATCAATCTGACACTTCAAGTCGGGCAGGTTTCGGAGAAAGTTGAGGTCACCACCGAGAGTGCGCCTCTGTTGCAGACACAGCAGTCGGACCTTGGCCAAACTGTCAACGAAAGGCAGCTAGAACAATTGCCCACTTTCGGTTCCACGGGCCGAAACGTCTACAGCCTGCTTCCGCTGGCCCCGGGCGTGTCGCAGCAGACCGGCTGCGATTTCTGTGGCAACAACGGCAACTTGCGGATCAGTGGAAGCCGGCCTCGCAACGACGACAACTTGCTCGACGGCAGCACGATCACGGCACCTGTCTTTGGCGGACCGGCGGTGGGGCCGTCGGTGGATTCGATTCAGGAGTTCCGCATCGAGCAGAACAGCATGTCCGCAGAATATGGCAAAGCGGGCGGCGCCATCCTGGTTGCCGTCAGCAAGAGCGGCACGAACACGTTCCATGGCTCCGCCTACGAGTACAACCGTAACCAAAAGCTCGATGCGAGGAATTTCTTTGAAGACCCCACCCAGCGGAAAAACCCCCTCACCTTCGATGAGTTCGGTGGGAGCGTCGGCGGGCCGATCATCAAGAGTAAGCTGTTCTTCTTCACCGATTACCAGGGCATCCGTTCGCATGGAAGCGGAGCCGCTGCTACCAACCTGGTTCCTAATGCCACCTTCCGCGGCGGCGATCTGTCCGCCTTGTGCACGACGGGATTCGATGCTTCCGGCAACTGTACGACCGCGAGCCAACAAATCCACTATCCGGGCACTACTACGCCCGTGCCCTTCAACAAAATCCCCTCCGCCCAGATCAGCCCGATCGCGCAGAAGCTGCTTGCGGTATGGCCCACATCTGCGACTTCTGCGGGGATCGGGACGAACGCATTGACGCTCAGCTCGCCAAGTAACACCTCTCTGAACAGGTTCAATCCGCGGATCGACTTCAACCTTTCGCAGTCCGACCATATCTTCGGTGCGCTGCACACGCAGACGGGTCGGACGCTCGACTATAACCTCATCATCGGACCCGCAGGCCAAAGGACCCAGCGGTCATCGGATTACGCCACGACCTTGGGCTGGACGCACACTTTTAGCTCGACTCTGGTGAATGACTTCCGTTTCGGCTACATGCATCGAATCGGTGATCGAATCCCTTACGGCGCGGGAGCTACGTCCCCTTCCGGTTTCGGGATCAACGGGATTCCCAATTGTTTGTCAAGCGTTCCCGACACATCGGACGGGACCAAGTGCGGCACGCCTGGGGTGAGTGTCAACGGGTTTACCGGCATTTCTAACGGCGGGATGCTCTACGAACCTGCCTCAACCTTTCAGTTCAGCAATGTGATGAGCAAATTGTTTGGCCGGCACAGCATCAAGGCGGGGGCCGAGTTCCGTCACTACTCCATCGACAATTACCAGCCCAACGGTGCCGTTGGCAGCTTCAACTTCATAGGGTCACAGACGGGAAATGGCTTTGCGGATTTCCTGTTTGGCGTGATGAACAACGGCAGTGTGCAGGTGCAAAACACGTTCGTTTCCTCGCGCGCGTGGTCCTACTCGTTTTTCGCGCAGGACGACTTCAAGCTCACGCCGAGGCTGACGCTGAACTTGGGGCTGAGGTGGCAGTACGATCAATCGTTCCATGAAATCCACCACGGCGATGCTTTCTTTGACCCCTTTACGGTCAAATGGGAACAGTTCGGTGTGAATGCGCCGGACACCACATTCGACCCCTCGTTGAAGGAATTTGGCCCGCGCGTTGGCTTTGCGTGGAACGCACGCGGCGGACTGGTTGTCCGCGGAGGCTACGGCATCATGTACCCTGGAGCCGTTGGTCACGGGCGGGCTGGCGACGGGCAGCCAGGTCCCAATCTCTTAGCGAACACTGCCTTTGCTAAAGGCACCAACTGGTCAGCCCTGCCGACAATTACAAGCCCCAATCCTTCGGCAATCACCGCTCCGCTGCCCGTCAACGCGAATGTATCGTTCTCCTTCTGGGCGCCACGCAAGCAAACACCAACTTATATCCAGTTGTGGAATTTTACGCTGGAGCGGCAAATTGACAGTAACACGATTGCACAAGTCGGTTACGTCGGCAGTCATGGCACGCACTTGCCGATCAACTATGCCTACAACATCTGCCAGCAGACGCCGGCGAGCACGGCCGCGCTGCCCAACGCGTTTGCCGCGACGACGAGTCCGCACTGTCCGTCAGCGGCGGCGGCAGTAGTCGCGTCGGGCGCGTCGGTATACTGCTGCCTGACAGTGAATCCCGGCTACTGGGGACTGTCAAGCTCGGTTTACCACTCCCTTCAAGCGAAAGTGGATCACCGCTTCTCACATGGGTTTTCGCTTCTGGCCAACTTTACTTGGAGCAAACTGATCGATGATTCTTCTTCCGATTGGGGCGGGTTCTGGTCCCTCGACGTTTTAGGCCAGGACTTCTACAACCGCAGGGCAGAGCGCTCGGTCAGCGCGGGCGATATACCCGCACGCTTTACGCTCGCCCCGATTGTTGAACTGCCATTTGGCCCGGGAAAGAAATGGCTCAACAATGGCGTAGGCAGTCAGGTACTCGGTGGATGGCGGACGAGCGCCATCTACACGATCAGCAGCGGCTCTCCATTCGGGATTACGGACAATTCCTATGGCTTCTGCAACGGTGCGGGCGTGTTGTCGGATCGTCCGATGTTGATCGGCAATCCGCTACCCTCGGGCTTCCAGCAAACCCCAAGCCACTGGTTTGACAAGAGCGCTTTCGACTTTTCGGGGACGTGCCCAGCGGCGGGCTTGGTGGATCTGACTGGTCCCTTCGATGTCCACAAGGCCTTTGGGAACGCACCGCGTTACTTCTCGAATATCCGGAATCCGGGCGTCAACAATTTTGACTTCTCCTTGCAAAAGGATTTCAAGATTCCTGCCAGGGAGCAGACGCGCCTAACTTTCTCGGCAGATTTCTTCAACCTGCCGAATCATCCGGAGTTCGCGGAGCCCAACGCAGATCCGACGGTCAAGAACTTTGGACAGATCAGCCGGACTGCTCTTAGCAGCAGGACGATACAGCTCGGATTGCATCTGTATTTCTGAGCAGGCAGGGTTCGCCGGCTTAGCGAGAAGTGTACGTTCCCGATCGCTGGACTTCCGTGGCGCGCATTATTTGCGTCTGGCACACTCAGGTTGCACGTGGGGAACCGTCCCGGTCATTTTTCTTCCGCAAACACCTGCGGGCGAAATCGCCCTGCGACCCCCAGTCACGTTCAGCAGTGGCTGGACGAATCCAACTGGTCTTGGTAAGGAGATTACATGAGACGTAGCTTGAAATGGAGAACGTCCCTAATCTTAGCAAGCATGCCGGTCCTGCTCTCGCTCGCGGCTCTCGCGCAGGATAATAAGAATTTTGCTCCCGACAAGATGGATACAGTGCTGTACGGCGTAGCGTATTACCCGGAATATATGGCCTACGATCGGCTCGACAAGGATGTCGAGATGATGCAAAAGGCTGGCATCACAGTGGTTCGCGTGGGGGAATCAACTTGGAGCAGTTGGGAGCCGCGTGACGGAGAATTTCAGTTTACCTGGATGGAACGCGTTCTTGATCGCTTGCACCAAGCGGGCATCAAGGTAATTCTGGGTACACCTACGTATTCCATTCCGACATGGCTGTACAAGGAACACCCGGAGATCGCCGTCACGCATCAGGGCACCATACCTCAACTGGCGGATCCCTACGACCCCGCATATCCATCCTCGATGACGCCTGGCTTCTACGGGCCCCGCCAGAATTACGACTTCCTGAATCCCCACTTTCGGCAGCATGCCGAACGCGTGATCCGAGAGATCGTAGGGCATTTCAAAAACCATCCAGCGGTGATTGGATACCAGATCGACAACGAGACGTTTCCGAATGGGGTCCCCACGCTGTATGCGAACGCCGCATTCCTGGATCGTTTGAAACAGAAATACAAGACTCCGGAAACAATCAATAGAATTTGGGGTCTCGTTTACTGGGGGCAACTTGTCGACAAATGGGAGGATCTGCCCCCGCGCAATGGCATTCTCAATCCCGGCTACAAGCTCGAGTGGGAGAACTTCCAGCACGACATTGTCACCGACTACCTTGCGTGGCAGGCAAGAATCGTTTCCGAGTACAAGCGAACGGACCAGTTCATCACACAGGACTTCAGCGGGGGAGTCCACACGAATCTGGATCAATGGGCGATCGCGCGAACTCTCGACGTCGTTGCGGAAAACCCCTACTTTGAAACTCAGAAGCGGCTCAACGCTCGCGGCATCTGGATGTCGGGAGATCTCGCGCGCTCATTGAAACACACGAATTATTTGGTTACCGAAACGAATGCCCAAACGATCGGATGGGATTCACGGACGCAATACCCGCAGTATCCGGGACAATTGCGGCTAGTCGTTTATACCCATCTGGCGGCGGGAGCCAACATGGTGGAGTACTGGCATTGGCATTCGCTCCATTATGGGCAGGAGACGTATTGGAAAGGTGTTCTCTCGCACGACCTCGAGCCGAACCGAACGTACGCCGAAGTTTCACGTGTGGCAGGCGAACTCAGAAAGCTTGGACCTCAGCTCGTGAACCTGAGGAAGGACAACAAGGTCGCAATCTTGTTCAGCGCCGACTCTTCCAACGCGCTCAGCTACATGCCCGTCAGCGACCACGTCAACTATATGACCGTGCTCCGACAGATGTACGACGCACTGTACGAACTAAATGTCGAACCTGATTTCGTGCAAGCAGCAGATTCGAATCTTTCGCGGTACAAAGTCCTGCTCGTACCGCCACTCTACAGTGCGTCCGATGAGGTGCTGCAGCAACTTTCTAATCATGTCAAAGACGGCGGCCAGATCGTGATGGCATTCAAGAGCGGGTTCACGAATCAGTATTCGACTGTAAGAGCCGTCATGGCGCCGGGACCGTTGCGTGCCGCAGCCGGTTTCCATTATCAAGAGTTTACAAACCTGGCTGAACCGGAGCGGCTCACACCGGATCCGTATGGAGTTGGTGAACAAAACAAAGGTGCTGTATGGGAAGAGTTCCTCGTGCCGGATACTGCCGAAGTTGTCGCTTCTTTTGACGATCCGTACTGGCCCTTCCCCGCGATCACACGGAACAAATACGGCAGCGGCACACTGACGTACGAAGGCACTTTTCTGACGGACACTTTGCAACGCGAGATCATTCGCGATGTCCTGAAACGCTCCGGCCTGACTGGGCCTGATCAGGACCTTCCGGCAGCGGTGAAGGTTCGACACGGTCGCAATGCGCAGGGGAAGTTGCTGCACTACTACCTGAATTTCTCCGGACAAGAGCAGTCGCTCTCTTATTCGTACGGCGACGGGTCTGATCTCTTGACCGATAATCCTGTGCGGCAAGGGCAAGGCGTGAAGTTGAAACCGTGGGACTTGGCGATTGTCGCCGAACGATAAACATCGCAACCAAGTTTTTGTCTCAACCTTAAGCAAAATGAACCCGAGAGAACGCGATCCGTGACACCTGGCCGATTGTCGCAACAACAAAGAATGTTCATGAACCAAACTTCTTGTACGGCGCGGACTTTGACGTTGTGCTCGGGGCCCATCGTAGGGCTCCTCTGTGCGGTTGCTCAGGTTTGCCTGTGGGCGCAAACGGCCACTGCAACCGAGAAGGCTGGCAAGACGGATGTATGGCAAGTCCCCATAAGCCAGAACTTAATGCCGCATTTCGAAGAGGCAAACGGGCGCAAGGTCCTCTACGTGGATGGCAGGCCGTTTACCGTGCTTGCCGTCGAGATTCCCTGGTGGGACCTCATCTACGGCAGATACAGGGAAACGGAGACCGCCTATGACTTTCTCTATCCTGTCGCAGAGAAGATGAGTCTGAATGCGCTGAAAGTTCCAATTAAGTGGTCGATGATCGAACCGGAGAAAGGCGTATACGACTTTTCTTATCTCGATCACGCCAAGAGCCTGGCGGAACAGCACCATCTGAAGCTGGTTTTGAACTGGTTCGGGCACTACGCCAGCGGCGACGGGACGATCTATCTCAATCTCACTGGTGAGCTGTTTGCGCCAATGTACATCGTCAACGACGAGAAGACCTACCCGCGGGCCGTGGATGCGGACGGCATCGTCCACCACAACGCCGCCTCGTACGACTACGAACCGATCATCGAGCGTGAAATCGCTGCCTTCCGTGCTTTCCTGAAGCACATCAAGGAGGTGGACTCGCAGATTCACACAATTCTCATGATCCAAATCGAGAATGAAATTGCAGTGTTTGGAGTAGACCGGCATAACCCCAAGCGATGGCGCGATCATTCGACTGCATCCAACAAACGATTCGCTGAAAACGGGTTTACTGACGACTTGAAGTTCAGCGCATGGGATCTGAGTTATAACTGGATACGGCCCATTACCGATGCAGGGGCCGCAGTGTATCCTCTTCCGTTCTTCCACAACTTCGTTGGCGGCAAGGTGGCGGACTGGATGGTCGGCGGCTCTCCTGGAGAGGACGTAGAGACGTATCTAAAGAACTGTCCGAATATTTCGTTCATTGGCGTCAACTCCTATTTCTGCGCGGAGTGGCGGCCTGACAACAGTTGTGCGCGACCCTCTGAAGCATCGATTGATGAACTCCGAGCTCCGCTCTTGCGTTACCGCGTGGGTCGTAACTTGCCGGCGGTTACCGAAACAAATAGCGGTGCGAACCCCATCGCGTCGCGCCTCGCTTACCTCGCTATCGGTGAATTCGGCGCGCCCATCTTTGCGCCTTGGGCACTGACGGTCTCTTACCCCGAGCCCTACGCCCCCTATGTCTCGCCTGATGGTACCCTGGCAAACGGGGCATTTGCCCTTCGCGATGCTTATTCCTCTCTGTCCAAGGCTCTTCCGCAGATTTCGTATTATGCCGGAACCGACAAGTTGAAGGTGTTCATGTCTCCCTTACCCGGCCAAAAGTTTTCGCAGACGGAGGATGTCAACGGGTTTAAAGTAGCCGTCGCGGGCGAAGGGAATGGACAAGTGATTGTCCTGCACTTGTCTGATCATGAGTTCTTGCTCGTCGGTTATCGTGCCAGTGTTTCCCTCAAGGACCCCACATTCCAGTGGCCAGCGATGAAAGCCATCCTTGTGGAGAAGGGCTACTGGTCTGGTGATCGTTGGGTCAAAGACGGTGCGCCCGGTTACGATGTCAATCAAAGCAACTTGACTCTGAGCCTAGACCTTGAAGTTCCGCAAGCTGTCCGGGTGTCGTGGTAAACCGAGAGGTACGGTTCGCACCTATCGCAGTTTTCTGGACGAAGCGTCCCAGGGGTGAGCCTTGTGACGGAAATTCCATGGGGAAGCAGATGATCGTAGATCAATCCCGTAAATAAGGTGGCTTTCATTGCTGCCGTCCATGGTTGCGGCAGACGTCAGGTCTTTGGGGATCCAGGCGCCTTCGCTAGTGGTTCTCCCCGGAACAGCACGCAGCGTCAGAGTTATGAGGTTGTGAGTACGTCTTAGCCGGGTCCACGAACTGGGCGTTACTGTACTTGTCATGGTGGCGAACCCACACCATCGTATACGCCAATCCATCTTCGTCGCGCCCCTTTGGCGCAAGGTCGAGCCAGTTGTACGCTCCGATCAGCATGTCGAGTCCGCGGCCGTAACTCGAATACGTATGGAAGATGCTGCCGGCCCCATCCTTGTAGAACACGCTTGTGCCGGGTCCTTCCTCGCTCGGGAATTGCTGCATGGCGTAGTTGTAGTACATCTGGCCTTTCGCCAGCTCCTCCTCGGTGAATGAAACGTGATAGTCGCGGTTGAAGTCGTTCCCGTACGACGACACCCATTTGAACCGCCAGCCCATCCTCTTCTTGAAGGCCTCGATTTGCGGCAGAGGCGCCCGCGAAACCACCACCAGGCTCACGTCTCGTGCTGCGAGGTGCACGACGCTGCCGTCGATGTGATCCGACAGCAACGAACAACTCGGGCAACCTTCCTCCCACCCAGGACCAAACATGAAGTGGTACACAATCAGCTGGCTCTTGCCGCCGAAAAGATCGGCCAGCGTCTCTTTGCCGTTCTGGCCATCGAACGCGTATTCCTTCCCTACTCTCTCCCATGGCAGCTCCCGGCGCTGCCGGCTCAGCTCGTCACGCAGCCGCGTGAACTCCTTCTCTTTGCTCAACAGCTCCTTTCGTGCGGCAAGCCATTCCGCTTGCGACACGACTCTCGGGCCTTCCACCTTGCTCTTTGCCGTAGCCATGATCATTCTCCTTTGCTTTCGTTTCCTTAGACGAAATTCTCTCCGCGTTATTTTTCGAATGAAGTAGCTTCGCGGCGAGTGCCGTCAGGCCGCCCGTGGACATCACCCCAGCGACCGCCAACGCCGCACTCGCCATGCACGCTGGACACATATGTCTCCTCCTGCAGCGGTCGCGCTCACCGCGAACGCTGCGCTTCGGCCCGTTTGCGAATGCTCTCGATGATATGCGTCCAGCCCTTCCCCACCCCCGCTCGATGGTCATCCTGAATCAGTCCCAGTGCCGTGTGGTGAAATTTGATCAGCGTTCCTCCGTCCACCTCGCTCAGCCGGTACTGCACGTTCGAGACGACCGGATAAGACATGAACAGCGGCCCAGTGATTTCCAGAAGCGTCGGCCGCTTGATTGCTTGCACGTGTCCCCAGAAATGACCGTTGTCGTCACCTAAGTCGCGGTACCACCGTCCGCCGGGCCACGGCTCGATCTTCAGTGGCATCGGCTTGCCGTCGGGCGTGTCATTTTGCGGCCCAAGCTGCTCAAGCAACGCTGCGAAGGTCGCCTCGAGCGGCGCCCGCACGTGAATTTCCTGTGTCACGTTCAACGCCAAGTCTTCGATCGTTCGATCCATCTTTGGTGCTGTCGAAGCCATCATTCCTCCTCAAATCAGAATTTGTCTTGAACCTTGGCTGAAACCCAATTGTACTTCGCTCACGAATCGTGCTTCCCCTCCGCTCGCTCCTTCACGCGATTCAACTGGTGCCGCCAGAACCGTTCGAACGTGCTCGTCCACTCGTGAAGCGGCCGGATCGCCTCGGCGTTGGTTCGATACAGCATTCGGCGGCCGTCGCGCCGGACGTTGACCAGTCCAACATCTCGCAGGACGCGTAAGTGCTTCGAGACAGATGGCTGCTCAAGGCCCAGGGTCGCCACAATTTCCCCGACAGGGCGCTCCTGCAGAGCGAGATAGTTCAGGATCGCCCGTCGACGGGGCTCGGCGACGGCATTGAACGCATCCGAAGTCGTGGCTGCGCGAGGCATGGAAGAAATATTACATTCCCATATGGGCATATGTAAAGCGAATTTTTCTCTTGGTGTTGATTCTCGCTAGATAGGGAAAAAGGCCCGCACGGACTCGGACCGCGGCGCGCTCCACAGAGGAACTCTGAATGCAGATGAGCTAATGGTTGCGTTTCTTGCGAAGACAAGAAAGCCCACTCCAGTCCCTAGCAAGAGCAGAATTGCAGAGCGAACTCGGCAAGTCTTTTGAATGGAGGCACTTAGGTTCTTAGAGTGGTCAACTCCACCGTGTTTTACGGTTGTCGGAACGGGCGCCGTCGAACCAATCATTCCGCTTAAAAGGTACTTTTAACAATTTCGGTTTGACATGAGCGCAGTTACGGCTTAAATAGTGCGAGCAGGACGAGTCTACTCAGCCCGTGCTTAATGTTGAGGAATGCTACCGTCCACCGCACGGTGCATAGCTCGCATGAGTTAACTCACTTCGCCGTGAAAAGCGATTGGTCGTCGCGGGGGCGCGTTTTAGATTTGGTTTCGTTTGGGTCCAAATCTTCTTTCTCTGCGACTCAACTGTGCCGTTCAGGCTCGATTCCGTTTCGGGGAGGAAACCTTGAAGGTCCGCACGCTCTTCTTAACCGATGTACCGGCAAAGCGATGCGCTAAGTTTCTCATCCGCCTTGCCACCATTCTGGCCGCCACTCTTTCCGTTGGTTCGTGCTTCGCTCCCGCCGTTCGGGGAACCGCTCCCTCTGATTCTTTGTCATCAGAGGACGCCAAGGTCGGGTCACCCGAATCGGCGAATGTTGCGATTCCAGGCCCGTTGCGCTCCTTTTTACGCATGGCAGGGATCAGTCAGAAGGTCTCGCCTGAAGAAGTCATGCCTTTGCTGGCACGCAACGTATTCGTATTGGGCTATGAGGGGCGGTCACCCAAGGGTCGGCCCTCGGAATTCCTCATTCTCCTGACCCGCTATGTGCAGCAGGCGCGAGAATTGGCGGCTCTGGCAGGTCCCGACGGTGTCATTCATGTTTCCACCTGCGATGAAGCGAAACCTCTGCTGAAAATCCTGGGTTATCGAACCCGGGCTGACTGCGGGCAGCGTAGCACTTTTTTGGAGACCGCCGATCCACAAAGAGCGTTTCTCACCATCGACTCGGGATTCCCCCTGCCGGACCTTGAGAAGAGTCTCCAAGAGGGCCGGTCTTTCACGTACCCCTTCTCGATGTCGCGCGTACCTGCGCCGCTCGTGGAAATCGACTGGACCAAGAAAGAAAAAAAGGTTGATGCACTGGACATGCTCTTAGGCGATCCGGAGCTGGCCCGCTTCTACTGGGCGTTGGCGCGGATGGATGCGGAAACTCTATCTGCCTTGCGGCAATTGCACGTGCTAAAAAAAATGGTTCCGCAAGCCGCGGCCTTGGATTTCTACGGCAGCCACATCTGCGTTCGATCTGGGCGAGTGGTTGTACCTGGGGGATCAGCTGCGGCCCCCGCTTGGAAAGAACTGGTCGGAGCGAGTCCTGACTCTCCGGGAGAATTCATCCCCAAATTGTTCGCGAAGGACAGCGGCTGGCTTGCGGCTTATTTTGACGACCTGTCGAGTGTACCTCCGTCACAGCAAACTCATTTCACCGAACCTGCCCGGCTGCGGCGTTTTTATGAGATGTTCCGCGGAAAAGACTCTTCCGATGCTGGAACGGGCGTGTTTCGGAGCGACGCAGGTCTGTTTCTTCTGGTGACCCGGCTTCGGTGGGGGCCGAACGGCGATCCATACGTTCCTGGAAATCTCGAGGTATGGAAGAAAATCTTCCGACAAAAAACGGATTCCAAAATTATCCGCGACTGGGGCCGCCGGGCCGCACATTGGGACCACCCAGATCAATTGCTGGAAGCCCTGTCCGCGATTTCTCGCGTGCCCACCGACACGGGTCCTTTGCAAAGCTACTTAATGCTTAGTGAACTCGACAGCAGGCGCTCTCCGGAGCATCGGCTTAGGCCCGAAACGGTGGCCTTGCTTGCCGGCAAGTTCTCTGAGTTCAGCGACCAGTACCTAGTCTTTTCAGAATTTCCAGATTTGGACGATGCTTCCATCGCTGCCTTCCTCCAGGTTATGACTAGTCTAAACGGCATCCCCAAGAACACTCTACGAGGCAACGCCTTCGGAACCTTTCAGGCCAGCGTTGGACTCTGGCAGATATTGGCGCGTCAGGGTGAAATACCTGGCGCCACTTTGAACGATTCTTGGCAAAAGGTGATCAGGCCCTTTGGCAAGATCGGCTCTTCAACGCAGCTTTTCGATGCAGGCCGCACCGCCCTGAAAGACCTGCTGATCGCCGCAACCGGCAAAGCCGATGCTTCTCAAGACAAAATCATCAATTTGCTTGCGGGTCCCTATCAGTCAGCGCCGGAAGCCCAGCGCATGCATGAGCTGATCGCCAACAGAATCCGATCCGTTTTGGATGGGCAGCGTTTGGTTTCTCTCGACACTCTCTTGGCCCTGGGTGACGGCCTGCGCGAAGTCACGCAAGGAAACTTGTCAGGCAATACCTTGCTTCCTTTGGCAGGGGAACTCAGGGAATTCGAGATGCCTCAGCCAATTTTCCGAAATAGCGAGAGAGATCAGTGGGCCGCGGGAATTTACAATAACCGTCATACGGAATTGCAGATGCACACGAACCTGGCGAAGATAATTAAGTCGCCAAGTTCTCCCGAACAACTGGCGGAGGCCCGCGGCCAACTCGCCCCTTTTCTCCGAGACACCCTCGTAGGCCTCAATTACGCCTACTATGAGCCTCCCGGCGCCCAGATTCTCCACCATAATCCTCTTTTCGTTCGTTCGCATGATTTTGCGGGAGATACTGTCATCGGCCTGGAACGGCTTTGGCAAGCGCCTCAGTTGTTCGGCGCGGGCTCCCCGGCGGGCGGAGGCGCACACTTGGTCGGATCGCTGGCCGATTTACCTTACGTCCTTGCCACCGCGGAGCAGGATTTCATCGCACCACAAAACGTGCAGGCCCTGATCTGGCGAGAGTTAGTGCCCGGCCTTTTGACCAACGCCGTCGTGCCCCGATGGTGGAACGTGAGCCAAAATGAGCTTCACGCTGTGAGCCTGTATCAACAGTGGGGCGAGGAGTTTTTGGCCGCTTCCGCTCAAAATGGCGAAGTGCGGAATAAGGTCATGAATATCCTGTCCGATCGTATGATTCCGCAGCGCTCCGAAAGAGTGGAGCAGGCTCTGCGTTCAGGACACTTGCCCGAAGCGCTTTCGCAGCTGATGCCTGCGGACACTTTCTATCTGGCGGCTGAATATCAACGAAGATTTCCGCAAGAGCCCGACTCCTTCGGACCGGCCGGTAATGAGCTTGCGACTCTCTCTGAGCGCTACCCCAGCGAGGTGAACTGGGAACGTTTGTCGCGAGACTTTGGAGTGCCGCATCGCATCTTGGCGCAGAGTTACACGCGAGAGCTGCTGAATCTGCCGCCTTCCCCGGTTTTCATGGGCTACTCCAGCCGCTTGTTGGCTGAGACCTGGGATTCCAACAACCTATACTGGGCCCGCCTGGCCGACGAAAAAGGTTATTCGCCGGTGATGCTAAACCGCCTGGTTCCTGAACTCACGCGTCGCATGGTCGAGAAGATTTTTGCCACGGATTTCGAGGATTGGCCGGCGCTGTTGCGCGCGGCTCGAGAAACCGGTGAAGAGTTCCGGCAGGGCAAGATCGTTGTCTTGTCAAGAAATGACAGTTTTTCCCAGCCCTAGATCAGTTCTGTTGGCTCAATTTTTCACGGGACTGTTACAGCCGGAAAAAATAATGCGGTGCGATATGGGATGCAAACCTATGCAAAAGCGATATCTTTTGATCGTGACACTTCTCTTAGGACTGCTGCCTCTTTCCAGCTTTCGGACCGGTGCGCAGCAGGACGAGACGCGCCTTCGCGTTGTGGTCAACCTGGTGCAGTTGAATGTGGCCGTGACCGACAAAAAGGGCAACTATGTAACGGGTCTTCATCCTCTGGATTTCGCGATCACCGAGGATGGCATTCCGGAGAACATTGCCACATTTGAAGAAGGGAATGGTCCCACAACCAGATTGGTAGATATTACTGCAGAGGTTGGCAAGAACGGCGCGGACGAGTCCGCGTCCGCGCAAGGGAGTACTCGGATGCAAGATTCGGTGTCAGACTCTTCCTTGGAAGACCCGCCCGAAACGCTCAGTTCGGCGTTTGCCGGCGCCAATGTCTTTATTTTGTTCGATACCAGCAATTACATGTACCGGGGCTTCGTCTTCGCGCAAGATGCCATCGCCGATTTCGTTCGCTCTCTGGAAAGCGCGGACAGAGTAGCCTTCTATTCGTACAGCCGCGACCTTTACCGGGCCGCGGCTTTGACCTCCGACCGGTCGGAGGTGGTGCGCGGCGTGCGCACGAGTGTGGCTGGGGACGATGCGGCGCTCTATAACTCGTTGTTGTTGACGGTTCAGGATGCCGGCCAGCATCCGGGAAGAAAGGTGATCGTAGTGTTCTCGAACGGCCCCGATAATTCCAGCATGGTGCCCCCCGAGGATGTCGCCGAGCTGGCCCAATCAGCAGGCATACCTATCTACATGATAAGCACCAATGAGGCGCAGCTTGAGCCCGTTTCTACCGCTGTTTTTGACCGTATGAGCGCAGCCACTGGCGGCAAGGCCTATTTTGCCAAGAGTTGGCGGGATGAAAAGAAAGCGTTTGCCTCCATCCGGGACGATTTAGCGCATCTTTACTCGTTCAGCTATTATCCTAAGCCGAATCCCAATCGTGGATGGCGCTCCATCAAAGTACAACTAGTAGGCGAGCACTTAAAGAAGTATCACATCCGGACGCGGAACGGATATCGTCCCAGACCGAACCGGTTTTCAACAGGCAATGAGCCAGCGTCTGCTTTAGGGTCTGTTCCGAACTGACGCAATAGGAATCACGCAGCGTTGGAATTGGAAATAGCCAACCGGTCCGGAAAAACCTACTTTTCGGGCGGTGGGAAGAAACGGCACAGCGGCTAGGCGCCGAGCTCAGCGTGCATCATGCTTTGGATGGTCGTCCACTCTTTCAGAACCAATTGTGTCCGAGTGACGGGAGTCGGACCACATCCATTCCTCGCAGACTTCAGGTCTGGTGGCGCAACAATCCTCTGAGTGCGAGCAGCGCGGCGAGGAAGCCGAGGCGAAGCAAGCGATCTGGCTGAGAACGCAAGGACAAGGAAGCCGCGCAAGTAAGAATCATTTTCTCGACGCACGTCGCTCTGATTCAATGGAGACGAACCAAAAGATCAAATCAATCGGGACAAATCTCGGGACACCGCGGGTTCGACATTCAGAATTGTGGTTCGGCGGACTTCGCCGTCTCCAGAGTAATGCGCTGCTTCTGGCGGTAAGCGATGTTTGCCATGTGTGCCGCAATCGCCGAGCGGTAGCCGATTTCAACGGACGCATTCGGGGTTTTGCGTGTCCGCACGCAATCGATCCAGTTGGCCATGTGATTCTGATTCGGAGTATCTCCGGAGAGTGCCGTCCCATCGCGGCGATTAACCTTCTCGGGATAGTAACGAAGGCCCTCCACAGATCTGCCGGTCACCATATCCGTCGCTCCGGACACATGCTCGACGGTGCCGTCACTCCCAAGTAGCCGCTCGCCCAATCCGTAGTGACCGTTGCTGAAAGTGGACTGCCAGGTGACGACCGTGTCGGCCGGGAATTCGAGAGTCACTACAATGGTATCTGGAACCTCCCGGCCGTCTTTCTCTGAAAACACTCCCCCCGACATGCACGCGGCGCTGGGCAGCGGCAGATCAAGCGCGGTCATAATCCAAGCGATTTGGTGCACCATGTTCTCCGTTACGTTTCCGCCGGAAAACTCCCAGAACAACCGCCAGTTGATGAACTTGAAGGGATCGAAGCCGCGGTCAGGGCGTCCATTCAGGAACGCCTTCCAATCGACATTTTGCGCAGTGCAGTCCGAGGGCACCTTGCGCACCCACTGACCTTTACCATGCGGAGTGTTGCGGCTCATCCAGGATTCCACTTGGGTGATCTT
>Ga0209648_10001336_pt1 | contig 19819 bp, 20 predicted proteins | sample GraSoi2013_115cm_FD_185830 | JGI IMG/M metagenome (GOLD analysis project Ga0209648, IMG submission 185830) | Grasslands soil microbial communities from the Angelo Coastal Reserve, California, USA - Sample 9_17_2013_115cm (SPAdes) (version 2) | ecosystem: Environmental > Terrestrial > Soil >...
GCCCTTGCCTCCGGAATCGCCTCGACGGCTTTCTGAACTTGCGGATCGGCCTCCAGCAGAACCTTGAAGCCTTCCTGCTGGTTGAACGCCGACATGAACACTTCCTGCTTGATCTTCCGCTTGATCCATTCGAGGCCGTCGGCCATCTCCGGCTCTGTGTACCGCACGTTATGCTTGCTCAAATATTCGCGGAAGGTTCGCATCACGCTGTCGTCCGCCTCAAACTGTTTCGTGATCGTAGGCTTGTTGCCCAGGTAGTAGCGCGTAAACCCTCCTACGCCCGTCTCGGCAGGCCAGAACACATCGTCGCGGTAGAGCAACTGTTCGAATTTCGTCAGCTTCGGCGCAGCCACCGTGATATCTGGCGTGATGCCGCCACCGCCCGTCACCTGGCGCCCGCTATCCGTGAGTTTCACTTCCGTAGGATGATCGGGCACCTTGCGTTCATAGTGGTATTCATAAAGCGAAACCGATTTATAGTCGCGCTGAATCAGCCGTCCGCTTGGCGTGTAATACCGCGCGGTCGTCAGCGCCAGTCCGGTGTTCTCGCTCAGCGGCGTCACCGTCTGCACCAGGCCCTTGCCAAACGTAGTCTCCCCCACGATCAGCCCGCGGTCGTGGTCCTGAACCGCGCCGGAAACAATTTCCGTCGCCGAAGCAGAATTGTTGTTCACCAGAATCACCAGTGGCACCGTCACGCCCTGATTGCCGCGCACCGCGTAGTACCGCCGCTCCGGCGATGACCGCCCATGATGCGAAACGATCAGCTGGTTCTTGTCCAGGAACATGTCGCCAACCGCTACCGCCTCGTTCAGCAAGCCGCCGGGGTTCCCACGCATATCCAGAATCAGGCCATCCAGCGAGGACGCATTCAGTTCCTTCAGGGAATCCGCAATTTCGCGATCCGTTGTCTCGTTAAATCCCGACAGCCGGATATAACCTACGCCCGGCTTCAGTAAGAACGTGACATCTACAGAATGCCGTGGAATTTCGTCGCGCGTCACGGTGAAAACGAGCAGTTCGGCATAGCCCTCGCGCGATATTGTGATCTTTACGACGGTTCCTTTCGGTCCCTTCAGCATGTCCGCAACTTCGCCGGTGCTCAATCCATCGGTGGATTTATCATCCACTTTGATAATCACGTCGCCCGGGCGGATTCCCGCGTTATACGCCGGTGCGCCCGCATACGGCGCCATGACCACTGTATGATTTTCGCGCGGCGCTACGATCATTCCCACGCCGTAGTACTTCCCGCGCTGGTCTTCGCGCAGCAAGGAAAACTGCTTGGCATCAAAGAAACTCGAATGGGGATCGAGCATGCGCAGCATGCCCGGAATGGCGCCTTGATAGACGGCCTTATCTATATCGACCGTATCGGCATAGTTGTTCTGAACTACGTTCAGGACCCTCGTAAAGTCCCGCACGGCCGTCTGATAATCATCGGCCGAGGCCGTCGTGGCTCGCACGTTGGGGCCGTAAATGCCACCCAATACCGCGGATACCAACAGTACGGCCACCACAACCACAAGTCCGCGACGCTCTGAATTCATATGTACCTCGCGTGACAACTCAATCCCAAATTATAGCACACCATCTCCTCCGTAAACTCCGGTTTGACAGCCGCTGACAGCCTTTCTATGATGCCCATGGACCCTTTAGACGGCTCCCAAACGCAATGTTGAGCGTTCCTCACATGATTGTGGTCTTTATCGTTGTCCTGGTCGTGTTCGGGCCACAGAAGCTGCCGGAGCTCGCCCGCGGCCTGGGCAAGCTCATGGCCGAATTCCGCAAAGCTTCGACAGACTTTAAGAGCGCCTTTGAAGAGGAAATGCGCGAAATGGAGCGTCAGGCGCTCCAGGCCGAGCGAAAAAAAGCTGCGGAAGCCGCTGCCGCTTCAGCAGTGGCGGCCGAGAACAGCCTGCCGCCTGCGGCACCCGAGACTAGTGGCGCAGAATCACCCTCCATCGAGGCTCAGCCAGAACTCCGCACCGCGGAAGACCCGGTGATTTCCCCGGCAGCCGAATCGGTTCCACGCTCCTCGGAAGAGCCGGCCGAAAGCAGTACCGAGGGCGCTGCCATCACGAGTTCCCAAAAACCTCTCAATGACCACCAGTTCCCGGCCTGAATCCGTGCCAGAATCCGAATCCAACACGCAGATCACCGCACCGCCGGAAGAGCCCGCCGGCGCAATGACTTTTTTCGAACACCTCAGCGAGCTGCGCAAGCGCATCATCTACTCGCTCTACGCGATCGGCATTGGCGCATTCATCGGAGTCTACGTTTCAAAATACATCATCAATATCATCATCAGGCCCATCATCAAGGCGCTCACGGAAGCCCACCTGAATGCCGAGCTTGTGTACACGCACCCTGCTGGATACTTGAATACCTACATCACCCTCGGCGTCTATATCGGAATCGTCCTTGCTTCACCTGTTGTTCTCTATCAGATTTGGCTTTTCGTGGCTCCAGCCTTGTACAAGCACGAGCGGAGTGCGATCACCGGATTTCTTTTCTCGACTGTGTTTCTGTTTCTCTCAGGGATCGCCTTCGGCTACTTCATCACATTGCCGTACATCTTGCGATTCCTGGTCAGCTTTCAGGGGCCTGTTAGCTCGATCAAGCCCATGATCACCGTCAACGAGTATTTCGACCTGGTCCTTCTCGTTCTCCTCGGACTCGGATTGGTCTTTGAGCTGCCGATTCTGATTTTCTTTCTGTCGCTCTTCGGCATCGTCACGCCGAAATTTCTGTGGAAGAATTTCCGTTACGCCATTCTGGTTATCGCCATCGTGGCCGCTATCGTGACGCCCACTCCCGATGCCATGACCATGCTCATTTTCATGGCGCCCATGGTCGGGCTTTATTTTGTCGGGATTGCCGTTTCCGCGGTGGTGACGCGGCGGCGCGAGCGGCGGCTGGCTACTCCCGCGGAGGTAGGCTAGATGACTTCGTTTTCCAAACTAATTCTGCGAATGGCCGTTGTCGTTTGCGTCTTTCCCGCCGGCCTTACCGGTTGCAAGGCCAGCGGCAACGAATCTCGCGGCGCGGCAAGCGAGCCACCATCCATGAGCGCCATCGCTTCCACACCCCCTCAGACCACCGATGACGCGCCTCCGCCGGAAAAGACCGGTAGCTTCGATGGTAAGCGCGCCTTCGCGCACGTGGCCAAGCAAGTCAGCTTCGGCCCTCACCCTTCTGGCTCACCCGCAATCGTGCAAGTGCAGGAGTATCTGCTATCGGAATTGAAGAGCTACGGCTGCACGGTCGAGACGGACGCGTTCACTTCTGATACGCCCATCGGCCGTCTCTCCATGAAAAATATTCTGGTGAAAATTCCCGGCGAAAAGCCTGGCATCATTCTTCTCGGCACACACTACGATACATTGTTGATGGACAATTTCGTGGGCGCGGATGATGCCGGCTCTTCAACTGCCGTCATGTTAGAGTTAGCTCGTTTGCTCTGCCCTCAGAAGGGCAAGTATGCCGTGTGGATCGCCTTCTTCGATGGCGAAGAAGCCATGAAGCAGTGGAGCGACACCGACAGCCGTTACGGCAGCCGCCAGATGGCTGCGCGCTTATCCACCAGCGGCGACATCAAGAAGATTCGCGCATTTCTGCTGGCGGATATCGTCGGCGGCCGCAACGCCCGATTCCTGCGCGAATCCAGTTCCACTCCCGCCTTGGTCGATCTCGTTTGGAACACTGCCGCCAAGCTGGGCTACTCGGCCATTTTTCTAAATGGAAGTACCTCCGCCCAAGATGACCATGATTCCTTCTTGAAGCGAGGCGTTCCTTCCGTGGATGTCATCGGGGACTTTTTGAATAACGGTTACTGGCACACTCCGCAGGATTCTCTCGACAAAATTAGCCCAAAGACGCTCGCAATCACCGGCCACGTTTTTCTTGAAAGCGTGAAACAGCTTCAAGCCAAGTAAAATGTAGCGGCCGCGTTTTTACCGGGAGCGCAGCCGAAGGGCCGATGTGGGTCCCTTTTTCTATGCTTCGAATCTCACGTCCTTGCCCTTTTGCACCGTCGAGTGCTTCCCAAAGTTCTCGTCATTCCGGAACGGAAAATCCGAGCGGTAATGGCTTCCCCGGCTTTCTTCGCGCGCCAGCCCCGAACGCGCGATCAACAAGGCCAACGCGTGCAGGTTTCGCAGTTCATGTCCAGCGCGCCCGGGCTTCTCCGATTTCGGCAGCTCCAGCGTCTGCAACTGCTTGATCGCATCCGTCAATTCCTTCCCGCTACGTAGAATTCCAACTTCGCGCCACATCACGTCTCTGATTTTCGTCAGTGTCGCGCAGGCCGGCGACGGTTTTGCCGCCGTCTTTGACGGCTCCTTTTGCGCCGTCGATGAATTTCCCGGCAACGGTGCCGGACTCCCAGGAAGCGCGGCGCCGCTCCGCTTCCCGACCGGAGCATCCTTGATCATCGCCTGCCCCGTGCGCGCGCCAAACACCAATCCCTCGAGCAGGGAATTACTGGCCAGACGGTTGGCGCCATGCACGCCCGTAGCGGCCGTTTCGCCCGCGGCATACAGGCCTGGAAGGGAAGTCCGGCCCCACAGATCGGTCTTCACTCCGCCCATCATGTAATGCGCAGCGGGACAAACCGGTGCCATGTCGGTGGCCAGATCGAGGCCATAGCTCGCGCAAGTCTCATAGATTCGCGGGAACCGTTTCTTCAAGAACTCTTCGCTCTTCTTCGTCATGTCCAGAAACACATACGTGCTTTGTGTACGGTGCATCTCGCTGACGATGGCGCGCGCCACGATGTCGCGCGGCGCCAACTCCTGCGCTTCGTTGTAGCGTTTCATGAATCGTTCGAGGCCGATATTGCGCAGCACCCCGCCTTCGCCCCTCAGCGCCTCGGACAATAGGAACCGCGGCGCGCCTTTCACCGCCAGCGCCGTCGGGTGGAATTGCACAAATTCGATGTCGGACAGCACCGCGCCTGCCTCGAACGCGATCGCCATGCCGTCGCCTGTCGCCACTTCTGGATTTGTGGTCTCGCGGTAGATTTGCCCAAGCCCGCCCGTCGCCAGCAGCACCGCTCCGGCCCGCAACTCATGCTCCGAGCCGTCGGTTTCATCAATGAAGCGAAGCCCCGCGACGCGCCCGCGCTCCACAATCAATTCCGTCGTGAAAGCGTGCGCGCGCAGATGCAGGTGCGGAATCGTGTGTGCCCGCGCCAGCAGCGCCCGGCTGATTTCTCTGCCCGTCGAGTCGCCGTGCGCATGCAAAATCCGCGAGCGGCTGTGCGCGGCTTCGCGTGTAAAAGCCAGCTTCGTTCCTGCACGATCAAATTCAGTCCCCCACTCGATGAGCTGCGTGATGTACTTCGGGCCTTCTTCGACCACCAGAGCCACGGCTTCGGGACGGCACAAGCCGTCACCGGCATTGATGGTGTCCTGTTCGTGCAGCCCGATTTCATCTTCGTCGGAGAGGGCCACGGCGATCCCGCCCTGTGCCCAAGCCGTCGCCGAATCACTCAAGTTCGATTTCGCAAGGACTAGCACGCTTCCCGCCGCGCTCAGCTCAATCGCCGCGCGCAAACCTGCGATTCCGCTGCCCACCACAGCGTAATCGGCGCGATGGTTTTTGTGGGAGTTGGTCATGGGAGTGGAGAGTTTGTCGCCTTCGTATGTTAGCACGAAGGAATTGCGCCGCTGAGCAGCGCAGGCCCAACATGCGATGCACGCGATGCGTGTGTTACATTGAAAATGTCTCGCCTGTGAAAATGAAACGCATTCTCGTGAAATCCTCGGCCGGTCCCTACCCTGTTGTTTCCGGTTTTGGCGTGATTCGCCGAGCCGCGCAGGAAATTGCCGCTCTCGGGCGATTTTCAAGTCTCCACGTCGTTTCGTCACCCAAGGTCTGGCGCGCCGCAGGAAAATCCGTTCAGCGTGGGTTGCGGCTCTCAAAACGCACCTCTATTCATCTCTTCGATGACGCCGAATCTGCAAAGAATCTCCGCAGCGTGGAACAGATTACCCGCTCCCTTTGCCGTGCCGGAGCCGATCGCCGGTCACTGCTGGTCGCGGTGGGTGGCGGCGTGGTTGGTGATGTGGCGGGCTTTGCTGCTGCCGTCTTCTTGCGCGGGGTGAGGCTTGTACACATCCCCACTACGCTCGTCTCCCAGGTGGACAGCTCCATCGGTGGCAAGACCGGCGTAAATCTTCCCGAAGGCAAGAACCTGGTCGGAGCATTCTATCCGCCCCAGTTAGTGCTTACTGATCCGGAACTGTTGCGCACGCTCTCCAATCGTGAATTTCGCGGCGGCCTGGCGGAGGTCATCAAGCACGCCGTTATCGCGGACGCGGAGATGTTCGCGATTCTTGAAAAGGACATGGAAAAAGTGCTGCGGCGCGATCGTTCTGCGCTCGGGTTTCTAATCCCCCGCAATGTGGGGATCAAAGCCAGCGTCGTCAGCCGTGACGAACGTGAATCCGGCTTGCGGGAAGTCCTCAACTACGGTCACACCTTCGCCCACGCCCTTGAAAGCGTGACGAAATACCGCCGTTACCAGCACGGTGAAGCGGTAGCCTGGGGCATGATCGCTGCTGCTTTCCTCGGGCACGAACTCGGTTTGACGCGCGCGGACGATGTTTCCCGCATCGTCGCGCTGATTCGCCGCCTCGGACCACTGCCGCCCTGGCCTGGCGTTCCGCCTGCGGCGTTGCTCCGCGCCATGCGTTCCGACAAGAAAACGCGCGCCGGAATTCTTCGCTTTGTCCTCTCGCCCCGCATCGGCGAAGCGCGGTCCTACGACACAGTCCCTCTTCACGTCGTCGAACGTGTTCTCCACTTCACACCCCGCCTCATCACCGCCAGCAACAAGCTTTCGCGAGGGCGCCATGGCTGAGGCCGCCGCACCGGTCAAGGGCACGCGCCCCGAGGGCGCGGTTTCCGAAGCCGACGCTTCGAGCAAAGTCCGCGAAATGTTCACGCAGATCGCCCCTCGCTATGATCTGCTCAATCATCTCCTTTCACTGCAGCTCGACCGGATTTGGCGCGCCCGCACCGCCAGGCGGTTGCAATCCATCCTCGGTCGCCCCGAAGCTCTTGTCCTCGATCTCTGCTGTGGAACCGGTGACCTCGCTTTCGCTCTCGCGCACGCTGGAAGCGCCCGCATCGTCGGCGCGGATTTTGCCCATACCATGCTCGTTCGCGCAAGAAAGAAAGGTGCCGTCCAGGCTCAGCCTGCGAACCAAACCACGGCATCACGGGTGCCTTTTTTCGAGGCCGACGCACTCCGGCTTCCGTTTGCCAATGCTTCCTTCGACTTGGTGACCAGCGCCTTCGGCTTTCGTAACCTCGCCAATTATGAAGCAGGCCTGCGTGAGATTCAGCGCGTGCTCAAGCCCGGCGGCACCATCGCCATCTTGGAATTCACCGAGCCGCCCGATGGTTTGTGGGGGGATTTCTATCGCTGGTATTTTTGCAAAGTCCTGCCGAGGGTTGGGGGACTTATCTCCGGCGAACGTTCTGCTTACACCTATCTGCCGAATTCCGTTGCTCGCTTTTTCCGCCCGACCGAACTCGCCACACTTATGAGCGCAGTAGGCTACGACTCCGTCGATTATCGCGTCTGGACCCTCGGCACGGTCGCCCTGCACACTGGTTTGCGTCTCAAATAATTTGTAGAAGCCGGGCGAAACTTGTCCCGACCGTGTCGGGAGCCCGGCCTTTTGTCACTCTTCCAGTCCCGTGCTGCGCAGCTTCGCCAGCAGCGTCTTGGGTGAAACGCCTAATTTTTCCGCCGCCCGCGTCTTATTCCACTTGCACTCGCGCATCGTGTTTTCCAACAAAACTTTTTCCACGTGGCTCGCGGCCCGCCCCGTGACTTCCTCGAGCGTTCCTTCCCAATTGAAATTCTCCGCAAGCATGCCCGCTGGCAAGCGCTCCGCATCTGGCTTCGAAACAGGCAACTGCAAGCCCTCAGGCCGAATGCTCAGTCCATCCGCAAGGATCACTGCGCGCTCGAGCGTATTTTGCAGTTCGCGCACGTTCCCCCGCCATCGGTAGTGCAACAGCCGGTCGCGTGCTTCGGCCGATAATTCCAACCCCGGCTTTCCAAATTCGCGGCTGAATTTTTCCAGGAAATGGTCCGCCAGCAGCAGCACGTCGTTCCCACGCTCGCGCAAAGGAGGAATCGTCATCGGAACCGCCGAAATTCGAAAATACAAATCTTCGCGGAATTGCTTTTCTTCCGCCAGTTTCTGCAAATCGCGATTCGTGGCCACCACGATTCGAACGTCCACATCGATCGATTGTGTGCCGCCCACCCTTTCGAATCTTTTCTCTTCCAGAACGCGCAGCAATTTTGCCTGGATAGCCAGCGGCAACTCCCCAATTTCATCCAGAAAAAACGTTCCGCGATGCGCCAGGTCCATCTTCCCGACCTTGCGTGCACCCGCCCCGGTGAACGCTCCTCGTTCGTGCCCGAAGAGTTCATTCTCCACCAGCCCTTCCGGGATGGCCGCGCAATTCAGCGCCACAAACGGCTGCTCCCGCCGTGGCGACAAGTGATGAATCGCCAAGGCGAACAACTCTTTTCCTGTCCCGCTTTCTCCCAGCAGCAAGCAGGTCGAATCGGTCGCCGCCACTCTCTGAATCTGTTGGCTCACTTCTCGGATGGAAGGATGTTCGCCTACGATTCGCGGAAATCCATAACGCGTGGAGTATTCCTCGCGCAGCAGCAGATTTTCCCTCAGAAGCTCCTGCTGCCGCGCCGCCCGTTGTACCAGCAGCTTCAAATGCTCCAGGTCCACCGGCTTCTGTAGAAAATCAAACGCGCCTTCCTTCATCGCTGCTACGGCTTCTTCCACCGATCCGTACGCCGTCAGCAGTAGTACGGGTATCGCCGCATCTGCCTGCTTGGTTTCGCGCAAGACGTCCAGCCCCGAAGCCCCCGGCATCTTCAGATCCGTAATCACCAGCAGATATCTTCGCGCGCGTATTTTCTGAATCGCCGCGGCGCCATCCGGCGCTTCTTCTACCGCGTAGCCCGCGCGCTCCAGTGCCTTGCGCAGCATGGCGCGCAATTCTGTCTTGTCTTCAACGAGGAGGAGGGGTTCCATCTCCTTCGTTTCTACCACGAATCCTGCCGCCGTCAGGGCACAACCAGAGACACGTGTGCAGAGAAGGGAAGCAGCGCTTGACTGGCACGTCCCAGCTCAGTTCTAGTCTTGGAATGGAAAGATTTCTCTAACAATCAAAAACTTACGACTAAAGACTTTCAGCGTCGTCTCTTCTACCGTGCCCAGCCCGGATCACCGCCCGACTTCCTCAGTTGGTCTTCGAGGTCGTTCAGTCCCTGCCTCAGTTCATCCAGTTGGTTCTTCTTTGCCTCGATTTTTGCCGTCTTGTCGTTGATGTCCGCGCGCGTATTCTGTTGCGTCATAGCCTTCTGCGGGTCCGGGTAGTATTCCACCTGGGCTTTTTCCAACTCGCGGCTCAAAATATCCAGCTCCCTCTCGGCCTTCGCAATCTTGCCGCGTTGAGCCTGAAAGCGCTTCCTCCAGGCCGCTTCGCTATTCGGATCTTCGGTTTTGGATTCGTCTCCGGTCTTGGCTGCGTCTCCAGCCTTCGCTGTGCTTCCGGCCGCTTGCGCCTTCGTTGTGGCGGCATCGCCCGCGGTCGAAGTAGTCGCCGCCTGCGGCTCAGGCGCGCTCTGCTTCAAATCATCATCCGTGTAAACCTTCTTGGGCTTCGGCGCGTCCTTCTTCGATTCGCGCGCCTTCCTTGCGGCGTCTGCCACGGGATCGCTCGTCTGCTGGGAAGAGCCTTGCTGCGGCGCTGCTGCCGAGATCCCCGCCAGGCACAGCGCAGGGATTATTACAAAAGCCTCCATCCAGAATCTCACTCGCATATCGTGCTACCTCCCGGAGCAACTAGAAGCCCCGACAATCTCTTAGATGCTGGTCTGCTCTGATTCTACTGCTTCTGGCACCTGCCGCGGCAGGGGTAGCGTAACGATAAACTCGGCCCCTCCCTCGAACCGGTTCCGCACCTCCACTTGGCCCCCGTGTTGCACAATAATCTTCTGCACCACGGCCAGCCCCAGCCCCGTCCCTTTCGCCTTGGTCGTGAAAAACGGCCGGAAAAGCTTCGGCGATACGTCCGCAGAAATCCCCGGGCCGTTATCGCTGACGCTGATTCGCTGGAATCCCGCCTCTTCGCCGTGAACGATTTCGCCGTGAACAACCACCTGCCCTCCGCCGGCGGTCGGCGCGCACGCTTCCGCCGCATTTCGCGCCAGGTTCAGCAGCGCTTGTCTCAACAGTCCTTCGTCTCCCTCCGCGTCTCCGAATGCGCCTTCCCATCGAATCTTCACCTGAGGCAGCGCCTCTCCCACTTCTGAAACCACCCTCTCGACCATCGTTTGCAGGGGAACTCGCTCGTCCGGAATTTCCAGCGGCCGCGCATACTTCAAGAACTCCGTCACCACGTGCGTGATGTTCCGCGTCTGCTCCAGGATGCGTTCCGCGTAGTCTAGAGCCTCCGCCTCGGTAGATTCCGACCGGATCATCTGCGCGTAACCCGAAATTGTCGCCAGCGCGTTCTTGAACTCGTGCGCGATTCCCGCGGACAATTCGCCCAGAGCCGCCAGGTTTTCCTTCAATTGCATCCGTTGCTGGAGCGCGCTCAGTTCCGTCAAATCCGTCAGCAGGCAAATCGCCCCGCTGATCTTTCCCTCGCCTCGCCGGATCGGCGAAATCGTCACGCCCAGGCGTCGCGTATCTCCCGCGGGCGGGATATGTTCCACCTCTGCGCGCCGGAATATTTTCCCGGTCGAAAGGCACTCCGCGATTAACTTCGTCAACTCCGAGGACGCTCCTAGCGCCTCGCTGTAGCGCCGGAATCCCAGCCCGCGAATTCCCAGCACCTGCTCTGCCGCCGGATTCGAGCTGGAAATAATTCCCGTGGCGTTCACCACCACCAGACCCGCCGGCATGTTTTTCGTTACTTCTTCGCTCAGCCGCTCCGTCTGCTCCGCGCGCTCTTTCTCGATGCGATGCAGTCGTTCCAGTTCCTTTTCCTGTTCGCGCAGTTGCTGAATGACCCCTTGCATCGAGGCCGCCATGAACGCCGAAGGATTCTCGGTTCGCGGCGCGCCCGTTTTGAATTCTTTCTCCTCCCGCGTGCGCCGAAAAAACCTCCGCATCAGAAACACCACCAGCCCTGCGACCACCAGGAACACAACTCCCAGTCCCGCGGCAATCATCCAAAGGTGCTGCGTGTTGTTTGCGTTTTGCAGCGTTGCGAACATCAGTCCTGTCCTTTGCCTCTTCTCTTTTTTCCTTTGCGCGTCTCTGCGGCTCTCCGCGTCTCTGCGTTTTCTTTTTTTCTTTTCTCCGATTCTTCCTTCCTCGACTTACTTTAAGCAATCGACGGCTGACTCTCCTCGTTAACTGACAATTCCCCTCAAAATCGGCCACTGCGTCGCGATCACCGGTCCGCCATACACGATTCCCAGCGCGCCAATCCCCAGAAACGTCCCCAGCGGCAACTGGTACTGCCTCGCAATCGCCCATTGCAATTGACGCTGCGTCCCCAGTCCCCGGCGGCTCGCGCGTTTCGCTACGTCGCTCCTCCAACCCAGCATGTACAGAGCCACGATAAGCCCGATCCCGATCACGCTGCCCAGCAGACTCCCCACCAGAAGCGTCAGAAAAGTTCCCCGTAACCCGAGAAACGCTCCGATCATGGCCATCATTTTCACGTCGCCCATGCCCATGCCTTCGCGGCCGCGCACCGCTTTGTATCCAGCCGCCATGCCCCAGAGCAAAAAGCTTCCAAAAGCCGCGCCAAGAATCCCGTCAAGAATTCCTGCTGCGAACCCCGGCAATCGCACTTGCAGGAATCTTCCCATGAGAGCCGCTACCAACCCATGATCCGGCGGCACAAACGCTGAAAACATGAGTCCTGCCGCAAAGCCCGGCCAATTGACCACGTCCGGCAGCAGCCGCACACGCAAATCCGTCACCGTCAGAATCAATAGCAGGCACGTGAAAAACAACCATTTCACTGTCGCCTGCGTGACGCCGAACTCCACAAACGCCGCCACAAACAGCAATCCTGTCGCCAGCTCAATCAGCGGGTACATTGGTGAAATCGGAAGCCCGCAGGCCCGGCATTTTCCCCGCAGCCAAAGCCACCCAAACACTGGCACGTTGTCATACGGCTTGATTGGCGTTTCGCACTTCGGGCAACGTGACCCCGGCGAAACGATGGAGATCTCCTCCGGAATCCGCGTTATGCAGACATTCAGGAAGCTCCCCACAATAATCCCAATTAGAAAAAAGAAGACGGTGATGATGACCACGGTTTGCCCGGCCACTCCGCGGCCGCTCTTCCCAATCTGCCACACTCACTCCACCGCCTCAACAAACCCCGCCGCAAGCGTGCCGCATTCCTAACTCTTCCTGAAACAACAGGACAATGGCTTCGCAGTAGGAGTCGTATTCTTCAAAACAGGTGCAGTGCAGCGCCTTGCACCGGCAGTCTTCTTCAAAGACCGTCTTTCTTGTTTTGGGTCAGAGACAGGGGATTTGAGAAGTCGGAGGAGTAGAAAGTTATGCGAGGCGGATAAACGAATTGCAGGAGGATCGTGACCACCATGCCAGCCGGGACCCAGGCCAAAACCCCCACAGCGATGAATAGGAAGGGGTTCCCGATCCGAAGAATGAGGGGTACAGCCCAGCCAAGTACCAACCCGGCATAAAATAGAAAACGCATATAGGTTTCAGAAATACACAGTTTCGCCGCGCATGAGGGGCATTGGAAGTAAGGTTTGGTCCGCAGCAGAGCGGAACTCAGCCAAAAGTTGCATTTGGGGCATCGATAGCGATTTATCATCACTGCCAGCCTGGATTCTCAGAAATACCAGTAATTCACAAGTACGCAGGCACATTGTAACTCTTATTCATTTGGCGCAGTCGCCCAGACGAAAACCGAGTTTTGCTTCACCAAATCAGCCACTGTAAACTGACTACTGATACTGAGCACTCTTCACATGAATTGGTTTGAACGCAGAATCCGCCGCTACGAGCACCGCCGCTGGACCACCGACGACAATCGCCGCGTCCAGCCCTTCCACTGGGGCCTCGAGCATATCGGCGGCTCACCCGCTGAGCCCAATCCCGCCGCATTCCTCCGCGAATATGCTCGCAAAGCCATCGAATCGAGCCGGGAATGGTACGCCGCCTCGCCTGCCTCCGATTACCGCCTCGATCGCGAAAACGTCCTCACCTTCACCAGTTCCATCGAATCTCCCTGGCCGGAAAACAACACCGTCCACGCCCGGCTCTTTCCTGCCAGGTCGAACGCTTTGCGTTCGCACGTGAAAAAGAACGGCCCCGCCGTCCTCGTCCTCCCCAACTGGAACGCCAAATGGCACGGCCAGAATGGCCTCTGCCGTTGGATCCAGCGCCTCGGCATCACGGTCCTAAAAATGAGCATGCCCTATCATGACCGCCGCATGGCCCGCGGCCACGAACGCGCCGACCAAATCTGCGGCCCCAACATTGGCCTGACCCTTCAGGCCAACCGCCAGGCCGTCCAGGACGCCCGCCGCTGCCTCCACTGGCTCGCGCAGCAGGGCTACTCCAAGCTCGGCATCCTCGGCACCAGCATCGGCTCTTCCGTCGGCTACATCACTCTCGTTCACGACGAGCGCGTGCGCGCTGGCGGCTTCTTCCACGTCTCCACGTACTACGCCGACGTCATCAGCCAGGGCATGACCACCAATCATGTCTGGGAAGGTCTTCGCAACCACGTCACGGTCGACGAGCTTCGCGAATACTGGGCCCCCATCAGCCCCATGCCCTATGTCGAGCGCGGCATGGGCGCCGGCCGCAACTGCTTCATGGTCTACGGCAAATACGACCCCACCATGCTCCCCGAGCTCACCCGTCACATGCTGAACTCTCTCCGCCGCCACGGCGCCGACCCCCGCACCCTTGAACTCCCCTGCGGCCACTATTCCCTCGAACTCGCCCCCTTCTCCTACATCGCCGGCTACCGCATGCTCTCCTTCTTCCTACAGTCCCTTGCCTAGCAAGCAGCCATTTCTCGGTCCATTTAGTTGACACGGAGTCCGTGTTGCACTATATTCGTGCTATGAAGACCCGACTCCGCAATATCACCATCACGCTTGAAGAATCTGTCGCCCGCTGGACGCGCATTCAAGCCGCTACCAACGAAGTCAGCGTCTCACGCTTCCTCGCCAACCTGCTGAAGGAGCGCATGAAGCAAAGCGACGAATACGAGGCAGCTAAGCGACGCGCCTTGGCTCGCAAACCTTTCCTGAAAACAGACGGTCGCTATCTATCACGTGAGGAGGTCCATGACCGGGCCCGTTTTCGTTGATACCAATGTTTTCATTTATGCGGTTGATTTGGCAGATCCCAAAAAGCAGCAAGCCGCGCAATCTTGGCTGGCTGACTTGTGGGCCAACGGCAATGGCCGTATCAGCTTTCAGGTGCTCCAGGAGTTTTACTCAAAGGTTAGCCAAAAGAGCGCGGCAGCCCGTGAAGAGGCTCGTGCCGAGGTCCGCGATCTGCTGGTATGGAACCCAGTGCCCGTCAGTGGGGAAACTTTGAACCGCAGCTGGAAAATTCAGGACCGCTATCAGCTCTCCTTCTGGGATTCGCTCATCGTCGCTGCTGCGAAGTCTGCTTCCTGCCGTTTTCTTCTCACTGAAGATCTGCAGCCCGGCCAGGATTTTGACGGCCTGCTCGTCGTTAATCCTTTCCTTCGCGACCCTGCCTCGCTAACCACATAAATGTCAGCCTCTTCGGAGCCACCGGTATGGCCGGTCAGCGATACGGTATCATTAGGGGGTGGACAAGCTTCCGCTCTTAGTCTTCGGCCCTCTCGTATTTGCCGCAGCGCTGCTCATCATCGCCACGGGAATTCGCCGCGCCATCGTAAGATTCCGCTCCCGCCCAACTCCCGATCAAATCAAGGCCACGTACGATTCCTATCTGCGCCGTTTGCTGAATCCCCAACCAGACGCCGTCGAACGCGAACTAGGCAAACTTCTGCCGGAAAGACTTCTCCAGTTGTACCGGGACAGAACCGCCATCCAGTCCGCCGGCTTCGAACTCGAAAAGCCTGGCAAGAAACGCTGGCGGCCGGAACGTTGGCCGGTCTATTGTTTCGAGCCTCTCGACACCGAGGCCCTGAACGAATTGCCCTACGAAGAGGAGTTGGGGCCCGGGTTTTGCTTTGCTACCACCGGCCGCGATTCTTGGTACTGGATCGCCGCCGCCGACCAGAGGGCAAAAGACTCTCCCGTGGTCTTCCTCGACTATGACGGCGGCGGTTCCCACGGTGGAGTCGTCGCCGACAGCCTTGACGAATTCCTGAGCTGGCCACGCCGGTCCGCGAGATGAGCTTCCTAGGGATTGCATCGCTCCTCAAGTACGTTAGCCCTGAACCATTTCCTCCGGAGCGCGAGAAGGTAGGCGTTGAAGCGTAGATGCCAGTCGCCTTTTCTAGACAGGTAGACGCAAATCTAGTATGGTAGATTCATGAGTCTCAACATTAAAGACCCAGAAGCCCACAAGCTCGCCCAGCAGTTAGCCCGCGAGACCGGCGAATCCATGACCGCCGCCGTCATTCAGGCGATCCGCGAGCGCCTCGAAGCCGTCCGCCGCCGCCGCAAACGCGATGCAATGTTGGCTGCAATCCATGCCATTAGTGAGCGCTCTGCTGAGATTCTGAAGGGCCCACCAATTGACCATGCGGAGTTTCTCTACGATGAGCGCGGCCTCCCGAAATGATTCTGGATTCTTCGGCCGTTCTGGCTATTCTTTTTCGTGAACCCGGTTTCGAGATTTTTGAGAACGCCTTAGCGGATGCGCATGCATGCAGGATTTCAGCAGCTAGCTTCGTCGAAGTCTCAATCCTGCTAGAATCGCGCGCTGGCGACGCCGCTATCCGTCATTGCGATGCTCTCTTTCGCCAAGCTCGGATCGTGATTGAGGCCGTCACGGAAGAGCAAGCGCTTCTGGCCCGCCAAGCCTATTCCGACTACGGCAAAGGCCGCCATCCCGCTGGCCTGAACTTTGGCGACTGCTTCTCCTACGCCCTCGCTAAGGCCACTGGCGAATCCCTTCTCTTCAAAGGCGAAGATTTTCGCCAGACTGACATCCAATCGGCTTTGGAATAGTTTGGCGCGACAGGAAAATTTCTTGACTGCCCACAGCTGTTTTTGCTACGATGCTTAACAGGAAAAAATGTGGAATTTCTCCAACCGCGGCAGCTTGTCTGCCGCTTTTTTATTTCCACAGTTCCCCAGCAATTCTGTCCGGGAAGGCCAATCTCCCGATTGGCATGAGGTTTCATTGACATGCCAGAGGCGGGGCTTGCCTGTCGCAGGAGACTTATTTCGACGCGCGGCGTTGCCCTCCCGGAGCGGAGACCTCTGCCGCACCATGCGCTTTCTGCGCGGTGCCCTCGCTCCCTTCAAACTTGGATAAGCGTGTAAGTCATTTAGAATCAACACTGGTGAATTGACTAAAATAAGCGACCCTAACTCCCTTTAGAATCAACACTTACGTGAGTGCCCACAAGTGTTGATTCTAAACCACTTACATGAACCCCAAGTCCTTTAGATGCAACACTTATGAAAAACATAGGGGGTACCCCTGTTATGGTTAACCAGCCGTGCTGGATTTTCTGATCTTTCTCCGTGAACTCTGTGCACTCTGTGTTGAGATCACCGCAACAGCGCGGAAAACGCGCCATCGGCCACCAGCGTTGTGACTAGATTAATTTCCAGAGCCAACGCTCTGTCCTCAACAAGCTTGGGGCACTTCGCACGAACTGCCGCGTACGCTTTCCTGGCGAGTGTCCCAGTCTGCAACGGCGCCAACAGATCGATCCCCTGACACGCGCACAGCAGTTCAATCGCGATGGTGTGCTGCAAATTATCCAGCATCCGTTGCAATCGTCGCGCACCGCTCATTCCCATCGAAACGTAATCTTCCTGATTCCCGCTCGTGGAAATGGAATCGACGGAATGCGGCGTGGATAGGGCCTTGTTCTCGCTTGTGAGTGACGCCGCCGTCACCTGCGCGATCATGAATCCTGAATTCAGCCCAGGTTCCGGCGTCAGGAAAGCTGGCAGCATGCTGGTCAGTGGATTCGTCATCTGCTCGATCCGCCGCTCGACGATTCCGCCGAGCGTCGCAATTGCAATCGCCACTTGATCCGCCGCCATCGCCAGCGGCTGCCCGTGAAAATTTCCGCCGCTGATAATATCCCCGCTGTTCGCGTCCCGCACAAAAACGAGCGGATTATCCGTCGCGCTGTTCAGTTCGACTGCCGCCATTTCTCTTGCCTGCGCCAGCGAATCGCGCACCGCTCCATGTACCTGCGGCGTGCAACGCAGGCTATAGGCATCCTGCACGCGCGTGTCTTTCTCAGCGGAACGATGCGATTCGCGAATCTGGCTGCCTTCATTCAGGTGCGCGAGATTCCGCGCCGTCGTCGCCGCCCCCGCATACGCGCGCGCATGCATGATCCGCGCATCGAATGCGCCGGGACTTCCGCGCAGCGCATCCAGTGAAAGGGAAGCCGCCACATCCGCGGTGTCCACGAGATTATCCGCTTCACGCAGAGCCAGGCTCAGCAGCGCCAGCATACCCTGCGTCCCGTTCAGAAGCGAAAGTCCCTCTTTCGCTTCCAACGCGACCGCTGTAATCCCCGCGCGCTTCATGGCTTCGCCGCCGGACAGAACTTCTCCACGAAGCGTCGCGCAACCTTCGCCAATCAATACCTGCGCCAAATGCGCCAGTGGCGCGAGGTCACCCGAAGCGCCCACCGAACCCTGCGACGGAATCACCGGATGCACCTTGGCGTTCAGCATCTGGCAAAGCGTCTCAACCACCCGCGGCCGCAACCCGCTCAATCCCTTCGCCAGCGCGTTCGCGCGCAGCAGCATCATCGCGCGCGTCTCCGCTTCGCTGAGCGGTGTGCCAACGCCGCAAGCATGGGATCGCACCAGATTCACTTGCAGTTGCCGCACCTGTTCTGTGGAGATACGCACTGAAGCGAGTTTCCCAAATCCTGTGTTGATCCCGTACGCCGTTGCCCCCGACGCCACTAGGCGCTCGACCACCGCGCGCGAAGCATTCATCCGCTCGATTGCCGAAGCCGTCAGTTGGACTTGTTCGCAGCGGAGAGCCACGTCGTAGAGTTGCGGAAAAGTGAGATCGTTTCCGGTCAGTGCAACGCTCATGCGTTGCTCCGATCAGGTTGCGGCGCGACGATGGCATTGAATACCGCTTCATACTTCTTGGGCAGCAACTTTGGGCGGCCGTTGCTGCCGCAAATCACATGTGTCGTCTCTCCGTTGGCCAGGACTTTCCCGTCGGCGTCGCGAATGACCTCGTAGGAAAACTTGACAAGGCGGTTTCGCGACTCCGCGATGCGTGTCCGGATGCGCAGAACTTCGTCGTACATTGCCGAATGATGATACCGGCAGTGCGCGTCGGCCACCACGATGCGGCAGTCGTCTTCAGACTCCATGCGCTTGTACTCGAAGCCCAGCGCGCGCATCAGTTCGACGCGGCCAACCTCGAACCACACCAGGTAATTCGCGTGGTAAACCACCCCCATCTGGTCCGTCTCTGCGTAGCGCACGCGCACCATCGCGTCGTGATATTCAATCATTCGCATGCCCATTATTTTTTGGTTTCGCTTTGCCACACTGGCTTGCGTTTCTCCAGAAAGGAGGCGAGTCCTTCCTGGAAATCGGGCGTGCAGCGAATGCGCGCATTCTCCAGGATGGCGCGTTCCAAATCGTGATCCACGCCCGCGGCCGCCGAGGAGACCAGAAGGTGTTTGGAACGAGTAAGGCTGCTGGGGCTTGCGGCGATCAGCAGGTTCGCAAGTTCGTGAGCGCGTTCCATCAAGCGCTCCGCCGGAACAATTTCCGACACCAGGCCGAATTCCTTCGCTTCCTCCGCTTCGATGATGCGGCCGGTAAGCAATAGATCGCGCGCACGCTTCTCTCCGATCTGCCGCGTCAGAAACACGGAAACAATCGCCGGGAGGAAGCCAATCTTCACTTCCGTGTATCCGAACTTTGCTTCCGGCACCGCGAGAGTGAAATCGCAGAGCGTTGCGATGCCGCAGCCCCCGGCATAAGCCGCGCCGTTTACCGCCGCGATGAGCGGCCGTGGATAACTCCAGATGCGGCGAAACATTTTGGCAATCCGCCGCGAGTCTTCCTGATTCTCCGCCGGAGATTGTTTCGCGATCGCCGCGAGCATGTCCAAATCCATGCCTGCGCAAAATGCTTTGCTTGCCCCGGTCAGAATCCCGACGCGCGCGTGGCTTTTTTCGATTTCATCCAGCGCCGTTTGCAATTCCGCCATCATTTGTGTGGAGATGGCGTTGCGCTTTTCCGGCCGGTTCAGCGTGATGGTCGCGAGATTGCCCGTCATTTCGAGAAGGAGTGTCGAATACATAGCAGGGACTCCTTTCAATTCACAAGTGGTGCGTGCGCATACTTCGCGCGAATCTCATTCGTCATTTCGAGCGCCTTGGTCAGTCGCGCCGAATCCATTCCTGGATCGGCGCCCGCTTTCCGCAGCGCGGCAAGAACGTCTTCCGTCGCGATGTTCCCGACTAGATTGTCTCCCGCAAAGGGGCAGCCGCCAAGCCCGGTCAACGCGCCGTCGAAGCGCCGGCATCCAGCTTCGTACGCCGCGAGAATTTTTTCTTCCGCATTTTCCGGCCGGCTGTGCAGATGCACGCCTAATTCAATTCCGGCAACGTGATCCTTCACGCTGCG